>OFEW01000001.1_pt1 | contig 69409 bp, 79 predicted proteins | sample 1521191 | NCBI WGS metagenome assembly OFEW01 (sample SAMN04272335, study PRJEB24112) | coral metagenome | biome: Coral reef; feature: Shallow seawater; material: Coral tissue | host: Coral | place: China: South China Sea | collected 2014
ACGCGCGATGTTTGAGGACGATTTAAGCGACGCGCTTTTGGAACTCACACCGAAAGAGCGTCTGGCGTTTATGCTTGTGTTTGTGGAAGGTTACACGCGGACGGACATAGCAAAGCGAAAAATGATAGGTGACATCTCTCGCAACACCGTATCGCGATATTTGGATAAGGCATGTGAACACCTACAGGAATTACTTGGTGATTGGAGATAGCAGATCGGGCGCGTCTTTCGGGGCGCGCCAAATGCCGCAATTGAAGCGATTGATACTTGAGGCGTGGCGTAAGTGCCAGCGGTTGAGAGTTAGGTATCTGCGTAACCTTTGGTTACGAAGATACCATTGACTCTCAACTCCGTTCTGGTGCAGGTATCAAGCGCGTAACACGGACAGGCGCGGAGTGGAATTCCGCGCCTCTCTCTTACTATTAATTTTGACTAAACTAAACCAACGGACAGGCGCGGGGTGCGATCCCGCGTCTCTCCCTTACTATTAATTTTGACTATGAGGACGGGGAGGCGCGAGTCTCCCCGATCTCTATGATTTACATGATGTTGTCGCGGTATGAACTCCGAAGGACACGCCGCGCGCGGCGGGAACGCTTAAGTCAACGGGCGCGCCGCAGGACACGCAGGACACGTTACCCAATCTGATGGAATGCTATAAAAATTGGAGAAGGACACCGTGTACGCGTAGGACACTCGTAATTTTATTGACGGTATGCTATAATTAGCGTATACAAAATGGAGGACACACAAATATGAAAGGTACAAGACCTCTTGATAACGCAGAAATCCACGCTGTCGCGAATTGTTTCACAGGAACGTTCGCGGTCCGCAACCGCGCCTTGTTTTTGTTAGGTGTCTCGATCGGCGGACGGATTGATGAACTCTTATCGCTCACCGTTGGCGATGTCTATCAGAATGACAAACCTGTTAAAGATGTGCTTTACAATAAGCACATTGTGAAAGGTGGCGAAACGAGTCGCGCTGTGCCGTTGAATGCCGACGGTCGGCAGGCGGTGGAGGACATCATCGCGTGGCACACCGAAATGTTTGGTGGGTTGCTGGGCGAAGTCGATAAGGACACGCCGCTGTTTGTCTCACGCGTCAAGAACAAAGATGGATCACCCAAAAGGATGACGACAAAGATGGGATCAACCGCGCTTATGGCAGCGTTTGAAGAAGCGGGACTCAACGGCAAGTTAGGCACGCACTCGATGCGAAAGTCGTATGCGCAGCGTTTGTATTCGCAAACGGGTGATATTTTTCTCGTCCAGGAGATGCTCGGACACAAGAGTGTCGCGACGACACAGAAATACTTGGGTGTCAACTACGCTGAAGCTCGCGAAGCGCATGAACTCATGTCTGTGTGTGTCGCAGGCACAGAGCCGAAAAAGTCAACACCCGTACACCGCGCCAGCGATTCTGATCTGATTGCCGAACTCGCCAAACGCGGCTATAACCTCACAGATGTGGCAAAGGAATAAATACAACGATGAAACACCGCAGAAAACGCAAGAAACGCCAGCGAAACGGATATGAGAGAAAGGGTGTCTCAAACGTGCAACTCATTGCATGGCATCCGCCGGGAAACCAACACAACCAACCGCCGACAGAAGTGAGATGCTATGTCTATCCTGAAGATGGTGGTATTCCGCTGCTGCTTGCTTTTGTGGACGCTAAAAGTTTGGATACATTGATGTCACGTTTGACGTATCACTACAGAAAGGTATTCCCTGACGCACCGATTCGGGAAGTGCCACTCCCACCAGCAGGGACACAAGTCGATCGGACTGTTAGAGACGCAGATGACCATGAGGGCGCGCCGGTGCATTACCGGCGCGTTCAGTCCGTGACCGTAAAATCGACAACCGCTGTCTTTATGATCTTTAACCTTGAAGCTTCCGATGACGCTGCGATGCGTTGGGGTTCACCCGAATTGCTTGAATTTTTTATTGCCGAACTTCAAAGCTATCGAGATTTTGTATTTGGAGGCACAGACAACGATGAATAATGAACATAGTTTAAACAAAGAAGGGTTGATTGATGGCGCGAAACAAGCCTGTCAAGACGGATTATCGTTTGATGAATATTGTAACCTCATCAGCACTGTTATTATTTCAGGGCAATCCAAAGAAGAAGTCGCTGGAATGCTGATGGCGCACGGCATCAATCTCTACTTTGAAGGCTTTGCAGATGCGACCCAACAAAATCAAGCGGATCAAAAGTGTATCCTGAAAGCCCTTACGGATAGGGGCGGAGAATGCACCAAAACGCAACTGTTGAACCAGACTCTTCACATTATGGATACCGATATGCCGCCCTACAACTTCTTCTCCGCGCTGGATGCGCTTGAGAAACAAGGCAAGATCAACCAGCGGGAAGAACATGGGACCGTGTATATCACGTTCAATGAAGGAGTTTCATGATTTATATCACAGACGAGTATATCCACCCCACCGGTGGATGTTATCAAATCCAATCGCTGACGTTTGAGCGGCTCCAGCAGAAATTGGCAGCCGCTCGCAGCAGTGGCAACCTCAAAGCATTTCTACGGAGTCAAGAACTCGCTGCGTATCTCTCCGAACAACTTGGCTTTGATCTGCCTGACACACCGCGATTGAGTCAAGACCAGTTAGGCGAGTTTTGTGTCGATATGCAGCCCGGCGATTCTATGATCCTGATTCATCTCACAAGGTTTATGAAGCAAAGCACCAACGGCGGTGGCGAGGCGAGTGTCAACAAAGCCATCTGCTTGGAGTTTTTTCTCTATGGCGGTGGCAGTGATGCGATTGCGATGCACTTGATCCACGAGTCCGCCATGCAGGATAAGCCTATCCCTGAAGTGATGAAAGATGTTAAACTCACGATTGTTGACTTTGTGACTGAGAACATGGAGGCAGAAGAAAGCGATGCCGAAGTGTAGACACTGCAAGAAAGTTATTGACTTTGGCTATGAATCCGAGTTGGATCGGATGCTACCTATCGAAACAGGGGTCAAAGAATATCTTTCTAATGGAAAACTATCAGAAGGACACCAAGTGCATACCTGTTCGGGGTACCGGAAACAGCACAAAAGGAGGCAAATAATTGGCAAGTACAGCAAAGGAGAAAATCCAAGCGTGGCTTGAGGATCCCAAAACGCCTTACAATGCGTGGGAGCATAAAACGCATGTCGAGATCGCAGAAGAAGTCGGTGTTGGGCTATCGAGTATTGAGCGACACCTTACCATTCTCGTGGCGCGGACACGCGGCTACTCTGTTGCGACAGTCAAAGAACGTCGTAAAACCGCGTGGCACGAACGCGTCAATCGGATGACACCCCAAAAACTACAACGCCTCAAGGCATACCGCGCGCAGTCCCCACCGCTGAGTTACGAGGAATGCGCCGCGCGGTTAGATCAATCCTTATGGTCGGTGAAATACCACTGTGAGAAGGAAGGGATATAACGATGGTCAAAGAATTTCAACTCTTGGATGAAGTTGGGAAGGTCATCGGACACGGTGAGATTGATGGCGATGTGTATCGCCTGTTTTCCCAAGCAGATTCCAACCAATATGAAGAATTTGGGAGTCTCAAAGCACTGTTTGCCGCGTCTAACGGTACGGGTATCCAGCCCGCGCTGTTTGATTCATCTGCCCGCCCGCGGCAACTTAATTTGTTCGGTGAAGAAATACCCAAATAGGCTTTGCCATTTGGCGAAGGGTCTTAACTTAAAGGCAGGGGCGCGGCGACGCGTCCGTGATATTCAATGACCTTACATCAGCGTTTTACACGCTTACAACTACGGCTGGTAACAAATGATGGCTATAGAATTGTTGACCGCAAAGTCGCCGAGCGTTTTTGTCGGCTGTACACCGCGCGGATTGTCCCCTACGATAAGAGCCCGCATCTACCGAAAGCCATGCTCATGTTAGACTTTGACCATCCAGACATCGGTAAAGGCACACAACTCATTGCTTTCGTTAGGGGGGTATGGCCCCATGGTTGAAATTTTGGTGTTTACTTTGATTGTTTTGGCGTTTATCCTCATGGCGATCGCTGAACACAAGCAGAAGATGGAAAATCTTGAATTCGAGCAAAAGATTGCGTGGATGCGGTGGCAGATAGAGAAAAACCGTGACACGGACAATAATAAAGGAGAACGCAACTGACACATGGATGTACAACAATGTCGATACTGCGGCGACTTCTACCGTATTGATGACGATGAAATGGCAATAGAAACCGATGACGGCTGGGTTCTCGATATATGCCGTCAATGCCACACGGAAGTACTTGAGAGTGCTTGGCAAGATTTGCCAGACTTCTACCGATGCCCCCCTTACGAGGAGGAATAGTATAAGTCTGAACTACAACACAGAACCCCCTACTCATCACAGTGTAGGGGGTTTTCTGTGTTTAAAGGCGCGTGGTGCGCACCACGCCCACCGGAGAGCCGGTTCCGATGGCGCAAGCAGCAAAGGTTCAGCAGCCAGGTGAATTGGATAACTGCCTCACCCCGCTCTCCACGATTTTACTTGGGAAGTTGACCCGGAGGTATCCGATACCTCGGGGTCAACTTCCAGGGTTAGCGAACCATTGATTGAAGTTGGCATCAAAGTCTTCTGGGATGTCCACATCCGACCGCCGAAACATTTCCTTCATTTCTGCGCGGATCGCTTCGAGTTCAGTGTCATCCACAGTGTCTTGCTGCATGAGTTTATTGATATAATCGTTCATGGCAGCGGGTACCTCAAGACCTCGCTGTGTCAACGGATATTTCAGGTCAGCATAATCCATCTTCGGGGCTTCCTGATTCGTTTCAGGTAGTAACGTTTCGTTGTTCATTTTCAACCTCCTGTATGAGTTTTTGTATTTCTTTTCGTATGTCAGCATCTGTCATAAAATGGGGCTTTATGATGCCGTTCTTGGCTTTATGCATATACCGGTTGTATACCGCTGTGTAGATCGCTTTGCGCGCGTCACAGGCGGTGGATGCGGTATACGCTTCCGCCGATAATATGCTGTTATTTCCTCTGATGTTATCTCAGATGGATCGTGTTGGAAATGAGAATCTGGGATCTCAATAACTTTCTTCATAATTCAGGTATCAACGGTTGGTCATTGGATTGCGGTTGATAGCGTTCTTCTTCGACTGCACCGTGCGAGGCAATTCGCCGGGCGATGACTTCACACTCTTTTTCGTTTGCCAATGCCTGCAAGACTGTTTTCCTTTCTGGGTTGGCATCCTCCATCGCGGCGTAAGCCTGTTCGGGGAAAGAATCACGATCGAGTAATATTAGGTACATTTATAGCCTCCTGTATGATCTGTCAATTTCGCCTTGTTTCTTCAAGCCGTTATAGGCGTGTGTCCTTGCATTTTTCAGGCGTAAGGGGCGTGCATCCAGTGTGCGATCCACAATTTTAATCCGATGCGTTTCTGGTGTCAGCCGGTGTTCTTCTTCAGGTATCCAGTCTGCCAATTGCTTGTGTGGATCATCACGCTCGTCGAGCAGGTACGCCTCCCCGACTTTACGGTAATCCGCCCATATCGTATAAGGTTGCGTTCCCTTTTTATCATAGATAAACCGAATCTTCACAAGCCGACAGTAAAGGTTTTCGTTGCGTGGCATGCGCGCGTCTAACAAGTATACGGTTTTCATATCAACATATCCTAAAAATCCAGCCGACAAGCCGTTGTATCCAGTTCAACGGATACTCGTTTCGGAGTGTTTGGTACCGGATTTCATAACGTTCAATGGTTTTCCGCAGAAGTTCGCTCTGGTGTTCTGCGGTATCTATTTTGCGTTTCTGTGCCTCGATGAGATCCTCAGCCACCCTTTTTTCGCGTTCGGCATTTTTCCGTAAAGCGATTTCGTGCTGGATGCCCTGTTCGAGTTCGGATTTCTCTGTGATCTTACAGAGAATATCGGTTTTGGCGACCTCAATATCGTCCTGTACCTTATCGTAAGCGAGTCGGATTCGACGGATAGCGACATCTGTCTGTGCTTGTGTGTCCAAACACTGCTGGATGAATGCCGAGCGAGACGGGTGTTTCAGCGGATTCTGGTGCTTGCGATGCTGCCACCGGCGTAACGCCTGTTCGGTTTCATAGCGCGTGAAGATCAACCCTGCGACCTCAACATCTTCTGGGACCGCGGTCAACCCCATCTTTTTGACTTCAGAGGGTAAGAGCGGAAAAACGATATGCGTTTTAGGGTTTTTCGCCATTTTACCATTCCCCTCGTGCGTATGGATAAATCTCTGGTGCAGTGCTTATCCGATAGTCAACATACGCTCGACGGGTCGGATGAACAGCCCCGCGAAGCGAGACACCAAAGCGCGTGGATTTCCACTTCTCCGGCGGTAGGTTGTCGAGATATTCTGTGACTTGCATGGTTAACAGACGCGTAAGCCCCGCGTTAATGTGCGATACCCATTCTTGTTGACGCTGAAAGGCAACCCGCTGAAGTTCTGCGATTGCCGCTGCACTTGATACCATTTATCGACCCCTCGGTTGTTTTACAAGATGCTTGCCGTTGATAATATCGCGACCTGCTTGGAGTGCATCATCTTTTTTCTCAAAAGCATCGAGGTGCATATAGCCTGCGGATAAGATCCAGGGCTTTTTCTTGCTCGCAGGTATATCGGTGTACGCGATTTCCTCTTTGCGGACTCTGTGTACCTTGAAGCCGTCAATGCTGTTAAGATTGATAAGATTGTCTTTGTATTCTGCCCAGCCTTCCATGAGATACTCCTTTTTAGTGTCCGATTATACACGTCACCCGCTCGGTGAGGCGTACGCTTCTGATCAGTGTGCCTGTGAATTGCTCATTGAGTACATCGAGTGCTACTTCTAAACAGCGACGCGGGTATCCCTCTATCAGTTTACGTTTGATCATCATCCGCTTGTAGTACGCAATACGTCTATCCACGAGTTGCCGGTACTCGGATGAGAAGAAAGTTTGATCTCCAATCATTATTATGGGGTCCGTCGGTGCTGGCATCTATTCTTCCTCGTTGATAACGCTATCGGGATGGACAATATAAGGCAGTTCTGTGTTCGGCACTTGCACAACAAGGTATTCCTCATCATACCCAGTGAACCGACCTTCCTTTATTTCGTCTGTTTCCACCCCAGCCTCTCTATTCGCTGTATAATTAACAACTTTGAATTGGATATTATCGCCTTTCTTCATAAAGTTCTGCCACTCCTTCTGCCCATACTTGTGCGATCCTCCGTACAAGGTCAGGGGTCTTCCCTGTACGAAAATAGAATCCCATTGTTAATTTTAGATAAAGATCGGTGTAGACAAGCGTAAACTTGGAAAGTTCTAAACTTGCGATCGGCTCGAATAAATAATTTTTCCGATCTTCTTCTGTCAACTCCAAAATGAGCATGCTATTCTTCCTCCCCGGTGCCGGTCGCTTCCTCAAGCAATCGCCAGCCCCCAACCCGACGCGTGAAGCTCACGATCGGCAGTCTACGAAGTGCTTCTTCACCGGCACGTCCGAAATCACCGGTGAACACGGGACCGATCATCTGTGCAGCGACAGAGAATGTTGGGCCTGCAGCTTGTTTCGCCAAGAGGTTCGACATCTGATACCAATTCCCTTCGGCATATATTGCGAGTTCAAACATCACCGACGCGATCCCAAAAGCCTGTGCCGCAGCAAGCCCTTTGAACAACCGTTCTTGCCAAGCTTTGTCATCTTCATCGCCCTGGAGTATCGAATACGCCCAGAGCAGCCCCCCTGTGCCAAGTCCCATCATCGCCGTCGCAGCAACGAAATCGCCTAACGGTCGGAGGTTACCTTTCTTGGTTTCTCTTGCTGCGCGTCGGAGTTGGTTATAGACGAGTCTGTTCTGCTGTAGCATCCAGGATTTATACTTCATAAAAACCCGGATCAATGGGTTGCGTGATACCATAAACTGCGGCAGCGATGACGCATCGTACTGCTTGAACGTCTCATCGGAGACATAGAACATCGAGCGGAGGATTGTGCCAGCAAGCCGTTCCGCGGGTGAGAGTTCACCGCCTTTTTCCGATGAGAACACCGTGTCCACCTCGTTATTGAGGATGTGCTGCTCTGCGGCTGCAAGCACCCGTTGGAGCTGGTCCGCGGGGATACTGTCGATAACCGCTTTATTCAACCGGACGGCATCCATATCGCGCCCGATCGCTGCCTTGCGTTTCCCTTCGGCTTCAGCGTATTGCTGGATCTTCTCTTTGGCGTTTTCTAACCCAATGCCCAAGCCTGCAGCACGGGAAAACTCATCGGATTTCGAGAAAAACGTCAGCGGCGAACCGAGGTACTTATCTGCCAACGATGTGTCCGCCATGAATTTCCGGGCATGGCTCAAACCGCGTGAGAGCTGTTGCATCTGGTCGCGGTACTGTTTATTCGCCATGTTCTTCAACCCTTTAAAGAGTGGGTTGGCACCGGTCATCATCGAGATCAGCGGTATCTCTAAGAGGTTTTGGATCGCGACACCGTGGTTAAGTGTCAACACTGTAATCGTATCGTTGATCTTCTTCCAAAACTCTGCCGACTCCATTTCCAGCGGATCCCGGGTATGCCAATTCCCAAGCCCTAAGACCAGAGAATGCACTGCTTTTTTGCGTTGAGCAAGTGTATTGTAAAACTCGTGGATATGCCGTGCCATTGTTGCGTGGCGTTGGTTGATGTCGTCTCCAACGACTTTCCACCTGTCGCCTGAAGTTGATGCCGAGGTATCGGATACCTCCGCATCAACTTCTGCTTTCTCTATCAGCCCGATGCGTTCTAATTCTGTGAGGGTTGCATCATCAAGGTTCATCCGTCCGATGTCGATCTCCTGGTAACGTCCGGTTTTCTCGCCGTCGGCATCGCGTTCGAGCCAGTGTTGCATGATGTCTAACGCCACCTCGACACCGGTCGCAAACTGTGGCATCCGTTGAAACATGCCCTCTTGACCGGAATTCAGAGCCTCAATCACTTTTCGGAGTGCGGTTTCACGGGGCGTTTTATCGAAGTTCAGCACCTGTTCAATCAAGGTTTTCATGCGTGGCGAGTCGCCCAAGAGCGGGTGTTGCTGTCCGAGGACAGCGACTTCAGCGAGCCGATCCCAGAGCCGAACGCGGTTCTCTGCCATGAGTGCAATATCGCGCGTATAGAACCGGTCATCTGTTTCACGCGTACGCTCCAAATGTCCGTAATATCCAACACGTCCTTCGTCCTCATAGTAGTTCAGAATGCCCTGTAACGCAGCGTCCTCGGTGGCGAGGTAATCCGCAACGATCCGTACCATTTCGTAAGGCGTGGTGGCGGTCTTGCCTGTCGGTTCGTGCGTGTAGGTTGATGTGCCTTCATCAAATTTGACTCCGAATTGTTGGAGTGCTTCGGCATCGACGGTATCCGCAGCGAGCAGTGTGTTCAAAGTGTCTAACACTTTCTGGAGTGCGGAGTATTCCTGTAAAGGCGATTTACCGCGGTAATAGTGTGGCATATACAATTTGTTCGCTGCCCGGTGCGCTTCCTCGATGGTGTAGGATTTGCCGTCTTTGGTGTATGCTTTGCTTTCAGCGTCCCACTCGAAGCCGTCAAAGGACTCACCGTACCATTCTACTCTTTTCCCGGCGGCATCGGTTACATAGAGTTTCTCGTTGATGGTTTCGAGTTCTTCCATGAGTTCGGCGATTTTTTGGGTGTCATAGATTAACAGCTCACGCCAAGCCTCCTTTAAATCTGTCGCGACGGATAAGAGATCGGGGTCGTTTTCTATCGGCGTGTTGTATTCAATGAAGTTCCAGACCTTGTGCTCGAGTTCCTTGCGTTTGGCTTTCCGTGTCTTTGGTGCGGTCGCCTCGGTGCGGAGAGAGACGCGTTTACGGGCGAGTTTGTTGAATGCCAAAAGATGCGGTTCCAGGGCGGATATAGCACGACCGGCATTGAGTTTCGAGATGTGTTGCCGTTCGCGGAGTATCTCTTTGATGACATCCGCGGGTGAGGGGGCATCCGAACCTTCAGGAGCTTCGAGTTCTGTCAACTTGCCGAAGCCGGAGACGAATTCGTTTTTCGTCAGCCGTGCCCAACGGCGTGCTGTGGGGGACCAGGCTTTCAAGACTTTCATGATACCGGCGTTGGAGTCGATAAACGTGTTCAGAGCCTTCTCACCGATTTCTGCTGTCCGTGCGCGACCGCGACCTTGCATAGATAGGTCTTCGGGTGCATGGACGCGATAGACTACCGAATCGGGGTTGGTGCGCTGAACTTCTGCGGTGTAGTCTCGGAGGATGTTTTCGCTCGCCGCGGTAACGTTAGCATCTGTCGCTTCGACAAGTCCGTAAGGCTTACCGTCAGAAATAACATACAGTAGATCGTCAAGTGAGAGTTCGCCCGGCACAAGAATTTCGGCAACTTTGCCTTCCCTGAGTAGTTTGATCGCTGCTTCGCCAGCTACACGGTAGCCTTTCGAGGCATCACCGATTTCGTTTTTGATGCGCTGCAGGATACGTTGCGCACCTGGGAAGGTCTCTGCACCCGTATTCGCAGCTTCGGCAAGCCTGTCAATGTCGCCAGATGTTTTACTGCGTCCGAGTTCTTCTTGGACAATCTGTTCAACGAGTTGGTCGTAGAACCGGATAGAATCCATTGTTCCGACGACCGCGCCTTTTTCTCTGATGAGGTATTCGCCGTCGAAACCGAACCCGTCAACATTGCCTAACCCGCGATAGGTTTCTGGTAGCGGTGCAAGAAACACATAATCCGCGTTATCGGTAACCGCATCCCAATTCGATTTTGTGGTCGTCACGATATGCCGAGAAGCCAACAACTTATTCGCGTTATAGATCGCTTCACGCGTGGTATTCCCTTCACCGCTGCGCCGGTGTCGGATGACGTGTTCCGCAGTATAGATCTCGTTCTTTACATACTCTATCCGTCCGATTCCCGGTAGGTTGGTTATCCCTCTTGCCATTCGTGCGGAGATCGTATCTGTAATCGGGTTGAGCGTATTAATCCCACCCATTGTATCGTTGGTGGAGCGCGGATCACTTTTAATCTTATCCAGCCACGCGCGAACCGCCGCCTGCTCGTCGGGTGTCATATCGTCAAACTCGACGACCCCTCTGAGTTGATTTTCGCTTAAGGGCGTGAGATAAAACTTCCGACCATCAATGATACGTGTGAGCAGATTGCCTTCCCGGTCTTTCGCGAGTTCATGTCCTAACTCGGCTTCTAACGCTTCAATTAACGTTTGTGTCTCTCTATTATTGGTGTATGTGACATTCGTCATTCCGAAAAAATCACTTAAGGGGTTGTTCGCCCAATCAAAGACATTTCCGACCGCGTTCGACATGAGATGTGTATACTGCGGTCGCCTGCGCCCACCGGCTTCTGGCAGATGCAGCCGGACAGCGTTTTCCATAATTTGGAACCACTCAGCATTTTCACCTGCCGTCGATTCACGGTTTTCGCGCAATGCCACGTACGCTTCAAAGGCTTGCCAAATCCGATATGGCGGGATTTTCTCTATGGCAGCCATGAGTTTACGCTTCTCTCTTGAATCCACTTTGCCCATCAACTCAGACCGTATATTGTTTTTCAACCGCTCATGTATCTCTGCCTGTCGCTTGGCGTTGGCTTTGTTGACTTCAACGATTTTCTCTTTCGGAATCGTATACATCGGCTTCGGCGATTCGAGTTTGTCTTGACTTTTCCGTTTTGTGCCAGGCTGCTCTTTACCTGTAAGCCTTTCAAGCGTGCGGTTGAGGATTGCATCCGTTTCCCGTTGTTGCTGTGTTCGGTTATCTGTGTCTTGTTCACCGATATGTTCAACCCCTGTCACGCGCTGTGAATTCACCCACACCGAATCCACGCCTTCTACACTTTGCAGTGACGATGCAAGCGATACCGCTGCGTCATCGCCCCACATCGCGATATGCACGTGCTGTCCTTTATGGTGGGTAAGGGCATTTTCGAGGTAACTCACCGGGTCCGTTGCGGTTCGGACTCCAACATCTGTGATGGTATTGGTAACCTTGCCGGTCCGCGGGTCTATGAAAATCATCTCCGCCACGCGGTTTGTGCCGTGCTTGATGCCGAGCATATAGGTCGCCGCTTCACGCGCCCCTCGGATCAGTGGGTTCTGATAGAGCGGATCTGTAGGTTTGACTTCACCAGAAGGATCCGAGACCGCCGCTGCACTCGTATCGAATTCAGCAGCACCCGGATCTAATTCGATGTCCTGATGCCATGTGTATTGTCCGTTTTCAAAAGTCCTGTAGGCATACGTCCCGGAATCGACAATAATATCTTCCGCCATGAGCGTGCCTAACTCTTTATGCCATTCCATAGCAGCGTCTTTATCGGCTTGCGACCACTTCGCTACCCCGGACGGATGGTTATGGATACGGAGGATAGCATCTGCTTGAAGTCTACCAGCCTCGCGTTTGATGTGTGCGAAATCACCGGCTTTCGTTTCACCTTTCCGACTCAGACTCATCGGCTCGATTTTGACAATCCGTTCATTCTTTCGGTAGACGACCCAAGTGTGTTCAACTTGTGGATCACGAATGAGCTGCCCCAACAATGCGGCTTCTGCAGCTGTACGGACGCGATGCCCACGCAACCGGAGCGGAAGGTTTTTGTGGATGTGTTCGACGATCTTTTCAAGCCGCTGCGCGACGCGTGTGTCTGTCTGCTCGCCGATAATATCCCGCACAATCGCTGGGATGTCAACATCGGCATCTGCTGGCGTTTGTTGCTGATTGCTAACGGCTGACGGCTGATTGCTAAAATGGTTCGGATCGACACCACCGATCTGCTCAAGCACTTCCGGCATCACACCCGACGGGATCACCCGACCGTGGAGGTGAGAACCGTCTATCATCGGGATCACTGCCATCAGTGCGTGGCGTGTGTTTTGTGTCGAAAGGTCTTGCCATTTCGGGAGGAGTAACCCTGTCGCCATATACAATTCAGAATCTACATAGGTATGGGCAGAATTGTCTTCGGCTTCCCAGAGCTGTTGTGCCTGTTCAAGCGACTGGTTGGGTTCTGCGATCAGCGTCAAATCGTGCACAAGGTTATCGGTAATGAGGCGATGCTCACCCTGGTGTATCCCTTGCACGGGGGTGCCGCGCGGACCCCAACGGATAAATTCCGTTTCACCGCCTTTTGTAAACGGTGCTTCAAAGACCGCCCAGACGTGTCCATCGGCATCTTGATAGATCCCGGCGAAGTTGCGACCGTGCTGTTCGTAGCCCTCTTCACCGCTAATAACCTTCTGTGCGAAGTCCCAACTCCGACGCGGTAGTTTGCGTTGTACGGATAACCGCACCATCTCTGCTGTCTGATTCGTGTCGGGATCGGTGAAGATCGTCAGCCGATCGGTTATCTGTCCGTCTTTGGAGTTGAGATCGTTTGCGCCGACATCTAACTCCCCGAGCTCACGTCGATACGCGATAATGCGTTTCAGACGGGATTCAAACTCTTGGTAGATCTGGGGTTGTGCTTCCGTGGAGAGATGCAGGAGCCGTTGAAAGAACTGCTGCACGCTTGGGATGGTATCGGGGTCAATGAACCCTGTGCCACCCGCTTCTTCGGGGTGTGGGAGCCCCAAGAGATCGGCGATCTGCATATCACCGGTATCATACATATCCTTCCAGAGCTGTCCGAGTGCTTCGTTGCCATGCACGCCAAACACATGGGACCGTTCACCTTCGGGTGTCTCTTCAAAGACATCTGCCTCTGGATCATCGTCAAGACTACTTTCACCTTCCACTTTGTCGATATTCTGCATCAAGGCGTTATCTGCTTGTCCTGCGAGTGCCCCCATTTCGGCAAACTTTGCCAACGTTGCACCCAAGACCCGATCGGCACCGGGTAGATCCTGATGCACCACTTGGTAGTGCGGATCAATCGCAGAGTTAGAGCGTTTCCCGCGCCCTAACCCCTGTTCAAAGGTATTGACGTTCCACGAGGATTGCACCAAGTAGTGATAGAGTCCGCCAACCTTGTCTTTGATGCTTTCAGAGACGGGGAGATTGATGCCGGTGAGTCCCGCGGGGCCCAAGACAATCAAGTTCAAGTCAGTTGTATTCGAGAAGGCTTCGGCACGTGCGATCCGTGCCTCTGTGTTCTGTGGCATCTGGGTCGGGTTATGCCGCGGATAGATTTCGGAACGCCCTGAAATCTCGCCAGACGTTGCACCGGCTTCCAATGCGATCGTATGGATAATATCTGCGGCAAACGGGAGCCCAGCCGTGAAAACGCTTTTCTGCATCTCTTGGCGGAGTGCTTCAATCAACTGCGTCTGGAGCCGTTTGAGGTTTGGATCAACCGAGCGAACCTGTTGCCCGTCTTCATTGTATACCATACGTGGCACAACGACCGTGTAGTGTGAACCGTCGCTACGGCGCGTCTGTACTTCCGTTTGGTGTTCATGGATAGGGAAGGTGTTCTCGTTTTCAACGAAATCTATGAGCAGATCAAAAGGTCCAACCGTCTCGGTGTCCTGACGACCGCGGCCGCGTGCGCGTTCGATCGATTTTTCCCACGTGTTTTCAAGTTGGACGATCACTTTGTCACCTGCTTGAAGTTTCTCCCGGATGTTTTCTTCAAGCCCCTGCGCTTTCATGGCATCCAAAAGTGCCAAGAAAAACACTTGCATGGTATTGTAGTACATCCGCATGTATTTGGCACGAAACTGGTGGAACTCCCCTTCGTTCTCGATGATACTGCCCCAGGGTGTGCGTTCTGCTGCATCAATCGCAGACTCAAAGCGTTGGCGGATACCCTGCACGAGCTGTACCGCGGTATCGTATTGCTGTTTTTCGGTGTCGGTGAGCGGTACTTCGACGGGTGTATAGCGTGTCTCTTTTGATGAGAGCGCACGCGAAATGTAGCGACCGATCTGTTTCAGATGGAGTGGGATGACTTCCTTGACAGCACGCGCCGCACGTCTAAAGGCGCGTCGGAACTGTGAGAAATTATTGAACGGTTGGTTCGCACCCCAAAGTCCGAGTCGTTCTGCGATAAAGAAGTTGTCGATCTCTTTGAAGGGTGTCGCGGACATATACAGGAATTTCGCGTTCGGGAGCAACTCATGGAGCTTCGCGATCATCTGACCGGTCTGTGAGTTCGTGCCCGCGGCTTTGTGCATCTCATCGAGGACGATGACACCTTCAAACGCTGCTGCCGTCTCTGCGAAGTTCGGATCGGGTTGTGCAGCGAGGTGTGCCTGTGCAAAAGAAAGCAACTGTTTCACGCGTTCTTCTATCAGTGAACCCTCAAACATCTCTTGTTGCCCTTCCTGGGTGCGTTCTGCGAGGAGCAGATCTGCAAGCATCGGTGTCACGCGGCGTCTGAAGTTTTCAACGTGCGCGGCGTTATCGAGATTCACAGTGCCTGCCTGCCTGCGGAGTTCCGTGATCACATTTTCGACGGTTGGGGTTTGGACATTGGAGAGTATCCCCCTGTATGCCTCAAGTGTGGCTTGGTGGTGTTCCGGGTGCGTCACAGCGAGTGTCGGACGTACACCGGTGAGATGCTGAATAATATCGGCAACGGCGTTCTGGTTGCCTGCCGGGGTTGCGAAGTTATTCAACTCCGGTTTCCGTGTGAGCATGGAATAAGTCGTCGTGCCGATCGGCGTTGTCGGCTGTGGGTTGCTCGAATCGTAGTGCGAGATGTCGGAAGCGGGACCGCCCATCGCTTGCATATCCGCGGAGTAGTTATCTAAGATCTGTTGGTTCGGTGCGAGGACGAAGTGTTTGTTGATGCCTTTCCGCATATAGTGCCAGATCGCCGCGAGTGCTTGGCGTGTTTTGCCGACACCGGGTTTATCGCCTAACAAGAATCCGCCTTGCACGGTCGTATCGGTATCGGTGTGGATTTTCCGCAGAAACGCAGCAACAATCGCTTTCACACTTGTCTGCTGTGCGGGTGAGAGTTTCGTTGTATCCGCGGTAACCATTTGGGGGAGATCCAAGTCTGTGTCCGCGGTGTCAGGTGCTTGCACACCGGCGAGTACGCGCGTCTCGGCGAGCGGACGGCTGTGTTCTTGGTCGGGGGTCTCTAAATCCGAGTAGAGCGAGAGGTCTGAGGCTTCTTCAGGGAGTCCTTCCGCTTGTACCGCGGTCAGTGCTTCAAGGATACGGTTCTCGTTGGCAGAGCGTGAGTCTTTCGCCTGAAGCCGTGTTACCTGAGCATCAATAAACGCCGTGAGCAGCCGTTCATAGATCTCCTGCTGCGCGTCGGTGCGTTGTGGGGCTTGTAAGGCGCGAAGCTGTGCTGTCTCGATAGGAGTCCGATCTGTTCCCTTTGCCTCCAGACGCTGAATCGTTCTCGCCAGAAAGAGTTTTCGACGGATGTTATCGAAATCAGAGCGTTGCTGATCGGTGATGTCTTTGAGTATGCCGGGTTCAACATCGGAGAATATATCTTCATCGTCCTCGAAATCGAGGTCTTCATCGGTTCCCATTGCAGCGTCAGGCATCTCACCGGCAACATCTGCTGTCAAATTCACAGCCCACTCCACCTGCTCCTGTTGTTCCGGCGTGAGATTGTTAATAAACGTTATCGCTTCACCGTCTGCTTTCATCCGCTCCCATTCCTCGACGGTGATGCCGAGAGTGTCGAGATCGCGCTGCAGCACAGGTGAGACCGTTGTTTCGGTTGTCTCGATCCGACGGCTGGTACCGACGACTTGGTTGGTGTCTACGGGTGTATCTACAGCTGCCCCTGAATCGTCAGGTTGTACGCTGTCCGGATCTCCTGGAGTTCCTCCAACGTCATCTCCATCAGTTCCTCGTGGCTGTGTTGGGGCCACTCCGCTTCTATCACCTTCGGGTGTTTCTGGAGTTCCGGGATCTGCTCTATCAGGTGTTCCTTCATCCGTATCCTGCTCTGTTCCTCGTGGTGTTCCTGTATCCGCTGGTGTTCTTCCACTGACAGCGGTTTGCTGATCGGTACGTGTTTCATCTTGTGTCTCCCCTTCGTTCATCATCCGTAGAAATCCGTCTATCCAATCGTTTGCGAACCGTTCTTTATCTGCCGCCGCGGACATTGCGTCCATATTTTCGCGTAAGTTCACTAACTCCGGTGGCATGCTTTCAGGTGGCAATAGCACCGTCTGCCCGTCTTGTGTGGTACGGGTCTCAAAGATCGTCTCGCGGATGTAGTCGCGTATGATGCCTGCAAAAATGGCTTCCGAAATTGATGGATCATTGAACAGCCCACCTGTCTCGGTTTCCTGTCCTCTCTGGACCGCGGCTGCTGCCCATACCTGAAAATCGTCTGCGAGTTGTCGCGGTGCATTGCGTTTGGCATAGACGAGATAAAGGAGTTGTTTTTCAAGTAGCGTGGGTGTCTCAATGAGTGCGCCGGACTGATAGAAGGCTTCGATACCGGCATAGAGCATGACCTCTTTGGGCTGTTTGCGCTGCTGTGCCTCGCTTTCGGCGGTTTTATTAATCTCGATGAACCGGAAGATCGCAGATGCCAAGTCGGTCGAAATATCCTGCCCGTTTGCCTTGGCATAAGCGAGCGAGGCGATGGCATTCCGCAGCATCGCTTCAATGTTTTTGACATCTTCAAGCCCCTGTTCAATCAAGAGACTTGCCAACCGGTCGCCGACATTTTCACCGAACACGTATCGGATCATGGCGTTCTGGATACGTTGGATGCCGTCGTTAGAGAAACTTTTGTTATCCGCGGTCATAAACGCTGAGACCAAGTGTGTCGGGATCCGACTGAAAAGCGTCTGCCGAAACTGCTGGTTTTCTGCACTGGTCAAAACTTCTTCAAAACTGCCTTCACCGGGTTGCCAAAGTGCCATCAAGTCGTCATCGAAGTATTCAGCGTCTTGTCCAGCTTGTTCGGCGGCGGTGTGATCCAGGGTGGCTTGCACATTCGCATCTTTCGCCAACGCGACTTCATCAATATCGTCCATGAGCTCATAGGTCAACACGGGTGCTTCCATGTTATCCGCTTCGGCAGGGTCGATCCCAACTTTTTCGAGTTCGGCGCGCAGTGCCTCTTGGTAGCCTTCCCAGTTTTCCGGGTACTCCTGACGCATCAACTGCAAGGCGAGCGTGCGACCGTTACCACTTACGACGCGCCGCGGGTGTTTTTTACTCGTCACGGGTGCGCCATCGCGAAACTGTTTGAAAAACTCTAACAGGAATGCGAAGTTCGGGGTCCGTGCGGTGTTGCGAACCTGCTCCATCGAGATCGCGCCGCCACGTCCTTCACGGGGCTGAAGGTCTTGTGGGTAATCGTCGCGTTTTTGTCCGTCGGTTTGGTGTGAGGGGACGAGATCATCTAACTCGCGGAGCACAGGGCGGACGCGATGCCCCGTTGTGCCGTCGGATTCGTAGCCGGTGTTTTCTGTACCGATGCGTGCCTGCGGGATCGTTTCTGCTTCTTGCGGTGTTTCCGGTGTTTCCGGTTCATCTTTGCTATCCACTGCAGCACCTGACGCTGCATCATCCGTTTCTGTAGTGTCATCTATGTCTCCCTCCACAATCTTCTCGGCAGCATCGGCTGCACGTTGGGCGCGTTGTTGGGGTGTCGGTCGCTGATCTATCCCGCGATAGATATTGTACCATTTCTCACCGATCTGCTGTCTTAAGCGGCTATCTGCTTCACGGTGGAGTTCCGACGGCGCAACACCCATCTGTTGCTGGAGTCCCGCTGCGATCTGGTCATAACGGTGTGCGATGGGGTCTCGGACCCCGGCTTCGTATTCCTGGTTCAGTAGGCGTATCCCTTCGGATTGTGAACCGCCTGCGAGATCGGAATAGAACGGTAACCAATTGCGGGTGAATTCGATTCTCTCTGCTTCAGCTGCCTGTTGTTCTGCGGCAGCTTGTTGCTCGGCTTGCTGTTGCTGGGTATATGCATCGTCTTGGTCAATAAAGGATTGTTCGATCCGTGCCTGTTCCGCTTCAGCGGCTTCGCGTTCCTCTGCCTCGATGAGCATCCGTTCCCATGCCTCACGCCGTAATTGCTGATCCAGCGATTCTTGACGCTGTTGCTGCGCTGTACCTAACGCCACCTGTGCGTCTGCGGATTCCACCGCGGAGTCGGCACGGGCACGTTCTGCATCGCGGGCTGCATCGGGAGACAATCCGGGTGCAGTGCGTGAGCCTGTAATATTATCGTGTTCAGTGGTGGCTTGCGTGGTCTGTGCGTCTGAGGCAGCTTGTGGGTCTAACCCCTGGAAGATCTGACGCATCCGGCCGCTCTTTAGATCCCGGATGACATCACCCCCGAAACCTATCCCCTCTATAGCACCTTCGGCAAGTAGTTCTATCCCTAATTCTTCGTCGGCACCGATGATGTCCGCCGTTTGAATTCCGTGCGAAGCATGCCGCCACAAACGGCTATCTGCTATTTTTGGGAGCACACCGCGACCGACCCCACTCGCAGTCCGACTGATAGATCCCAGACGTGCCCCCATCCGCAACAACGGCACCAGCGAACCGATGCCTGCAATGCCTTCGTACGGATCCTCGCCGAGACCGCGACCCGCCGCAAGGTTTTCTGCAGCAATGAACGGCGTTTTCACAAGACTTTCGGCAATTTCTGCACTGCCACCGATCAGACCGTGTTTCTCAAAATGCTCGCGCGTGAAATCGCCGATCATGTCAGGATCGACAATCGCAATTTCAAAGTCTTGACGTGCCCGACGTTCACGGCTACGCAGTGAATCTGAAAGTGCGTTGTCAAACGCTTTGCGACGCGCATCGGCAAACTGACGTTCTTGTTTATCGAAAAGTGTTTTCAGGGCTTCCGGGGAAGACGCACGTTGCGGGGACCAGGGCATTTTGCGTGCTCTGTCTAACTCTTTGGTGCGATAATCAAGGTAACGGATCTCGCTCTGGAACCGCTCAAGGAAGCGATTGAACGTGATCTGATTAAAATATCCCTGGTTGTAGAGATTCTTAAACCGCTGCTGTTCCGCTGGCGTGAGAAGTTCGCGTAAGGTTGCCATTACTTGAGTTTCCGAGAGTTTTTCATAAGTTCGGGGTGTTTTGCCTTACACCGATTACACAGTGGGTACCGGATACCGTTGCGAAGAAACTTGGTATCGAGTGCCTCTGAAACTTTATAAACTTTATACTGTCGTTTGCATTTCCAACATTCCCAATAGATCCAGGTTCCCATTATTTTACCTTACAAATCATATCTTTTTTTACAGTAAACAAAATTCGTCTGACTTGCTTTCAAAATCCTACGGACAGCCGATCTGCTGCATCCGAAAAGGTCTGCTACCTCTTGTTGAGACATACCAGATTCACGCTTTTCTACGATTTCGTGGGCATGTTCCCAGACTTCACCCCTATTATGAGCAGGTTTTCTGTAAGCTGAATTTTTCTCTCCTTTTGTCGCCTCGCTTATCTTCCTTTTTTCTTCCTCTGACCTGGGTTTACCATAGTTAGGGTTCTTTTCGCCAGAAGATGACTCACTCATTTTTTTCCGGGTTTCGTCAGACCATTTTCTTCCGTAGTTCAGGTGATCCTTGCCCTTCAAACCGGCGCATCCTTGTCCGTCTCTGGTTTTGTTGTCACCATTAACATAGGTGTTGAAACGCTCTATATATTCAGATTCCAAGCGTTTTGCCTCAGCCTCACTTTTAACTTCAGCAAGCACTTGAAAATCGTCATATTTGCATCCAGAGTTTCTGTTTGCAGTCCCCCTAAAATGTTTTCGCTTACGATCTTCAGGATTTGTTGTACATCCCACATATTGAGGATAACCCTCTTTACTGCACAAATAAACGGTATACATATACTACTTCCTCTTTTCTGCTAAGCATTTTAGAATAAGGGGCATCTGTTTGGGAGTCCAAACGCACCAGTCGGCACCTGCTTCTGTCAGCACCTCTCCCCACGCTTTTTGTGCTGGACTGATCCTACCTGTATCTGTTTTCAGTTCTCTAAAAAGCACCCTATCTTTGACAAGCACGAGATCGGGGAACCCGGGTTCGGAGCGTCTGCTGTCATAGGTGTGATAGGCAGCCCACCCGAATTGTTTCGCTGTTTTTAGGACAAGGTTTTGTAGCTGTTTTTCGGTCATTATTGTATAGGCGTATCCAAGAGTTTATCGGCGCCGGCGGATGTGCCAGTTTTTGAAGAACGGTCGTAGTGACCGGTTTGCAAGTAGTTCATTGCGCCCCGATACACCTCGTCTCTCAAGATTTTTCGCAATTCTAACTCGTCGTAGCCTTCAGCCTGCGATGTGCGCTTTAGACGTTTCAGCACATCCGAGCCTTTGGCATCCAAAATCTGATCCCAATAATCCGGTATCATGGTTAACACCATTTCGGGATCAACACCCCGATTGATGAGTTCTTCAACGAGATGCCCACCGGCTTGCCGTAGAAGCTTCGTTTGGGTAACCTCATTCGGGTCTTCAGAGACAAACGGTCGATCCGATTCGGGCCAGATGAAAGGCGGTATGAGACTCCCCCATTGCCACTGATGCCCTTTAGTAAAAGGTGCTTTCCAGTGTTCGCCCTCATCTCTCAAGTATTTCAGGACAGGCGGTGCGAGGTTTTCAATCGTTATATCGCGTGTCTGTGTCCATGTCGGACCGCTCCGACTCGATGACGTTGACCGCGGACGATTGAGATTATTAATCTGTGCGCGTGTGAGATCCTGACTTAAAGACTTATCTTCGAGATACTCTTTCCAGCCTTCACCGAGATTGTATTCACCTAACTTCTCATTATACCGGCGGGTGAGGTTACGTACCTGTTCGTTTGCCGCATACTCGTCTAACTCGTTTTGAACGATCTGACGACGCATCGGCATCAGTCCACCTTCACCATAGTTAAAGTCATGGACTTCACCTTCACGTTTGGCACGTTGGCGCATATATCCACCTTCACCATAGTTGAAGTCGTGGATCTCACCTTCACGTTTAGCACGAATCGGCATCAGCCCGGTTTTCGGATCGTATAGAAAGTCGTGTGCCTCTTCGGCGCGCGTATCGGCATTCTGACGCAGCGCGTAGTTTCTATCAGATTCAAGCACACCTCTGTCATACGCTCTGTCTTGACGCTTCAGCTGCTGATTGTATTTTATCTGTGCTAACAACCTGTCAAGATGGTTTTCTTTCCCTTGTAAAACTTGTCCGTAATGCGCCCGCTGCGCAGCACCTTCACGGGCAACTCCTTTCTCAATGCCTCTCATGAAACCGAGCATGACTTTCTCCTTGACAAAAACGGGGAATCTGCTATAGTGGAAGGTAGTGGTGGGGCGGTGGTCGCCGCCCCTGTCAAAACCAAATAACGAGTGGGTCATTTGTTTGACGTTTTTTATTTTACCTTCCACAATGAAGAATGTCAAGCGATAGTCCCCAACCTATAGGAGCTTGACCTCATGGGTTATGTCTACTGCATCATAAACACGCAAAATTCAATGAAGTATGTCGGTTGTTCTAAAAACGATCCTGAAAAAGATAGAGTTCTGCGCCACTTTTCTGGCGGTTCTGGTAATAGGCTTGTAAAAACTGCCGTAGAAGATTTCGGTCGCGATGCCTTCGTGTATGAAATCCTTGAAACCGATGTGCCTCCTGACGACTTACTTGACAGCGAAGCGTTCTACATCCAGAAATTCGATTGTGTTAGCCCTAACGGGTATAATCTCACCACCGGTGGTAAGCACCCAGCCTATTCAGAAGAAGCCCGCAGCGCAATTTCTAAATCGCTTACAGGCAAAAAACGCGGACTGCAGACTGACGAACATCGCCGAAAAATATCTGAGTCAAATAAAAGTCAAAAGCGTTCTGCTCAAACCCGTAGAAACCTGTCTGAAGCACATCAAGGACAAATTCCTTGGAATAAAGGCAAAAAACATACAGAAGAAAGCATCCGAAAAATGCGTGAAGCACATAAAAACAGAATTCCCAACTACAGAAGCCCTTGTTACGCCCCAGCAAAAGATTTTTGGGAATCCCTTCCAACCGAGATGCCCCTCAAAGAGAAAAGAAAATTGTTTCACCAAAAATTTCAAGGTGTTTCTAAAACCACAAGAAATGTCTGGATAGGACGCTGGATATGCCAAAACCCCTAATAGCGCGAAGTAAGCGGTAAATTTCTGGTTCCATAGCCACCCGCCCCAGTCCGAGATTCTCCCAAAGTTTTAAAACGGTTTCCTTTGCTCATCACGGAGTCCGGTGCGAATATTGAGACGGCAGACAAATCAGCCTTTGCCTGTATGGGTGAAGTTCGGGTTCCACCAGACAGATTCAACAACTGGTTGAATTGCTGGTCCTGCTGAGCAAGTTGCTGGTTAAATCTTTGATCATCACGGTGATTTGTATACAAATTGCTGAGTATGCCCGCCGAGGCTTCCATGCCGGCATCGCGACGCGCCTGTTGCTGACCGAGCAATCCGAGCTGCGCGTTCAGCCCGAAGGTTTCACGTGCGTAACGCCGACGATCCGCTGAATCCAAGACATTAAATCCAAGTTGTTGCATCTGTAAATCCCGATCTGCGAGCCTTCCAAGTTGGTTAGCACCCATTGTCTGATACGCCCGCCTCGAGGCATCTGCAGAATTCAAAATCCCGATTCCTAATTGTTGTCTTGCCAACATAGAATTAACATATGCGTCAGCCAAGGCGTTTCTTTCAGATGTGTAGGTGTCGCCCATAAGCCTACCTCCGATAGTTGAATTGAGTACGCCCGACCGAGCGAGACCTCCACCCTGCTGTCGTCTTAAGGTATCAAACCGACTGCCTATTCGACGGTTGAGTGATGCCGCGACGGATGGGGGAATGTCTCCGCGGAGCATCTGATTGGCAAGGTTGGTGTCATACGGGATACCGCCTTCACCCGAAAGCCACTTACGCGCAGTTGAATCCACAAGCGGATCGCGACCTTGACCGCCACCTGCCAGTAACTGCGCACGTGAGATCAATCCCGGATTCACATAACTTTTACCGCCCCCCATAAAGGAATCAATCAACCCTTGTGCTTTATCGCGTTGTGCCTGTGCCTTTCTTTGGGTGTGATACCCTTTGAGTCCAAAAGGACCCCCTGTCAATGTAGAGGTGAGTCCACCTATAAGATCGCGCCCCTGGTTTCCCCACGACTCCGGCAACATATCGTATGCCATCATCCCAAAACCGCCACCGGTTTCTTCGGCGAGGTTTATCACTGCGGGGACTGCTTGAATAAGAGCTGCTGCGGATGCTGGATCTATTGCCATTTTTTGACTCCTTAATGTATTTCCCATGTCGGACGGTGCCGCCGCCGCGGTGGATCTATGGGTGATATAGGTGTTTTTGTGTATATGTAGTTGTAGTTGGTGTCATCCCTGGACGCAACCGCACGTCCGAATCTGACGGCAGAATCCACCGCCAATTGTATGAGACCCGCCTGTTTGATATGACGCTTCACCCCTATAAGCGCGGAAATATTAATGTTGATTCTGATGCGTTTTCTTGGAACTCTCATAGATTTTCTGCCTGAGCCTTGTCGAAGAATGCCAACTGATTTTCGGTATGAAAATCGGCTTAGCGGGTGTCGGATCGGTGTAGTTCTCTCTATGTTCATCAGCAATGAAAGCGACATCATAATCACCACAACGATAGAGTGCTTCCAACTCTTTCTCACCTGTGTAGCTAATCACATGATCGACATAGATACAGGACAACAGCCGATACCTTCTATCACCCCCTGATTCAATGGGTTTGTTCTTTTTAGGGTTATCGACAGTCGGGTCCATGTTCAGCGCGGCGGTAAGAATATCGCAATGCTTTCTTGCCAACTCAAAAGCGAAAAGGTGTCCGGGATGTAATAGGTCAAAAACACCGGCATAGATACCTTTTACCATCAGACGACCTCAAATTCTGTAAACTTTTCCGACATCTGTTGATGGCAGGCTTTATCGCCAATGACCAAGAAAAAGCCTTGTCCGCCTGCGCCGCAGACTTTCCAGCCCCAAGCCCCTGCGTCTGCCGCGGTCTCTTCCATTTTCGTAATTGTGTTGTTTGAAATTTCAGGATGCCATGATTTTTTCAATATCCAGCCCGCTGTTACAGCACTTCCAAACGCTTCAAGGTCCCACTTCAGGAGTGCGTTTTCGCCATCAGCAACAAGTTTCTGCATGCTTTGAAAAGAGGATTCTCGGCACCGCATCTCAGTGAGTATCTGTTTCGGGGCTTTGCTTGTCGGAATGCTATAGAGTCGCCGATATGGATGTATCGCGAGGTTCATATCCCTCAACGGATAGACGCGCCAGTCATTTTGGTGCAACACAATTTTTATCATTCCACTGTATGCCGAGGCGATCGCATCTTGCCAACCCCCAGCCTGTAAAGCATCCAAATGAATCGCAGCGGCCACCTGTTCTCGAAACGGCGCGTGCGGAAACTTCGCACGGATCCACGAAAGGTGTCGTGCCGCAGATGAACCTAACCCCGATCTCAACGACTTCAAGGAATGTGGCGGAAACCCAGTGCTGTCGGGATGGGATCGCACAAGGCTTTTTGCCGTCCCATCCCGAAGTGGCGCCACATTCCTTGTCAACTTGTAGTGTATTGTCTCGCGCCTCCGATGGCATTCTATCGACAGCGGCAGCCCTTCAGAAAGGATACGGACTTCCTGATGCGCGAAGAACTCTGGGAAATCGTACCCACCCCCGATATATGAAATGCGAAGATGTGCAGTCGCTTTTTTCATACCTTATGTCGTGGGAAGCAGACGGGCGACGGATGGCACGGCATCACAATCTCTGTCGAAGTATACCGCTTATAGCGCTGCTCCGCGGCTTCCCAATCCTCCATCGTATCAATATCGACACAATATTTCCGATCAATCACCAAGGGTAAGACATACCCACCTGTGATACTTCCCTTTTCAATGGTTTCACGACGAATCACATCGAGATGCCCCGTCTGCCAATAGACCGCCGGCAACGCCTGCCGTGGCGCATTATAGCCTTCTGAAATATCAGGGTCCGAAAGCAAAGGCGTTATCCGATCGCCACGCAGCTCCCACATCTTATAGGGGGTCGCAGGGGCGAGTGTTACCGCCCGCAACGCATCCGCGCCGACTGTATCCGCTAACTTCAAAATCCCCTTGTTAATAAAGCCGTGTGGACGGATCGGCGATGTCGGACGCAGAATCACAATATAATCGTAATCGCCTTTGAGGTTCGCCAACGCATGCTCGCAGAACGCTATATCGCGAGAATGATCTTCGGCTATCGATGCCGGACGTAGAAACGGCACAGAGGCACCGTACCGCTTCGCAACCTCCGCAATTTCATAACTGTCTGTAGACACAATAACATCCGAAACATATCGCACAAAAAAAGCAGCCGTGATACTATATGCTATCAGCGGATGCCCCGCAAACATCTTGATATTCTTATCTCGGATGCCTTTGCTGCCACTGCGCGCGGGGATAATGACAAGCACACTCATTTAATACCTCCTGAAAGTCTGTCGAAAACCTGATGTTTCTCGGGTTTATCGAGATGTCCATGATAGATGAAGCCATCGGCTATATCCTCGTAATCCAACAGCCATCGCACGCCTGATTTTGCCCCCATGTCAACATCTAAATCGATCACACCGTGTAAGTCTGCGATGAGTAATAACTCCTCATCATACGTGATAAATTGGCTCCATTGCTGTATCCATGGCAAGAAGTCAGGGTAGTCTCTGAGAATGATAGACGGCGAAATTGCATACAAGGCACCTCGCGGCTTTGAAACACGATGTCCTATGTGCTTATCCAATAACAGTTGTGTGATTCTTTTCTTTTGCGCACGACGTTGGCTATTTTTTTTCGCTGCAGGATACAAGACTCTATCTGAAATGTGTCCGATATGAAAGAGCATCTCACCGATATTTTCATACTGATCATAAGCTGCAATGGCACTTAAAACCGGATGCGTGTTGAAAAATCTTTGAAAACAGACACGTTCTCCGCCCCGTGGCGGCAGCACCCATTGGTCAGAATCCCAAATAAAGAAAGTGTCGTATTTCTCAAAGAGTTCAACATTACCGAACATCGCCGACTTTTTGTAAAATCTTTTCGGGATCGGTGCGTCTTCAGTGATCAGATGTATCCATCTGTCAATATGAATGCCGTTTTCAATAAACATCGAAAAATATGTGTCGATCGTAACGGTATCGGTATAAAACCGGACATCTATTTTTTCGTCAATGGCATCAGAGTATTTTAAAATAGACCACAGCCCCCAAAACGCACCGCGTAAAACCCGCTGAACTGCGTCTATATCTCCGCCGAAGTATGCGGGGATGAGGATACATTTTCGAGTCTTTGGCACGTCGTATTTCGGTAACGGCGGTATCTTTGTGGGCAGCTGAAAATCATCGGTGTCAAATATCATTCTATCAGAACCCCTTTATCATTGAGAATACGATTATATCTGCGGACGCGCCTTAAATGACCTTTCTCTTGAAAGGAAGGGCCCGCACTTGAGAGAACACCCGATGCCTGCGTCATCCGGGTCGCTGAAAAGGATAACGTGTAGAGATGCTCAAACGCATCGGAATGTGTTGGCATCATGCCATCCCAAGCGTTGCCGGGGAATGTTTCGGCATCGATGCGGAGAATATCTCTTGCACCCGCAGGCGTGACAGCCGCACATTTCGTTGCACCGATGACGGGTGCCCCGACATAAAAATACGGATGTGTTTCAGCATATCGGCGACGGTGAAACTTCTCGTGGGGTTTATGCGTGGAATGTCCACCATGAAGCAGGAGGATATTGGCATCCGCAGGACGATCCCTTTCAACTAACTTTTTGAACCCGGTATACGGCATATCCAAAACACAATCTGCTTCCCAGACAATATACCACCCATCGACCTGCTGAGAGATGTGATGGAAGACGATCATAAATGACGCATGAAACGCTGTGAGCGCGGATGTCAGGTGCTTCCGGCCCCAGTCTTCTTTTTCAGTTACGAGAAAATCTTTCGGATATGAAAGCCCAGCCTCGCTCATGTGCTCATAAATCGCTCGCTTTGATGGATACTTCAAAATATCTGTGGCATAGTAGTACGTCAAATCCTTAAAGTCATAGCCCCATGCTTCTTGGCACCCGTTCCAAGCCGCCCGGCGTTCAGGAATCCGTTCAAGCGAGATGTAATAGTGCTGAAGAATATTCATCTAATTTCTCCGAGGGATGCTGAACGAGAAAGTCGTCCGACGAAGTCACTTCGTGGGACGCTTTCGCTAATTTCAGGGCAAAGGGACTGATATTCTTTAAGAAATCGGTCGTGGTAGTCATCGTTGCGTTGTGTCGCTTGCTTTTGAAATTTGCTGTCCTTAAGCGATACCGATTTCAGTTGCCGAACACCAAAAAAATCAAGCACTTTTGAGATCAGGGTCGTCGTCTCTTGAAGTAAATCTTCGTAACTTATCCGAAATGGCGAGATATTGTAATACCTAAAATACATATCTGTCAACTCATACTGTTGCCGGGCGTGTAAGATATAACGATATATTTCACGGAAACAATAGTCAGGGACTCGGTGCCGACGGGGCCTGTCTGAATGCGTCCCTCCTGTTCGATCCGATATGTAATGAGAGATCGCCCGTCGGATTTCATTTTCGCGTCTGAGAAAAACGAACTTGCCTTTTGGGAGCCGCTCCATCAACCCAAATAGATCCGCGCGCGTATGGACGAACCGAGCTGGCTGCCCCGATGCAATGCTGAGTAAGTCCGTGAGCAGATGGGCACCCGAACGTGGCAGAGAAATAATCCCATATCCTGTTTCTATAAAAGAGAGCATCCCTTTATTCGTAAAAGGATCAAAGGTATGTAAGAGTCGCATCAAATATCCCATCTATCAAAAAGTTTTTGATAAACCCCTGTGCGCGCTTTCCAATCCACTGTATTTGAACCGAGGAACGCCGCCGGCATATCACACGCGAAGGTTTGTGCAATCAACGTATACATCCCCAGCGGACTCCAAAATATCGTATCGCTCGGCGGGTCTTTCGGCATCACCTTAAACATCCGATCTGCGACATAGAGTCCGTAGATTTCTATTCTCGATAAGATGCGCTGTAGCATGTCCTTGGCACCGAGTGACGAATAAATCCGAATCGAGTTGGCCGTACACCCGACACCTTCTGAAATCAGCGACCCTGGCTGTATCGGGCGGATCTCATAATACGGATGCAGATCGCCAACCGTCAACATCTTAAAAGGATGTCTTCTTTTATCGGCGCAGAGGCGGACGCACTCCGATAGCCATTGGAAATCCGGATAAAAGTTCAGCGCATGTGTCGTAAAGTGTCGTAGAATCATTCCATCATGAATCAACATCTCGATGGTCTGCTTCTCAGAGAGTTGACGTAGGAAACGACAGATGTTGTAGGTTTGACAAATCCTGCCCGGTTCCACAGGGACTTCGATATTGATATTGCTGAACTCAGCGAACCCGTCGCCAACCGCGGCATCTATAATCGCTTCGGTATTCTCAAAGTCATCGGCATCGTGTCCATACCAAAACTCAATTTTCTCTTTTGGCACATCCAAACGTTCGCAATTGGCAAGTGCAAGCGGTTTTCGATCTGTCCGTTTTTTCAGGTGTAATATATTCCATTGATCAATCATAAGCTTCCTTTTCTATCTCTGATACCGTCAGCATCGCTGTCGGGAAATAACAGACATCGACCGGCACATTTTTCTCTATCGCATGCAGCAATTGCTGCGCACCGTGTTGGCAGACCGCCATCCCACCGAGTGTCCCTACCCATTCTTCCCATAAGATAGACTCCCGATATGCCGGCAGACCGTGCGTCTCTTTTTCTTTCAGCGCAAGCGCATCCGCTGAGGGTGTTCTCTCTTGCGTCTGGAGCAGAAAGAGAATGGGTTGCTGCTCCAGACGCTGGAGCATCTTAGAAAAGTATTTATAATCCAGGACATGGAAGCGTTTCAACCGCCGCATATAAACAGCATCACGTATGAATATGTTGCAACCCGGCATGGCATCCGTTGCGCGGCTTTTCAGTGCCTCGAAAAACGTGCCATCAAAACGGTCTAACATCTTTTCCGGTGTGCCGATCCATATCGCGTTTCCAATCGCAGCAAGCATCGCATCAAGATCACCAGAACTGAGAATTCTATACTTTATATCCATAGGTACGCCTTTCATTGAAAATGTTTCATTCTCGAAACTTCCGAATACGAATCACAGAGAAAACTTCTATAGCATTTTTCGGAGGCTTCTGCGGCTAATTTGAGATGCTGCGTCTGTGAATCCCACGGAATCTGAAACCCAAATATCGAACACAGCATTTCAAAGAGCCCTTCCCGTTTTTCTTCAGTCAGCAGATGATCTTCATAGTAAATCCGAAAAGGCACCAGGCCATAGTCTTCAAAAACGGATTCAGCGATGGACTTCATCCATGAAAACCACTTTATCGACTCTATCATCTCCGCTCGCGTTAAGTCCACCGAAACTTCTCTATGCGCATTATCGCGTCTGGCGTGTGCGAAGGAATGTGGCGGCACAGTGCCTTGTGGCGCCACATTCCTTGCCGAGACTTTTTTCATTTGTGCCATCGACATCGCCTGTCTGACCTTGTTTCGACGTTCAAGAAAGAAGAACTTGAAATCTGTATCCTTCATCAATTGAATCAAATCCACCCGGTACTTCTCGGAAAATTCAGCGCATAAGATAGGTAAATACGGAATTTCTATAAACACATTAAATTCTGAAAGCCTGCTCGGTGATAAGTTCGGATTCATTGAATACTTTTTCGGTTGCATCCGTGCCGCCGGATAAAAATCTCTGTTCGCAAACTTTAGCGAATCAGAAAGTAGAGACGACCCGCTCCGCTGCTCAACGATAAAACAGGATTTATGTATTGTTTCGCCCCTGGCGGTTTGGCTTTCAACCCTTTCGCTGTCAGATGGCTTATTGAGAATTTTCAAGATAACCCATCCCTATGTTCCGCTGAACACTCAATATCCCTCATGCTTTCAGGACTGAGGTTTCGACGCTCCATGTTTTTCGAGGCGCGTTTCGTCGAAATCTCAACCGCATCAAAAGGGTCTGACGGCTCATCTGCCAGTAATTTTTCGAGTTCAACAACACCGGACGACACATCGACTGTCGGCTGCCAACCCGGTAGAAACTTTGATCGGTCTGCAGCAAAACCGATTTCTATATAGGGTGGACGATCTTCACAGGTATAGCCATCATATTTTACAAGATTCGCCAACACCACTGATGGGGTAACTTCACCTGTGCCGAGATGGTAAGTCCCACATATCCGGTATTTCAATGCGTGCTCAACAGCGCATACAACATCCGAAACATGTACGTAATCGCGTTCAGTCTCCCATAAGGTTTTCAATTCGTGATCTGCGAGGCGATAGGGGAGTGATCGGTTTTGCGCATCCCGGACATCTTCTCCTTCACCATAGATGTTGAAGGGTCTAAGAATACAGGCATTCAGTCCTGCGGTTTTTTCAATAAACACCTCAGAAATTTTTTTCGTATGTCCATATAACGTCTTAGGTCGCTCTGCGGTAATCGACGAGAAATAGATGAGATACAACCCCTTGTCGCGACACAAATTAGCGATAACCTGCGTCGCATAGGCGTTCCAATCAAAGATGTCTAAATCTTTATACTGATTCGCACTGATCGCACCACAATGGACAACTGCGGTCAACTCAAACTCATGGGTGATCGCAAATAGATGGCTGCACCAGTCGTGAAAAGTTTCCATCTTCTCTAAACAGACCGCCGGTTGGAGTGCTGCTTTCAGATGTCTGCCGACAACGCCTTCGGCTCCCGTAAGTAGGATCATAAGACCTCCTGTATCACTTTATCAAATTGACGTAAAAACGCATCAAAACTACAATGCTGAAGCATATACGCCCGAGACTCCTTTTGCATAACCGCCAACTCCGCTTCTGAACAACTCAGCAGCATTTCAATGACAGCCAAGAAGTCGTCAAGCGTTTTCAGCCCAGCGAAACCCGGACGCTCCTCGAACATCGGGTGTCCACCACCGACAGATATGCATTCAGTGCCGAGGATTTCTACGTGCGTGCTCGAGTAAACATCATGCTCCGTTTTGGAAGCATAAATCAGCGATTCCCCGAACCGCTTTGAGACGGCTTGACGGCTCATGCCACCCTGAAAGACATCAACAGTACTTTTGAGTGCCTCAGCAATTTCGTGGTCTTCACGATGACTCGGTCCCCAGAGGTTTGCCGATCCAAAGTATGCTGTCTCGATTCTATCAGTGAAGGCTGATTTTACTGCGCGAAAGAGTTCCACGTGGAATTGCGAGTTCTTAAACCTTGAGATGCGTCCGGCACCAAAGATACGGGTCCTTTTCGGGTATAGCGGTTGAAACAACGACTCGTCAATCGGGTCGCAGAGATACATCGGCTCTATTTCACCGCCAGACAACGTTTGGATCATCGCTGTTTGGTATGCCGTGTTCGCTGTGACAACATCAACCGCCGCCATAATCTCGGCAAAGGTGTTCGGCGACCAGCGGCTCACCTCCATCTCCGAGCAGAATAAAATCTTTTTCGCTTTGCAGGCTTTCAAGGCTGCGATCCAATCGCTGATATCTTGTTGCATCAAACGGGGTGTCAGCGGTTCGATCACAACGATATTTGATGTGATCGTATCAAAGTTTTTGGCGATATTAACGATATAGCGACGCGACAATACTTCACGGACAGAGAGCATCTTCGTCGCCATCCCGCCACCCGGGTTCTTCTCACCACTCGGCGCATGTGGATCAAACTGCTCATAATGCACAGGGTATAACAGATCAATCATAAGTTGGGTATTTCAAGAAATAACAGAGTTTCGACACCGCTGAACATCTCTCGAATCTCGGCGACATCCTTGTCGATCACGAAATGTTGCGTGTTTGTGTCATAGTCTATATCCACTTTCCCCATAATACCTGTCGATAGCAGCGCCGTTCGCAAGGCCTCATCCTCTATCTCAGCCGGACAGAGCAGCTCGATGACAGGGTCCTCGTAAAGTCGCATTTTTTGCCTGCCAAAACTCGATGGCACCATGATGAGCTCAAAATCTGTGATATACAGGTGCTCAAGCACGGTCAGCTGTCGCTGAATCTCATCGGCAACTTTCGCTTCAATTCGCATGTTGAATACAAACAAAAAATTGAAAAGCACTGAGATCATTAATTGCCCTCATGCGTACCCTCGGTTTTCGCTTCTGTCCGCCGTTTGGTGCGAGAATCCAGCACCTCGTTGGCAGATGTAAGGTGAAAGACCGCAGCTTTGACGACTTCGGGGTTCTTATAGATACAGGAGATATGTTTTAAGTAGGATGCAACCGCGTCAATGATGTCCTCCACAAAAGCCCCATTAGGTTCTTTACGCTTCGGCGATCCGATTTTTCCAAGCGGCCCATTCTGCCATGAAATCAGGTAACCACATCCAGAGGAATAGCCACCTGCAGGGTTTTCGTTTTCATCTAACCAATGACCTCTTGATCCAGGTGGAGGGCATCCCCCTAAACCACCTAATATCTGTGCGGCGACTTCAAGGTGATCCAATGCCTGTTTGTTCTCATCACAGCCAAATTTGCTATCTTGATAAAATCGGATACGCCCTATCACTGCACCGATAACATACGTTGCTGTAGCAAACGCGTAAGGCGGATCCGTTTCGTCAGCGTCCCATATAATGACCCAACCCCTACCACTTGAAACGCCAGCTGCCTGGTCTTCATTTTCCGTGCCCCAATGTTCTTCAAAATATCCTTGTTTTGCCACAATCGTTCTCCTTTGTATTTCTGCGAGCAACTCCGCTGTGGTGTATTCACGTAACACATGTAGCCGGAGCGATGCTCGGATTTCTATGAATATGTCTTTCATCTTGGTAAGTGCGACTTTTTATATTCGAGGTGTCGCCAACCTCTATTGCCTTTTAATCCTGTGAAGCACATCACGGTCATGTTGTTTCTACCAGAATTGCTGGCTTCATCCATGGGGACAACATGAAAGCCCCTTCCTGTTCCCTGGGGACGAGTTGTTTTTGGAGTGCTTCGTCGCTGTTTATCTCTTCAAGCGAACCAACCGCCACTCGCTTGCGGTGCAGGCCTTCGTACCCTCTTGGCAGTGCGAGTTACTCATGAGCACCACTGTCATGAAACCTGCGAAAATCCGGCCGAGTCGAGATTGCGTCTTTCAAATTGTCTGTTAACAACCGATTTGAATCGTCAATCGCGACCCGATTGCAGAGACTGGACTCGAACCAGCATATACAAGAATATGAATCTTGCGAGTTACCATTACTCTACCCTGCAGTATAGACGGGTTTCACTACCCGCCAAGCGGTTTATCACTCCAACTCAAAGTATTTCCGATCCCCGGTCCGAATGACTTTCGCGTTTCTTCTATATCTGACAGGGTTTTGCTCTGCGGCTAACGATAACAATAACTCGTTGGCGGCGGCCTCATAATCTGCCTTTTTTATCGCACCAATGAACTTCTTAAACGTCATAAAACGGGTTTGTCCGAGATTAAATAAAACATCAACAATACTCTCCTTGCGGGGTGCATCTAACGTCTCCCAGGTCTTTGGGAAAATAGATTCCGCTTCACCGGCGACCCGCTTCAAATCCGAGAGCAATAACACAGCGATATGTGCCTCGGTTAAGGGTGTATTGAGTATTTCTCTCGCAGTGTCTATATCATCGATATAAACCCGATTATCGCCAACAGCCACCTTTTCCAAATGTTCGGCGATAGAAAACTTTGGGTTGATCAGACGCAACTCCGCGATGCTAATCCCCAATGTCGATAGATTCCGGCCAGCACCGATCGCAATACCCATGCTATCGGGATAGGGTTGTGCCTTATGCCCCTCATCTCGCAGGATATGATCCGTCACATCCCGTAGTGTCACGCCGGCTTCGTTTTCTACCCGTTTGATGTGTACTGCCAACTGCGGATGATCAGAGACCCGCACATCCGTCTTTTGTTGCGATGGCGTTGAGAGACCCCCTGTTTCATACCGATGCTGTAGTGCTGTGAGCTGCTCATTGAGCGTTTGTAAGATGACGAACTGCTGTTTAACTAAACTGTCCGTACGGTTGAGAATATTGATTTCTACCCATATCAATACCACCAACTTTATCAAAATAATGATGAAGGTTCCGTGACGGACGAGTTTGGATAAAAATGTTTTAGGCGTTTGGTGTTCCATCTTCTTTTTTCTCGGGTGCCGCAATGGCGGCTTTCTTGCCAAATAGGTGGGACCCGACACTCGTCAACACGATCACTAAGGCATTAATCACATTATTCAAGTCAACCGCTGTGCCACGAACCGCTTCGATCACAATACAGATAAGCAACAAAGCAAAAACGCCACAGATGACCAATAGCTCTGCTAAGTCCTTATGTTCACCCTTCATAGCAACCCCCTTTCTCATTAAAACTTCAACGATTTTGAACTGACGTTGTCGACCCGTCTGTTCAAAATCGCAACTTTGTGCTTATCAGTGATGCCGTGTGGACATCCGAATCCGCAAACATCAATGTGAGATTCAAATCCAATGAAAGACGTTCGCCGAGTCGAAGCGATGAGTTTTTTGTAAAGATGTGTTCCGGATCATCACCTGTTGCACCCACATTAAATTGATATTGCATAGAAACACCACGGGCGTTGCGAACACGGATAAATGCCGTCCAGTTGAATGTTGTCTCGGCTTCTACTGCCAACTCAGGAATCTCGTTGCGTGCGAAGTTGCCGAGTCCAGCAGAAAAAGACCACAAACGTCGTTGAATCTCCGGGAATTGAAGGAAGTATCCAAAATCCGTCTGTAAATCAACATCCCGCTCGGTATTGCGCAATCCTTTCGCGAACGCATTGAGTTCAAATCGACGCACAGGTAAGCCGACTTCTGTATACAAAAGCCGTTGGACCGATTCGGTTTCGCCGTCAACGTGGATGTGTTGTGTTTGGGCAATCAGGTATCCATTGATACGATGCTCAAAAGGTATACCTACCAAAACACCTATTGTTGAATCACCGCCGGCGTGTGCCCAAGACACACCGACTTCCTTTGCCTCGGGCGCAGGCGGCACTTCCCCGAAGGCGTTTATCAGTGTCGTGAAAACAATAAACAGGATCGCAAGGAGAAATCTCAAGTTATTTTTCATTTTTCTTTCCCCCACCATTCATGGAACTCCATTTTCGTGCCCCCATCATAGGGGTATGCTAAACCTTTCTCAATCATGTAGTCGGCGACGTTCAGGTCATCAATAAACACATCGGCGACAACGCGTCCGAAGTATTTGTCGGGTTCGGGGTTCGCCACCACCAACGCCATGTTGTTGCCTTCCAAGAGCATCAACAGTTCGGCGCTCGCGAGTGCTGCGGCTGCGCGTTCAGCGTCTCTTTCGGCTTCGGGACGTGGCGTGCCATCTTTGTATTTCGTTGACGGCTTCTTCTCAGGTGTGTCCATGCCCTTGATCCGGATATCTGTGACTGCATAGAGATCCTTACCCTTTCTGAAGATGCCGAGCCATAAAACCTCTGCCGCATATTCGGTTCTTAAATCCGCGATGTCGATGTAGACATCCTGAATCGTGTCGCCATCGTAGACCTGCGAGAATTCGTCTAAGAGCGCAGGGTAGGTGCGTCTCTGCACGTCTTCCTGACCCGATATATGCAGACAAAACAACGTCAAGAAGACAGCAAAAACGCTGATGAGACCGATTTTATCCCATCTGAATCGCTCTTTTTTTAGGTGTACCCCGAAGACGCTTTCGGCGCGGCTGCGGAGTTGATTACGGTTTCTCATTTTAAACCTCCCTATAGTTGATACGCGCGACCTGCGCATCGACACAGCGCATCTCGCCATATTCTTTTATTTCTTCACCGGTTACGGTGTTCTTCATTATCCGAACTAACTTCATTTTCTGGGGCTGTTCAGTTGCCATCAAATCCGCATACACGGTTTTACCCGGGCCTGCGGTCGCAGACACTTGATATTCAAGCGTTTTTGACTCGGTCAGCGTTTCGCTCTGCCCGTAAGAGGCTCCGAATTCTACGCTGACTTCCGCAGACACTTCAACACCAAAAGCACCCCCACTGACACCCACCGTACTCGTAATACGCGCATCTAACGCCCATTCCGCTGTATAGGTTTTCTCTTTTGTCACGGCTTGGCGGAGTTCGTTGGTTTGCGCCTCAGTTGTCGGATTGTTCAAAACAAGGGTCGCAGCACACGAGGTTTTCGCGTCGCCATCGTTGACCATATCGGATTCTGGGAAAATACCGATGCATTCCCACGCTTCAGACGCAATCTCGATGTAAGAGAGTTTGTCTTGGAAGCCGAAATCACCGAGATTGTATGTGCCGCCTGAGAGTTCAAGTCCTTTACCTTCCCCTTTCTTATCAAACGCTTTGACATAGATACCCGCGGGGACACCTATTTGGTCTATGCGATTATCCGGAAAAGTGCTACCGCCCGCCTCATAGGTGCCGGGTGGCAGTCGAAATAACTTCGGATACATGCTGCCAACCCCGGTATCACAGAAATTGACAAGCGAGATGAGGTCAGAACCCCGATAAGGCGTGGCTGTGACATCCATGCGACTATAAGGTGAAAGCCCACCGTAGAAACTCAAGTCATGATAGCCACCTGGATAAAATGGCCCCAGTTTCTTGCCAGAACCATCTGTGTTCTCAAAAAAGGTTACCATGAGTTTGTCGGGAATATACAGGCTTTTCCCGTGCTTATAGTAGTGGAAACCTTTCGGGTAATGTACGTCTTCACCGCCTTTATAGATGCCACTATACAGACAGATAGAATCGTTGATATGTGCCATGTTGACTTCCTTGTATGAATATCCCCCCGATCAAGCGGGTTCACTGACGAAATTTATATTTTCTTCCGATGCTTCTCCTGCGCGTCCCTAAAAGATAGCAACCAGCAGAGATACGATCAGAAGACCTAACAACGTTCCGAGTAAAATACGAAAAGCCCATTTCAGTTGATTTGTTGAGTTTAACATTAAATTAGAGGCTCCTTTGCGGACCGACGCATAAATACTTTTCTATGCGTGCGGCTGTATCCGATTCCGACTTTTTCCGTTAACATGGATAGAAATGAACAACTCAGGAGGACATCCGCATGTCAAAACTATCCGTTACGGAAGCACTAAAAATCGTTTCAGTCTCCAAAACAACGTTGTATTCCGATATGGAAAAGGGCGTTGTCTCTTTTCAACTCGATGTCAAAGGGCGAAAACGTGTCGATATTGCTGAACTTCAACGCGTCTATGGCCCCCTAAACACACGACAGACTGAAAACGCGAACCCACACAACGGGACACCCGATTTGACACATCAGGAAACTTCTCAACCCACAGAAAACAACGATTCCCAAGTCGTCAAACTCCTTGAATCCCACATCGAACACCTTCAGACAGAAGTTGCCACCGCCCGAGACCGAGAGACAAAACTCTTGGAGATGCTCGCCCTTGAACAGCAGAAAACACAGCAGTTGATGCTTCCCCCGCCGAGAAAGCGAAACTTCCGAGACATCTTCAGATTGACTTAATTCCTTTATAGCCCAAAAAGTTTCATCCGTTTTTTCGCCTTGACTTTTTCGGTCATAAGTTGTATCCTATTTCAAGCATTGTTTGGTAGGGAATACGATCCGCTTCGCTTGAAGCGGTCCCTGCCACCACCGAATCGTATCGGGAAACAATGCGAAGCAAAACAGTGCAACCGCCATATAGAGGAACATATTATGAACGAAAATAAATTTGAACAACTTCTCTTAGACCAATTCGATAAAATTGACAATCGGCTCGACAAAATCGATACGCGACTCGATCGGATGGACGACCGAATCACGGCACTCGACAATAAACTCGACGAGAAAACCACAGCCATCGAACAGAGGATCGGCAAGCTTTCAGAAGAAACCGCACAGATCAGGGGCAGACTCGAAGCCCGCGCCGCATTCTTTACAGACCTAAAATCTTGGATCGCTATTGGTGTCGCCATTGCCGCTGTCATTTTCGCATGGTTGAAATAAGACATCTCGGTGGTTTCCTAAGTATTTGTGACAGCACCAGTAAAGGCAGATGTCGCGGTATTGCCCGTCGCGGCGTTGTCCGTATAGGTGGCTGTGGCTCTCAACGTTTTGCCGACATCCCCAGACACCGGCGTATAACTGCTACTCGTCGCATCTGAAATATCTGTCCACTCACCACCGTCTGTTTTGTTCTGCCACTGCCACGTCGGGCTACTCACCCCACCATCGGGATCCGATACCGTTGCCGTCAGTGCCGTGCCAACGACAGGGGACGTTGAACTCAGACTGACACTCCCCGGTTGGTTCACGACGAGCCAACTCGTATCATAAGCGTTGAAATCACTCGGCAGTGAATCCGCACCTAACTGCACAGCGTCTGCGAGGTTCACGCGCGTCACAGTGGAACCACTAATAGAGACCCACCCTAACGCTTGGGTCGGACCCGTCGGCCACAGTGCCACGTATTGACGGATCGCTGCTGCAAACTTTTCAACCGTGTCTATATCGGCTGCACCTTTCGCCAATTCCCGAATAACAGCTTCGACAACATCTGGCGCAATGTTCGGGTCCTGGAAACGATGCTTGATAAATGCCGTTGCCGCTTTCATGTAGTAGCCGACCTGTGTGACAATGTCACCAACGCCATCCGCATAGCCTGCCCCTTCTACCATCCACGCACGTTTCTGCGGAAGCCACACGTCGTTATATGCATCAATCGCAGCTTGCTGTTTCTCTACATAACCCGGCACACTCGGCAACCAAGAAGGCGTATCTGTAATCGTATCCTGCGTTTGTGTCTCACCATCGGCAAGATACGGATAACTCGGAAACGTTGTCATCTCCTGAATAACCGGGTCGGGTACGACTCCTGACACCTGCCCAGCTAAAAACACATTTAGCTGTTTGTCTGAACCCACATCGGCATTATAGAGAATATCTGAGTAAGGACGCTGTAACACAGTGCCAACTTTTTCGGGTGTGTTTGATAAATCAATATCTCTGACCGTCTCTGTGCCGTCTAAATCCGATGTGACAACAACTCTTGAAGCCGTCCGTGCCTCAACTTTTTTTAACACCGGCACACCACTGAGCCGATCGCTACCCGCAAAATTGATATGTAAACGCAGCTTCGTAAATGCCATCTAACGTCTCCCGAGAATGGCGCGTAGACACCCTTCATTGCCTTTGTGATGAAATTGAAATGTACTATTGCCAGTGCGTCTGACAACCAGATACGCATGTCCATTATTCGGCTGGACGTCGTCATTATTTGAATTGAAAGAAACTATCGGGAACACCATAGAAAACTCCCGCCCATTTGTCTCATGAACCCCGATAAACATCAACTCTCGATAATCATCAAAACTTGTCCCAGCCGTAATATTGATGTGTGTGGAACCTGTCGTTGTATTGGTTGTCGTTGAGGACCCATAGAGATATTCCCACTCTGTTTCCGCTTCAATCAAGTCTCTGATTTCGTCATTTGTGCGTTGCGTGTTCAATATCGCTGTATTCGCAGAATCAACATGATAGATAAAGACTTCTTCTTCATCTGCGATGTCTGTGAATGCGTCTGAATCGGTCCCAAGTGTATAGAAAAACCTGTTGCTATTTGAAAAAGTAGGCGTTTCAACGCTTTCTATATTCAGACGCACAATTGTTTCGTGATCCGTAGAAGGAACGAGCCAAATCTCATCATTGGCGGATAAGGCATCAAGGCGCGTCTCTTTATCGTAGCCGTCTGCATCTGTATGCGAAATATTTATTCCCTCATCGCCAGACAGGTACGTTGCTCTCTGAAAATTGCCAGTCAGGTCAGTATCCGTCTGGTTACGCTGCCATCTCCCTAATAGGGTCGGCGCATAAGCAGCGTAAGTCAACGTGTCTCCAGCATCGTCTTCTGTGATGGTGATGTTCTCACCCTCGGTGGCTTGTGCGGCGACGACATCGCGAATGTCTTCGTCGGAACGTTGCGTGTCGCTGTCTGCCGGCAACGTAATCGTCTGTGCATCCCCTGAACTCGGTGTCAACGTAATTGTGTCGCCATCGATGGACAACGTATACGTCGTCTGGGTATAATCAACGGGTTTGCGTAGATAAAGCGTATCTGAGCCGTTAACAATGAAATCCGAATAAGCCGTGCTGCCCGGTAGCAACCGCGTCGTAAATGTATACGCCGTTGCTGTGCTTGCGATGCCGGTGATACGTAAATACAGGTCATCTGTCCCAGAGTCGATATGGATCTGGTCGCCGACGGCAACACTGCCGAGTTCCGTCGATTTATCGTTTCCATCGTAATCGGTGAGACGCACGACGATCTGATTGTTCGCGCCATTTATCCCTACGTCTCCATCAGACAACGTGACACCCGCTGCACGGGACCGCCACCTGCCTAATGTTGTCCGGTCACTGAGAGAGAATGTGAGTGCATCGTTGGCATCGTCATAATCGACATCGATACTGCCGTTGGCATGCCGTTGGACAACCGCCGCTATAACATCTCTGATCTCCTCATCGGTGCGAATCGGGAGCTTTTGATATTGTCGCACCCATTTCGTGCCGCTCGCGACATACTTAAACATATCGCCTTCAGACGCGCTTGTCACAGTCGCAGTATCATCATCATTTCGGATCGTTTTACCAGAAATAAATGATGTTTGTGCGACATTAAAGACGAAGTAAGTGCCATCTTCGGGATCGGTTGCCGGAAAATTGTCGCCAGATAAAACTTGAGGGATACGTTTGATATGCACAGACATCTGTTCTCAGTTACCCAATGACTGCGGGTGAAATCGTCAAGAACATACCCGTCAAGGTGTTACCAGCGTCTTGTGTCGTTGTGACCGTAACAATCGGGGTTACAGCATCTGTATCCCCTAATTCGATTGTCAATTCTACCCAAGAGTCGTTATCCGCATAAAGCCGGTACGTTAAATCAGGCGATGTATGCAGCCACGGTATAAACTGTTCGGATTGAATCGCATCTGAAGCATCGCCATCCTTTAGACTTACCCACAGTCCGATAATCCGATTGTTCGGCTTCGCATTGCTTTTCGGCAACTTACACTGCGTATTGTTGCCATCTACCGCACCTGTCGGCGCACCTGTCTCTGCTGTCCACTCTAATGTCCCGGTTGACGCAAGATCACCGTTGGTAAAATCATCCGACGTGAGCCATGTACTGTCTACCGCATTTTGCAGATCAAATACCGTCGCAATCGTTGCTTTTTTATCGTTGTTTGAATCGGAGGTATCTACAAACGGCAGTACATCGTCTGTTGCCGGTGCTGCGGTTGTCAAGTCGTTAAGGGCAGAAATGAAGTCGCTGTAATCAATCTGTTTGACCCAGTTGGTGCCATCGTATTTTGCCACGTCAAACTTACTGGCAGCCGTTAAATCTGTGCTGCCATCGGTGTCTTTCCAGGTTAAGCCAGATGCAACATCTGCCGTGAAAACAAAGTTGTCTTGTGCCTCGGGTGAACTCGGAAATGAAGTCCCCCATGTCGTGGCTTCACCGGTACCCCCTGTCACAAGTGATAACAAATCCGTGACAGTATCTCGTTTGGCTTTATTGCTATCGCTGGTATCTATGAAGACAATGTAGTCGGAGCCGGCAACAGTTGCTTCGGAAACTTCTGCATTCACATTGTCTAAGACCTTTTCTGTTCGGACGCGTATGGACATTTTTTATCTCCTATATTGAAATTGAAGCGGGTGAAATTGTTATGTAGTATCCGGTTAAGTTGTTATCTGTGTTTTCTATAGAAAACGTGAAAGTTGGCACGAGTGTACCTGTGCCTATATCTTCGAGCCTGAATGATACATAGGACGTGCTATCAAGTTTCAAAAAATAATCTATATCTTCAGAAGCACTTCTCCACATCCCCATGACCACATCGACAACTGTATCACTGCTATCGTAGAGTGCCACACGCCAGCCAAACGTTGCGTTGTCCGGGGGTAATAAAGGTATTGTGCATTTTGTGTTTTCACCATCGGCGACACCCGTCGGGGCATCAGCTGCGACGGTCCATTCGAGGGTGTCCGTTTCCGCAAGATCGCCATCTACAATCGCTGCACTTGTCAGCCAAGTACTTCCAACAACAGATGACGCAATCGCAGCTTGCAGGTATTCTACCAACGTAGCAATCGTAACAACCCCAGGACTCGGCGGTGTTGTGTTCAGTGCAAGGGGTATTTCAGCACTCGGTAGATCCGCATCCGTGCTCGTCAGCGGTGTTAGACTGACACCTGTTTGCGTTGAATCATCTATATTCCGTTTCGAAAGCGGCATGGATGTATCCTATTTTTGCCCGTAGAGTGCAACAAACTTACACTCATCGGTATCTTGTTCTCTGACAAAAATGCGCACCGTTGAACTCGATTGATACCAGACGATCGCCCACGAATTGTCTTTGGTATCGACACGAATCTTTTCAGGATTGCTATTGAAAAGATGACTCGGCACTGTCGTGGAGGCATAAGACCAACCGAGATTGATGTCGTTGCCACTGCCATCTTCAAAATCATCGTCATCTTCACGCAACCGACACACCGCCGTATACCAACGATACGTACTTGAACTCAAATTTAATCCCGTTATCTCTACATAATCGGGGTTGGAACCGTCTTTTGTGCTACCGATCGGATTACTATGTCTATCAATGAGCGTTGTCGGCCCGACGGCTGATAATGAAATCTCGTTATCCGCATCACTCTTGCTGACAGTAATATCACCCGAATTGACAAAAAATCCTGCGACATAGTCATAGACTTCTTCTTCACTGAGTTGCGTATCGGTGTCCGTATTGGTGTCTGTTGACGCAATCGTCAGACTGTTCGGATTCGTGCCGGGGGTAATCGTTACGTTCGATCCCGCTGCAAGCCACGTTGAAACCTGACTAAATATATATTCCAATAGTTCATTGACAGACATCGCTGATGGGACAGCGGGGTCCCCAATGGCGATCGGTATCTGCGCGTCCGCCAACTCGGTGTTCGCTGCGGTTATATCGGGGGCATTGGTGGCGACATCCGTATTGGTGTCTACATCTCGGACGAACAATGACATGTTGTTTTTCCTTGTTTTTTATCAGAAATGTTTCGACATTTCGAGGACGCGCCGCATTTGAGCTTCGAGATTATTTGTCTGATTCGTAATCCGTTTGAGGCGTTTTGTGAGATACCATTTCTTAACCCCACAGGCTCGCATCCGAACAACTGCGGCTGTTATCTTTGCGTTGCAATCCGTTTCAAACGCTGACATCTCTTTGCTGGGGTCGGGAATAAAAATCGGTTCCGTGAAATCTCGATAAGCCAAATAAATATGCCGATTTTGAATATAAAGCCTCATACGTGCAAATCGCAAAGATAAAACAGCTTTTATAGCATCTAAAGCAAATTGTAAAATCTTCATAAAAGGACACCTCCGTCTCCATCAAACAGAGAAAGTTGTATCAGTTAATAATCCACGCTGCACCGTTGAGAACAAAGGTTTCATTGCCGATAATCCAAGTCTGCGTCTGCGTCGTAGAAGAAAGCACCCACGTCTTGCCATTGACCATAAACGCAGTGTCCCCTATCAACCATGTGAAATACGCAGGCGGTGACGTCGGTGTCGCCTGAACGGCTTGCGGGGATGAGTCTCTATACTTCGGTGATAACGCAACGACGTTGACATCATATTCAACATCATTTGATAAAGGACCAATGGTTTCTGTCAACGCTGTTGGGTCTGCACGCTGCACCTGTATCCATTCCCCAGGATTCGCCGTGCGATAAAAAACCGCATAACCGGTTGCACCAAACACTGCTTGCCACGTCACAACGATATAGGTATTACCGGGTGTCAGATCAGGTTCAGGTGAAGGCAATTGCGGCCCGGGCTGGATTGTCACCGTCAACGTTATCGGGACATCCTCACCCGCTGCACGGACGGTGCCTGTTAATGTTTGCGTTTCATCTGAATCTGTGTAATTTAGGGGCGCAGAAAAGTCAACGACTAAATCATTGAGTGTAAAGAGATCGCCCAACGGAGATAACTGTAAATTTGACAGTGGGGCACCATACGTTGCACCTAAGTCCGTATAGTCTTCAATCTTTCGCACTGCTCCTAACGTCGTGTCGTAGTAGTAATACGGTTGTGTGCTATCATACGTATTGTCTATGAAATACTCTCTGACACCTGCAGCATCTAACGGGCCTAACCATGTTACATTTCCATCGACATCAAATGCCGTTGGATTGCTGATCGCTGTCCATCTTTCTTGGCTCGTACCGAAAGCCACCTCTACGTAAAAAGCATCATCCGTTATATTGTAATAGATAGCATCTTTGACAACAGCGGGGGCTGATGCATGTGCGTCTGCCCATAACTTCTGATACTGTAAATCTTCATCATTGATGGCACGAATGCCATAACCACTCACTGTAAACCCCTCATCTACACCCGCCTGCACCGTCCAAGTCAGAGCAACAGTCGCAAACGGTGTCAACCTCACGGGGATGCGGACCTTCCGATTCTCAACGTCAACATCTACTGTAAAATAGACCCGACCGATGCGGGATGTTCGCGGTAAATTGCCACTGATAACGCCGGTCTCCGTATTGAAACTTAAGGCATCAGGGGCGTTGGCATCGAGCAGGTAGTTGGATAAGACTGCAACCGCTTCTACCGACGCTGTAAATGCCGTGACTTCCCGAATCGCTGTACCATTGTAGAAATAATAGGTTTTGGTACTATCATAATTCCCCTCCGTGTCTAAATGTGAACGTGCGGCTTGACTCGTCTGCTGCGTCAAGAAAATCGCATCGGCGTTGTTTGTGAGTGCGGCATCCGTAATTGCGGCGGCTGTCCATGTTGCGCCACCATCGGTGGTTTGATAAAATGTGTTATCTGTTGTGTTCAGATACGTTGCGGTGTTGCTCCCGGATCCAGCGGTAAATGCGGTGACTTTATGAATAGGGTCAGAACCCGATATATTGTTCAGGAAATAATACGTCTGTGTGTCATCGTAATTCGCTTCAAGTGCCGCAATCACTTCCGCTTCCGTGAGGTGTCCTAACCATTCCGTGCTGCTCTTACCCGCGGGTGAAAGCAAAATCTCTATCTGCGGTTCGTCCCCTGTCAGACCCGTCTCAGACCAAAAATTAGGCTGTCCACCGATAACACTTACATGGAAAATCGCGGGTAAGCCCCCAGCGACTTCTCGTACAAAAACATCACCACTCCCATAGCTATCGGCATCAGGTAAAGTATTGCCTGCGCCTATATACCGCCGATCCCCCGCCATATCATCATCCGTAATCTCCTCGTGGGTCAGAGAAGATTCAGTTACCTCGGGCAGAGCTGCTGTCGCTTGAGTCTCATTGGCATAGTATCCTAAGAAATCATCAGGTGCTGTCCATACGGCTGTTGTAATCGATGCGTTTTCTGCAGGTGTGCTTGACCAGTCTTCTGTAGGGTCTAACCCAGCAGCATACGCCACCAGCGCAGCATAAGCATCGTAAGACTCTGCTTGACCGCGCGTCAGCTCCCAGTCCGTGAGATAGATCACGATCACGGAATCCCCGAACAAAATCGGTAATGGAAAAGGTTGTGGACCCAATCTACGCAACATCAATACCTCATTAGGAAATGTAGTGTTCGCCCCAAAATAAACGATCCGTGCTACCCACCGTCGCATACCGGAAGCAGAGCTTATCCAGCGCAGCATACGGGAAAACCAACATTTCACCGGTTTCAACATCACCAATAGAATCTACTTTTGACAGACTATACACTTCATCTTCGGAGCGACCGAACTCAACGTCGTTTGCCCCCTTACATTTCACAACTAACGGATTCAAAACTTCAGGGTAAATGACGTATTCTACCGCTGCCGGCAGCCCCGCGATGTGTTGTATTGGGGCTGAAAGCGTAATAATCCCCCCATTATGTTCCGAAATCACGTGACTTTCTTGATACCCCGCATTGAGAATCTTCAATCGCCAACCGGTGAGATTCGCATTCGTGATGTCCGCTCGCAAGGTCCCGAGATTCAGCTTCCATTTATAGTTCGGATCGCTTGTGGCGACCTTTTGGGCATCATTGCCACTCGGCACCAGTCGATACCACGTATCCGTTGTAAGCCCTGATGGATCATACTTACCGCCGATCACTGAACCTGTGCGAATCGCAGTTACCATGCTGTTTGCATCCAATGAAAAGGTAGACATAACAGACTCCGTTCAATCGTATTCTTTGAGTGCCTCAACATAGAGACGACCGTTATGCTTGACAAAGTGCTGAACACCGCTATCGGTGACAAGATACGCCTGTGAACCCTCCGGGATCGACCGGACACTTTGAATATCCCGAAGCATCGGCACTCGCGTGTTGCGAAGGATCCGCCGTATCTTTTGAAAAACGTCCTGTAGTTCCGGCTGTATGTTTTTGGGTATCGTGAAGTCTTGCATAGTTGCTACATCCGTATCTGTTCGTTAATCGCAATTCTGTCGATTGCCGCAGCAGATTCCGTTTGGATCTCTACCGTCAGCGTCCGCCCCCACAAACTCATCCCCATCCTTTGAGCGAACACATCCCGAACACTCTCAATATCAAGTTGCCCCTCTACGCGGTCTTGCTCCGTATAAGCTTCAACATCTATCACCGCGGGGTCTTGGGGCGAGACATGAACCGATTCCCACCATTGTGAGAGTTTCCCATAGAACGGATGACTCCGCCACGTCCGACGGATCGGCTGACCGGCATCCGTTTCACCCACGTAAAGTTGGTAAGTCTGTCCATTGATAACCCCATAAACATTGCCTGCAGCGTCTTTCATGGCATCCGCCACACCGAAATCGTCTTGCCACCAAACATTATGAATCGTGTCATACACCAGCGTTGTGTTCGGATCCCCGTCGGTTTCGGTAGAAACACTCAGCATGTAATGCCTGTCATACGAGAAACCGACAACATTTTGTAATTGCGAAATCGTTTGTAGCACACCATGAACTTTGTCGCTTTTCTCACGGAGCTGTGCGCCATCAAACGCGTAGATCCTCTTATCTGTCGCAAGGAAATAATGGATGCCTCCCAAATCTACGATCGACTGCGGTGAGATACAACCGATAAACTCACCCTTCTCGTCGCGAGGCTTGATAAAGTCAATGACAGCATGCAACGCAGGGATCGGATCCGTTGAGAGAATCTGTATCTGGTTGCTCGCATAAACGACGAGGTGCGTGTCTCGCAAAAAATGTAAGCCTGTGATGTAGCCGCCGTTGAGGTCTAAATCTATGAAATCCGTGAACTGCCGATATAACCGTTCACCGGTCCCTGGGTTGAAATAAGAAAGATAGATACGATTCGAGTTTTCTTCAGCGACATACGCTCGGAACTCGTTGACAGCAATGTATTCCCAATCGGGTGTCTCGAAATCTAACACCTGTGACGTATTAGGATCCGGGATCGGAAACTTATAGGTCATCGTGCCATCTACAGGCATCCGTGCGATCCAATAATATCCACCGTCCCGTCCGCCGTGTGTGGAATAAACATCTACATAGTCTGCACCTTCCACATTCCCGACAGTCACCGTTGGTGCCGTCCATTGCATCTCGAAATCCAAATAACTCGCGAGATACGAATAATCTGTCACTGGCAGATAATCATCTATGTCGTCTGTATCAAGGTTCAATCGTCGGACCGGTCGTTGCTCTAAAAACTCGACCCAATACGTGCCGGGCGGAACAACCGCACCGACATTATCAAGTCCGTCCCAATCCACACGTTTGTAGCGCGGGAAGTCCTGAAAACTAAAGAGATCATCGTGATCTGAAGCACCGCCATCTAAGTACCTGTGTTCAGATCGGATTGTCCGTAAAACACGCCTGCTCTCGAAATCAAGAATCCGGACAGATAACGTAATATCGCCGACGATCCGGAATCGGATAGCGATCGTTTCTGTACTGCTATCGAAGAAAACTTCGGGATGATGTATATTCGCTCGCAGCCCTTCCTCGTATTCTCCAAAATCGTCGCTATTACCCATGACCCGGAGCGTCTCAACTTCAACAGGATCGCTTTTCTCTCCGATATTGGTTTTCGGGGCGAGGATCGGTAATGGGGTCTCCGTATCCCCCTGTTCCGTCGGAAGCGTAACTTGAGTGCTGTCGGTCTTGACGGCTTGAAACACAAAGGACAAAGTCCGATGCGATGCAGGTGTTTCATCGTAAGCTATCGTGCCCGCATCCATTTTCGCCAGTGCAGCACCACCATAAGTTTCCTCGTATGAAAACACATCCGGCGCATCCGCCTGCACCCGTCCTTTCCGCGGGATCAGCCAACCGTTTTCATTGACTCGGCAATTGCGAACGAACGCCGCAGAGACACTACGTCCACGATGATACGCCTCGTTGGTAACAAGACCGCCTTGAAACTGCATCTGCATTTATCTGCCTAACCTGAGTCTGAATAAGCCTGTTCTGTTGTTGTAAGTGAGGTTGCCCAGCCGCGGTAACGATCGACGGAGTTCTCTACGTCTGCCAAGCGTTGGGATCACTGCCTGCGCTTTCGCTTCCTTGATCTCAGCGTCGGCTTTCGCACCCCAATACGCCGCGAGTTGCATGTTATATGCGTTTTTGAGATAACACTTTTCGAGTGTCATGTGCACAATCGTTTCTGTATAACGATCCGGGATATTGAACACATCGTCATCATCGGTCATCTGATCACAGGTGTTTTTATAGTATTCCACTTCGAGATCGTGGCGGTGCCGGTGCATCTGAAAAAACCCATACGGCGGATCACTTTCATCTGTCCCGATCAAGATACCGCTACCGCCATAACTGCGAGGCTCCGCATCACGGTAATCGTTATCGACATGGAGTTGCATCCGATAGGTTTGCGGATCTGAATGAATCTCAATTGGGTTGCGCGTGAAATCGAAATGCACCCATTCAGGGTGTGCGTTAATCGAATCCACGGATAACTCGCCAGACGTATGCACAAACTGATGTTCGCCCGTCAAGTTCGTAAACGAGAGCCAAAGTTTGCCCGGAAAATACGACCCTGATCGTCGGAGGTATAAACTCACGTTTCCGACCCATACACACCGCGGGTCTAAATCTGTGTCCCGCACCTCCATTTCTATGGGTTCTGTCGGATCAGGGACAATCTCTAAAGACATCTCCTGCGAAAAGCCGGTCGCATTCTCACGATCAAAGATTTCTCTGAACCCTGGGCAATCGTTTTCAAATACATGTTCGACCACCACCGGCTTATTCGGGACAGGATACAGACCGAAAGCATCTTGTTCCTTATAGTAGTAATAAGGATCGCCTGTGTCCGTCCCAATAGAAAACATATCCCGAAGCACGTCTTTGGCAGTATAATGAAGTTCCCATTCATCGGAAATAGCTTCATTACGATAGCGGACGGACAACAGGTCGCCGAAATTCGGAGGGAAGTCGTAATCCCGCACATTCTGTATCGACGATGTATAGATAATCGTTTTCACAGAATACGCGCGCTTGGCGTGCTCGTTGCCGGATTCTTGGATGAAGTAGTTGATCTCTTCATCTTGCCAAACACCCGGTATCCGTTCACCCAAATAATGCCGCACACCCTGCCGAATTCCGCCACGTGTGGTTCCCATCTACTACCTCACTCACCGATTATACTGCATCAGGACGGGGTGTTCCCCGAATGAGGCTTTCTGCGATTTGTCTCACCACTGAGATGCGCTTACAAAAGACAGTCGCTTCTACAAGATCATCGGTAGCAGCACTGACATCAAGTGCATGATTTACCGTTGCATACGCCTGCATCACATCATTCTCAAGCTTGACTCTCCCTTGCCCCTGATTTGCCGTCACATCCGGTATTAGGAAATCGCCTGCCGCGACATCTTCACTCACTTTCACAGGGAAATCGCCGATAACGCCAATAAGACCGTATTGGTCTTTTTTGGCATCTGCTAACACGATCCCGTTGACAACAGCCCCTTCCGTCGCAGGATCCGCATTGGAAAACGCTCTCTCGACATACCAGGGTGCCCAGATCGCATAATCGCTGGTCGCATCAAGTGCAGTTTTTAGGGTGCCGTCATCGGTGTCGTACCACCGGATATTCAGCACCTTGTTGGTGTAGTGGGTGATATAACCGCGTTGACCGGCACCTGTCCCGCCAACGATGGAGATCTTGGCGTGATCGCGGAGCGTCGGTTCTTCAGGTATCCCTGCCAGCGATGTCAAGTAGGTGGCATCATTTTCAGTGATTTTCTGTGACCCCGCAGCTGGGAAATCTGAACCGCCAGACGTTTCGGGCGACATGTCCGTGTTCGTGTAGTGATTAAACTTCGTGCGGACGCAATCGCCTTCTTTAACATCCTCTGAGAACCGAACATACGAGAGTTCGACATCATCAGTGTTTAAGATGTAGCACGATCCTAACGCCTGCTGCGGCGCGTCGTGAAGCGTTTTGTACCCTTCCTCGAATATAGAAGGGAGTCCAAATACTGGCATTTTCTTCTCCTTATTGTCGGTAGGTGCGGTCCAGGACCGCACCGAAACCTATTTAGCTTACGCAGCCGCGGTTAGGACTGTCGGATCAAGATCGTCAAGTCGGTTCTGGTAACGCAGATTATCGCTACAGAGGTTGCCGAAGTTGACGATCACTTCGTATTGTCCTGTGTTCTGGGGCATCCGCGCCCAAGGATGTCTGCGCATATTGAACCCTTCGCACGCATAATCCCTGAGATAGTCGAAGTTCAACCAATCCAGCGAGTGTCGGTCATCCGCTTTCACCGGACGCTCTTTATCAAAGACGATCGGCACGCCCATGAACGTGATGTTCGTGAACCCGGCACCCGCCATCGCAGCGTTAGGATACCGTTCATCGCGCATCAGGATAGAATGGATCTTCGACCAGATCGCCGGGGTCGTGATCCCGATGTCAGGTTTAATCCCGCCGTCCCAAACATCGATGAGCGAATCACTCAGCAACGCACGGCTGATCCCGCGTTTCGTGGAGCTGGTACGGTGGAACGAACGGTACGTCGGTGCCTTCGTGCGGTCGATCTGACCGAATTTCGCTGTGTTATCGAAGACATCAATCAACCCGTTAGGACGCACTGTATTGCCGCCACGCCCATAGAGGTAGCGAGACTTCCGGTCTGCCCAGAGTTTCATATACCAACTGATTCGGTTTTGCACCAAGTCGGCATACTGGACTTCCGAGGCACCGTTTTTCGCGACCTCGTAGTCCCAAATGACCACGACTTGGACTTCCATCTTCGGCTCAAAACGGGCGACATCCCCGACTTCGAGCTTCGGGAAGTCGAAAGATTCCGTGTAGCCGAGTGCACGACCGGTTTGATCGTTTCTGTCGCCTCTGACGTTTAGGGGCAGCCGTATAAAATCACCACCGGGATACGTCTGACGGACAGATTCCATCGATTTTAACAGAACGTGCTGGTTAAAGAAGGTATCCGAGACCATTTTCGGTCCCCAGTCCTTCGTGAACCCACGCAGTTCTCCAAGATTCAGAGACATTTATTTTTGCTTACCTTTTCACCTGATTCTCACCTGATTTTGCGAAGTCGGAAGCAAAGGTATCAACGCAACCTGCAGGTTGCGAGGACGGGGAAAAAGACTGTCTGTGTGAGTTTACACAGACAACTTTTCCCCGCTCACTTCCGATTTATAATTTAGTCAACAGTTCCAAACTTATAGGCAGCCCCGACAGCGTTTTTGTCGCGCCAATCGGAGACACCGCGACCCTCTTTTTGTTGTGTCTGTGTGCCACCGCCACCGGGGTTTCCTTGAGACGTAGAGGTGATATTCCCAGCATCTTTGTGACGCTGTGCTTCCGCCGCCGCCTCGGCTTCTTCGTTTGATTGCTGGATAGATTTCGTACCGACAACGATCCGCGCCAACGTCGCTATATCCTTAACACCCGTCTGCTGACTGGTCTGAATAAGTTCCTGCTCGGTTACGCCTGTCAGGGCTGTGACTTGTGCAATATCGTCGCGCGTAAATCGCTCACCTACGGTCTCCCGGAGCCCCTGGATCACTTTATCCCGATCCTCAATCTCCTTGAGAAATACTTGGTTGTTTTGCTGAATAGCATCGACGAGGTTATTGTGACGTTGCGCGCTTGCGATCTCCTCATCGGTCGTGAAGTTATCTTCGTTGATCTCAATCTTCTGCAACAAAGGGTTATCAGCAAGGAGCGGATGCGGTTCAACAGTTGTTTGATCACCGTTATCGGATTCACCTGTACCCTCGTTACCATTGATGACCGACATCATCCCATCAACTCGCGCTTCCCGCGTTTCGAGGTCTTGACGCTGCTGCGCGAAAGGATCATAGTCGCTGACTGGGACTTCTGAACCGTCAGGCAGACGGACAACCGGGGCTTCGGGTGCGGTTTTGGTATCGTCGCCATCGGCGTTAGTGGTATCATCTCCCTCTTGCGTCTGATCGCCTACCGGACGCACATGCGCCGCGGCTTCAGGTGCGATCTTTTGACCCGGCGGGACAATCACTTCATCGCCCCATACGCTTCCATGTGGGCCTGCCATAAGAAATTCCTCCTTTTATGCGTTAAGCTGCTTTTTTACTGGTGCGTTTGGTATCGCTACCACTTTTACTCGCACGCACTTGCGCAGCTTTTGCTTGGATTTTTGCGACAATTATATCGAATTGTCCTTTGAGTTCTTCGAGTTCGAGTTCGTTATCGTGTTCGACTTCTGCACTTTGGGTTTCAAGTGCGAATTTCTCTTGTAATTGCTGTTTCTGAGCATCGGCGAGTGCTTTGCGTTCCTCTGCCTTCATCTGTAGCATCTTATGCGCATTCGGCACACGCAACATCTTCAGTAATGAGGCTTCAGTGATAATATCTAACTCAAACAACATAAAGGCTCTGCTCTCACGCGCGGCTTGCGTCATGCTCCGGGTCCCGGTTTGGATACGGACATCAAAGGAGACCAAATCGTGTGCCGGTAAAGCTTGTGTGATATAGATTTCGCGTCTGAGATCTTCGAGTAGCGAGATATAGTACTCCTGCAACATGGCGGCTTCTTCTTCGGAGCGGTAAAGTGCGATGTTCATGTAATCTTGTCGAACCGCGACCATCTGATCTTGGAGTTGCGCGATCTTATCGCGACGCGTCGGTGTCACCATACTCTTAGCATTGAAAGTGCCGTGCCGTTCCATCATCGAATCTTCGTCTAAGAACCGATACTGCCGATCCTCGTTCTCATAGTCAAGGAACAGCGAACAGACATTACGCGCAAAGGTTTTCAGTCCCTGATCGAAGTTGATTGACCGCAAATTTGAACGCGTTGCCGCAGCTGCCTGTAGCCTTTCAATCGCGATACCGCTACGCGCGGGCGATGTGTCGCCTTGCGAGACCTCGTGCACACCGCTTATGTTTTCCATCAACTCGATCATCATCGCGAAGAGTTCTTTGACCTCAATACCTAACGCTGGCGGATCGAGCCATGCCGCGCCACCCTCGTTCTCCATCGTGACGATCCGGCTTCCAGGCTTGCCTATATCCGAATCTTGGTTCAGACTCTTTGAGAGCGACGAAATTTTTAGCACAGGGTTCGAGCAGCGCTCGGTATGCTCTATCATCTGCGAGATACACTTATTCAACGCCATCTGCATGCCTGCCAACTGGTTGATAATCGAAGGTCCGTAGACGGCATCAACAGACGGATCGACTGAAAACGGCACAAACATGCAGAACCCCGCGGGGTTCGGTCCGTCGTGTAATAGATGTCCGTTACACTCAATCAGCACGCGTCCCGCAGGATACCGGAGCATTGCAGACTCTGTTGAATCGACACCTTGCGACTTCACCAACGAATCGTCTTGATAGTGGCATTCGTAGACCTGAAAGACCTCTTTGCGTTCAGCATGCCGCGGCGGTCGCGATTGCGAGGAACTCATCCCACCCCGCATTGAATGTGCTTCGTCGCGTACTGAATCTAAGAACGGGCGAGACGGATCCTGTCGTCCCGTCTGTTGTCCCAAGTGTTTTTGGAATTCACCTGACGGATCGACTTTCCATTGTCCGATAACTTCATTTCTGCTTTTATCCATCCGGTGGATGATGTATTTTGATGCTAACTTGCCGTCTCGGATCATCGCACCTTCGTGGAGAAATAGATCATAATTGGAGACGGGTTCAACGCGAACCGCACCCCGTCCGCCATCGGCACGCACATCCCAATAAACCTTCAACCAGCCGGTACGGTGTTTGATCGCCTCATCCAACGCGATCACCAGCGCTGCCATCCAGTTGTGTCGCTCCCATTCATGCCGGAAGTAGTTATCCATCTGGACAGCGAATTCCGTATGGTTCGGGTTGCGTTCCAAAAACTCAAGTTCCGGGATACCTTCAACTAACAGCGAGACCAACTTCTCTTTGATGCTATACATCAAATTCGCAACAAAATGGAATTCAAGTTCATAGTCATCCGAACCCGATACCAGATCCGACCAGTGATACCCTTTCACCAACCGATCGGCTTCTTCCCAGTACCGTAATGCCATGGTCCGACACTGCGAGTTTTCGGATTCCCGCAGAAACTTTTTCACCAACGCGGCGCGTTCTGCTGGCAGTGTGTTGTCGGGGTTACGCGCCTGAAGCCGACCCTGTGAGACTAACCACTGCTCAGGGTCAATAACTGGCGGCTGAAGTTGAGGGAGTGCTGCTTGTTGCTGTAACATGCTATTTGGTCAACTTGGCATACCATCCATGTTTAGGCTTGACCACCAATTCCTTTTTGATGAGTCGTTTGAGTGCGGCATCGGTGTTTTTTCGGTTGCCGTCAATGTATGACTGTATCTCTTGCCGCTGCATCGCTTTACCGTTTTCTGGCAAAAGCGCAAGTATCTGCCCCTCAATGTCTTTGTGACCATTCGGTGGGCGAGGCGCAGCGTCTTCTGGCGCGTTCCCCGGAACAATTGGTTCCGCAGTGCCGGTTAACGACGCTCTGATGAGCGACAGGATGCGCTGGGTATCTTCTTCAAGGATGATAAGGTCTTTGATTTTTATACCGTGTGCATCTGCCCGCTCTTTGAGATTTTCCCAGTCCTGACGGTCTATATGCATCTGACGCGATAAATACCCAAGTACCCGCGAAAACTGTTGCATCAAGTATGTGGCTACTTCCACACCCGCTTCGGCTGCCTCATAGTCGAGCAATCTCGGATATGACAAGGTATAAATGATATGACAGACCTCTAAAAATTCACCGTAATCTCTTATACACGCTTTAGATTGTTTCAAGGCCGCGTCGATTTCCTCGCCAAAAGTTTGCGGTTCTACATAGGGATATGACAAATTTTCACCTCACTGTTTCAAATCAGTAAATTCTCGATCAGCGACATAAATCGCCGTGTTGTTTCTGTAGAAATAGTTAAAGATTCTGGTACCGTCCCACGCGCAGCCGCTAACTCTTTGAGCCTGTCATAGAACACCTGCTGCACACGGATCATCGGGGCATCCGCATAGCGGGTGGCAATCTGAATTTCACGTTTCAGCCACGCCTCAACGGAAATTTTCTCTCGCCCAGCGAGCTGGCGGATCTCAGCACTTGTCTCAGCGTCAAGTTGGAGTCGCAACTTCGCTTCTAACTCAGCGATCTGGTCCTGTAAGACATCTATCTGTTTTTCATACAATGCTTGAAGCTGATCAAAAGCTGAATCAATCTGTTCTTTAATCTGCTGCGTCGGTGTCACCATGCGTCTGTCCCCTCATTTCTTCGAGTTTTGCCATCCATGTCTCCATGATTTGATGGTGCGGTGAATCCGGATCAAGCGCACTTGATAACAAGATACACTGGGTCTGTATGACCATATCCTGTAAGTCAATCAACGGTTGCAACTCACCGATAATCAACTGGCGTTGCATCTCCGTGAATGAGGCAAGATCGAGTTGGATCGTTGGCAGCTGCGGCATTTCTCCGGCGGGTTCATCAGCAAGCGGTGGCATCCTGCCCTCTCTGCCCTGTTGTGGATGCCCTTGTTCAGTGAAATGGTTACCATTCATATTCGGTGTCGGTGGTGGTAAATCTTCGGTCTCCTCTCGGAAGTCACCCGACACAGTCACTGTGTGGGGTGCTTCCGAACGCGGCGGGTTTCCGTCAGGGGTGTTCGGCGGTTCGATTTCGCCGCGGGCGATTTTATCGTGATGCAGACGAGATTTCTCCGTTGCCTGCCAGTAAAACGCCAACAACTCGTGCTTTGTGTCCTCGGTGATCGCGATGCCTTCTATGCCACTTATTGATTCTTCCTGCATCAGTTCTTCAGATCCACCGACACCGCCATCCGTGGTAAGGATCGGTTTCGGTTCAGCGTTGGGATAATACCAAAACTGGCGATCCACACGGTTGCCATCCATATCGGTGTCCCCGACGTATTCGTTAAAGGTAACAGGATGTCCTAAATCAAGCATTTATGGTAACTCCCCTCGACCATGAGGTGCGTCGCGACCGATTCGATTTCGGTTGATCTACCGGCAGAGGCTGCTTCGCTGCACGCATTAATTGCGAAAAATCAAGTCCGCCTTTTGAATTGTATTGTAATTGTGTAATCGGGCCTTCTGTCGATCGGTGAGAGTGGGAGGCGAAGCCTGTTCGGCTCCCACTCTCAGCACCCGCAGGTGAATACGCAGACATCTCTTGTTTCGCGCCGATCGGAAGTGTTGCACCTGACAAGATGAAACGGAGCGCATCGACGAGGTGATCTTTCCATTTTCGGAACTTCTCAGGCTCGTTTGAAAAAACCGTGTGCGTCTTACGCTCATCAAAGCGATACATCATCAACGCTTGCCAAAGTCTGATACACGCCGGTGAAATCAATAATCGCGGTGCCCCCTGTTTACCTGTGAACGGATGAATCCTCTGCTCATCGAACTTCAAGTATTCCTTGATCCGTTGAACACCCGGCAAAACCTCTCTCGGTGCCAACTGAAACGGTATCCCGTGCGCAATGTATTCGGCTTGCAAACTTGTCATCGTGACTTTATTACGTTTGAGTCCATCAATACCGTCCATGAAGTAAAAGACATGCTGCGGGGTGATGAGATTCCGTAAGACCATCGCTTCATCGGAGACGGCACGGTTTTTTTCTTCGTATTCACTGTAGACATAGGCATCAGCATTTGGCGAAAACGCGACCTCTACAAACGCCGTTGGGTTCGAGAGTCCTGGATCTAACCCGATGCCACGATACCAATGTGCAGGCGGTTCTTTGTGTTCTTTGAGCAGATGCACATCTTGCGATAACTCCGGGAAGACTGATTTTGACATCCGCATTTTGTCTTTATCACCTGACACCAGCCGTGCATAATCGTCAGGATGCATCGTCTGTTTCAACGTCGCTTGGTAGTCGGGTGGCAAGTTCTTCGCATTGGCATCCGTTGGCATATCGTCGGTATACCAGTGGTTTTCTCGGTGTTCCTCGGATTCTTCAGAGAAAAATCGCCACAGCCAGCCGGCACGTTGCGGAATATCGCGTGAGAAGTTCGCTATGAACCACGCTTGGCGCGCCGACGGCATCCGACGCATCCGTTCATTGAGTTTTACATAGATGTCATCGTTAGATTGCTCCGCCTGGTCGATAAAATACCAGCCCAAATTCGAGGATGCCCATTTCTCAAGTGCGTCTGTTGTGCCCTCAAACGATGTAAAGATGATCTGGCTTGTGCCACCGATCTCTTGCAACCAATCGTATTGCTCACCTTTTCGGAGATCCTCGCCACCCTGCTTGAGAAACTGATAGCCATACTGGTTCAAGAGCTCCAAGCATTTATCCGTCTTGTTCCACGAGACGATCATCCAGCGTGGACAGACATCCATCAAGTCCGGGATCGCGGAGATGTTCGCTTGCGGGATAGATTTACGGATAATAAAGCCGAAGTTAGATCGGTAATACCATGAATGCCGGAACGCTTCTATCGTCGCCATCGCAGACTTACCAGCACCGATCATCGCTTGCACCGCACGAAACTTCTTATCACACTCATGAAACGCAAGTTGCTTAGAGGTGATGGATTGTTGGTAGATCAGTCCCGTTTTCTTGAAGCGGATCTGCGGGAAGTCTACGATGTTTTCTATCGGATCCGGGGCATATTCTACTGTTTCTTCGGACCGAAGAGCGGCTTCCATAATTTATTCCTGTTGTTTTTGTAAGGATCATGGATGCACACTAACTTCCCATCGCGATAGGCATACCGAGCAACCATCGACGAGGTACGCGAAGTCGCGCCAACAGCGGGACGATGCGAATGTTGGGAGAAGTCGTCGAGAACATTATCCAATGCGTCGAAATCCATGCCAGTCGTGCCTTTTTCTTGCTTGGCTGCCTGCATGTGCTTGTTCGCTATCCCCTGAATCTCGTTCTGAAGCTTCTCGGCACCGGCAAGCAGCTCCTTACCTTTCGCACTTGCATAGAGTTCTTTGCGTTCCTGCTCAACTGTCTTGGGAAGTTTCTTATCCTGTATTACGACTGACATCATTAACCTTTTTTTAGCATCGCGCCCCCGAACGGATCAGGAGGTTTTTGCTCATCAGATGTTGTTTGTTGCCCTTCTTGCGTTTGACCGGAAACCATCGGTAAATCCGGTAGACCGACCGTACCGGAAGGACGAAACAGTGAACGTGTCTCTCGTGGTATCAATCTATCAACTTCTCGTATGGCAGCACTATGAACTTTTATACGTTCCTGAATTGTCAATGACGGGTCTTGACGCATGACTTCGAGTTCTCGCGCGCGGTGTATCGGATTCAGGATTGGGACATTCTCCACAAGCGATGCTATCATCTCTTTTTTCTTTTTGATCTCATGATAGGAATTGCGATTCTTATCTCTGCGTGCCATTTGCATTTTTTTGCGCAGAGCCTCGCGTATTTCAATCTCAATTTTCTCTGGTGTGAGGGCCTCACGTTCTTCTCGCGTCAGTTCTTTATTGAGTTTATACGCATCAAAAGTTTCAGGGAATTTGTCTAAAAAAGAATTGATAGCTTCATCGTAGGAGAGCCCCAAACCAATGTAATCTTCAACCGCCCGAAGCTGCTGCACAGAGAATCGACGCAATTTCAGGATCTTTTTTTTACCAGAATCCGTAGACATAGCAAACCCCTATAAAACAAAAAAATTGACCCCACTCAAAACTGATTTTTCACTACGTTTTAGACCTAAAAAATGTTATGATAATAGTGTAGCGATACACCATACACACAACAATAGGCACATGACGAAATCAGATACCCAAAGATACCCCTCGGCACTCTTTGACACCATTTTCTAACACCTCACAGTTTCAAAAAAAAATATAGATGTTAAAATATGAACATGTCTAAATCTATTCCCACGAAAATGTCGCTGGCTCCAGCAACACATAACAAGTTCCTCGAACTCGCAACACATATCGGATGCGTCTCCGGTGAAGAAAAACCAATCGCAGCTACCGCTGCTTGGAACATCGTCCGAATGGTACTCGATTTCTATCGTGATGATGAGTTTATGGAAAAAGTCGAACAGGAAGGTATCGACGCACTCGCTTATATCAAAAAATGCGTCAAAAAGGAAATTAAAAAGGAGTGAGCGGAAGTCACCCGATCACGATCATTGTGATGGGGTGCTTCCGCAAAAAAATAAACGCCCACCAACACAGCACACCGCTGTATTGATAGACGTTAAGGGTTTTTTCAATCTTGGATCAGTTCATTGTCGCTGCGACCCGCGACCCTTCATGTGATTATCTGCTAAAAGAAACTCTGAACGAAGCATCTCTTCAAACACTTCCTTGAACTCCGTTAATATCGCTATCTGCATCTCCGTGCTTTCTATCACAGCAGAAATAACACCCGTCAACGTCCCAAATTGTACTCCATTTCTTGTCAGGGTCGGGATGCTTAATAAATATCTCATACATATCAGAAAAGGTCTCCAGCGTTACCTCGCCCCTGGGAAGATCCATCATTATCATAAACTCATTCTGTTCCTGCTTTGGATCATTACAGAAAATCACGCCATAGTTACCCGGGATTTCACGTGAGAGCCGGAGTGCCTCGTAGTAGCCGACAAATGTTTTGCCGGTGCCGATGGCGGAACCGCCCATAATCCGCAAAGGCGACGGATCGTTTAAGAATGCGGTTTGTTGTGCAGTAAATTCAAACATTTTATCTCCTATAACTTCCAGCGAGAACGATCCTCGTCTATTCTATGTAGCAGAATCAGATAAACACACCCCAAACACGTCATAAAGAGTGAAAAATCTATCATACATCCTCCTCGTAGGGGTCTTGCGGCATGCAGACCGGACACACGATCGGCACACCTTGATCTTCCTTGAACGCGAGATCCGCAAACGCTTGATCGATCTGGCATTCAAAAGGTTGGCAACACTCATCACAGACGATCGACACGTGATAGTCTGGATCATCGTGATGCTGCAAATACTCTGGACGTAGTAAATCTTCATAATTCATATATCACCTCTTCAAAAATTAGGGGTGTATCTGCCTTTTAGTGTGCGCATCATATCTATCATAGAAGCGGCATTGGCTTCTGCTTCGGCATCTGTGAACTTCTTTCGTTCTGCTGTCAAATCTGTGACCCATTTGCCATAGATAGGGTCTCCTTCCATTACGAGATACATTGACAGCCATTGTTCGTGTTCAAATATTATACGGGTGTAGTAGCAGTGGCGGGCGAAGCGTTCACAAAGTTCCACACATTCTGAAAGAGATAATATCTTTGCTTGTCGTAATTCTTGGCAGGATGTGTAATATTTCTGGATTGAATTCTCACCGAATGAATGTTCAAAGATGAGATCAGCGATGGTGTTCTTCGGAACTGTTTTTCCTTTTTCTAAAGAGGTCTTTGATTCAGACATTTGGAGGCAGAAGCCGCTCCCTTTGGGTTGCGGATCTACTTTGAACATGATGAAAATCTTGCGGCAGTCAGGGTTTTTACAGCATTTGTGTAGGCAATAACGGCGTGTTGTCTCAGGGTAGTGGTCGCTAAGGACATCTGCCCAGAGGTGATGACTTGTTTCGAGTGGGACTTGAGGTGAAAATTGTAAAAGCAGTGCGCCATATTCAAAGACATCTGTCTTATCGATTCGTTTTTTGCGTTTTCGTTTGCTCAATTGTTATCTCCTTCTCGGACGCTTTCGGACCGCAATACCGCACTTGACACACGCCCAAATGTTGGTGCGGTTTGGGGTATGCAGCCATAAGTGGCTACACCGCTGTTTGTTATTATGCTTCATTGTTTTCCAAAAGGTTTTCCAATTGTCGATCATCTGCAACTCCTTTAGGCTGAAACAAAAGTATATATATATCACCATAAAATGGTTCTTTCAGGTTATCAAAATCAATATCAAGTTTCCCCAGACGAAACCCAAGTTCATCAAGTTCAGCCGCAAAACAAGGATCGTACAAATATATCTCCCAGAAAGCCATCGTGGGACGCACCCACCACTCCTGATCCGGATTGATGCCAGCATCCATAAACCAGTCGGAAAGCGGCAAGGCATCAATATCTGCCGCAATGGATTGTAGAACGTTAATGTAAGGTGACTGCATAAATGCTTCCACGCGTTTTATACGATCGTCATCGTCGAAACCTGCGAGAAAACCCCGAGAAACTTCAATCCCTCGCCAACTTGGGGTTGGGGTGAATGCCGTACTCGGCAGAGGGGGTATCCCCCTTCTTCTCTTCCTTTCAAGTCAAATTTATCTATCGGTCCCACCGGGCCCTTAGAAATGGCCCTTTGAAATAGCCGTTAAGCGACGGCGGCGGTTCTCAAACCCCTATAACCACTACCTTTTAGGCACTTATCAAAAAGGTAGGGTGTCCTCATTGCAACCGGGGGTGTCACTATTGCAACCGGGGGTGTCACTATTGCAACCGCCTTCCAAAGCCTTGTGGGCCGTGGATCCAGAAAATTCTGCAGATGCAATGGCTGCTTGGTGCTGTTTATCTTCGAGGGCATCGTAATATTCCTTTGCCTTCATGTTCAGCCGCTCCAAGTTGTCTTTCCCATCGAATTTCGCTGAGTAGTCCCGCGACATATCCCCCAACCTTTCGAGGTCGATCCGGATGTTTTCTGGCACCTTCGCATAGTCTACCGTTACCCACTTCCGGGTTTTAAAGTCTTTCGCTTGCATCTCACCCGTAGCAATGACGATTCGCCACTTTTCATTAAGAGAATACCAGTGTTCGCTATCCCGTCGAGGGTCTTTCTGACCTTTGATATGAACCTTACGCGGCGGCAGAAGCCCTCGCAATTTGAACACAGACGCTTCGTGTTGCAGAGACAAGCGTTCGATTAAGCCGACCGCAATGAGTTCCTTAATCACCCTGACAACCTGTCCTTTATCCATGCCAGTTTTCTTCGCCAAGGTTTTGTAGTTCATAGCGAATGTCTCGCCATAGTCACCCGCCGTCCGATCCCACACCGAATGCAACCGCAGCACCAACCACATCCAACACGCCCGCCACGATATCCTGCCGTTCAACAATTCATGAAAAGGTCCCCCGTTCTGCACAGGAACGGAAAACTTTAGCAGATTCCCTTTCTCATCAAGCGGTAGATCTGCCATGAATGCCCGAGCAGGGTCTATGTAGTGCGTGCTGATTTCATAGATAATGCCGCGCGTCGTGACCTTTATTTTCCTCAACCAATGCTCAAGCCGTTTCCGAAGCTTCCGAACATAGCTGCGTGAAAGTTGAAGCGCCTTCGCCACGTTACTATGCGATTTCGCAAATGACTTATCATTGTCCCAGTCGGACCAATAGTGGTGCAGCGCGAGGGTCATGCCCTCCGATGCCCCCAAGACACCACTCTCGACCGCATCAAAAACAGAGCCGAACCCAAACGGCATTTGCATCGACGATTTTGGGGTGCCGATCCGCATATTCCGGCGTTGGCTTGCAATTCTGTTCTTTTTTGAAAGTTTAGACATAAATATTAACCTTATTAACCTTTCCAACGACTTCTATAACCGTCGCTGAAGATATGGCGGCTGAAAATTAGCAAACCACCAACTAAAATTAGAACCAACATATACGCAAATACACTCAAAACAAAAACTCCAAAAATGCACGCCCGTCAGACGCGCGTCGGGTAACGCGGTGTCACTTTTTCACAATTGCCCCTGAACCCGCATAAACAGTGGGTTGAAGCCCAGATTTTTTTTTTTTTTACGTGTAATTACTATTACTCTGATAAGTTAATTGTGTAAGAAAAAAATGATGCGATCCAAAAAAAATGAGAAAAATTTGAAAAAAATTTGAAAAAAATGGGAATTTAGGCACTTTTTGGCTGGAATTCGGAAAAAAATCGTAAAATCCATTTGACTTTTTTTCTGATAAATTTTACAATTATCTACGATAAAAAAGGGGTATGCCCACGGATAAGCGTATTGCTAAACCGATAAGGGATGTTTTATTCTCTTTTTTGTCGTAGGTGATTCCAATGCCACCTAAATATAATTGCCTCCTTGTTGTGTCAGCGAAAGCAAAGATTTTATCTTGCACGGCAAGGTAGGACGCGCTAAGTTGTCAATAGCGCGAAGTCTTTGAGTCGCTAACTTCATTATTTTGCGATTCTAAGATAGAAATTTAGCAGAATTCTATAAAATTGTCAAATTAATTGTGGGATTTATGCTAAAATGTTTAAGCCTGATGAATTTCGGGCTGGGTAAGCAAACGTTTAAATCAAGTGTGTGTAAACCAATGACGCGCTTTAAACGTTGAAAGCCATAGACAATGAAGGTGTCCATGACTTTCTTGCACTACCAAAAGTGAGAGTTTTGATAGTGCTGAGTTTAGTATATCACGATATAGACTCTGTGTATATCTGAAATAATAAACTCAGCTTCCCATTGAGGTTGGAGGTGACGGTATGCAGCACATACAACCACGACTCTTCATTATTACAGCAACGATCCCTCCGCTGTTAAAACTTTCCAAAACTTTTCTTGATAGGGTGTGTTCCCTGAATAGGTTAGAGAATGGGGAACACCCTTATCTAACGACCTTCGCGCGTATCTGCGTGATAAGAGCATAATACCTGTTCGCAGGTGTTATGGGGGCAGTTTAAATAAGGATGCCGCAGGTACGATGAATACCTACGGCGTTTCGCACTGCCAAAGAGATGGTTTGACAGTGCCGAGTTTATTATACCATATAGCAGGTTTGCTATTCTATGCTAAACTCGGCCGCCCTATTGGGATGGGTCCCTTCTAATACCCAAGTCTTTTCTGATGTCCCTTCCGGCGTTTCTGTCAATATAGATTCAAACGATGATTTTTACAATAAGGATTGGAGGTTGTCATGAAACGCCTGATGAGTTGGGGCATTCTGCTTGTGGCACTCATTGTTTTCGGTGTCGTCAGAGGACCCCTTGAACGTCCCGCATCTGTTGCGGTGTGCCCATCGAGCCCGATCTTATGTCAACCGAAACAAGAAACCCCGCCGTGTGAAATAAATCGCTGTCCGGACGCGGACAAGTCGTAACACGGGCGGAGAACAAAGGAGTGAAAACATGTTTTTACGAAAATACTGGATACCGATGACGGTGTTCATCGTGGCAATCGCAGGCGTAGGGCTTTACCTGCTCGCGACGCAGCCACCGAAAGAGCCGATTGTGATTTACAAACCTGTTGAACCTTTACCGAAATCAGAGGTGAAAGCACCCGTTGGCGATACCTCGCAAGGTAGACATTTCCACGCCGATGGCACTTGGCACGAAGGCGAGCATGCGGCAGAAGTGGATCGTCCCGTTTTGCCACCGCTTGAAGCACAGGAGACCCCGAAGTTCGTCAAACCTGTTTCAGACGCGCAAGATGTGACAATCGCTGATCGCGTCGTTGCCTCTGGTGCTGTGCCAGATCGAGGCGAACTTGAGGCGATGAGTGATGAGCAGTTAAGTGAACTTGGAGACGAATCCCGTGAAAAAGCACAGGGACTTGCCCCTGAAATGTTTGAGAAGATAAGAGAATGGGCAAAAGCTGAAGGTGATTTAACGCGTCATGCGAAAACCCGTGCGGAAAAAGATGCGATCTTGGCGGAAAATACTCATCTGCTGAAGCCACTCCGAGAAGCACAGGAATCTGCGGTATGGGAGTACCTCATCCATCAGCAAACAGCACATAGGACATCCAAAATTTTGAGTGCGAGATTTTTTATAGCAAATCCCGACTTTGTTGTTCAGGAGAGTCTCACAGACGAGTTTTGGGCGACCTTTTGGTCTGACTTTTAGGGAGGTATAACCGTGAAGACATATTTGATTTTGACAGTTGCGTGTCTTTTAGTTTTCGGCTACGTTTTCATGCTTGAAAGTGCTGAAGAAACGCCTAAAGAGAAGTGGTTGAAAGCCGAAGTCGCGTTAGGGAGTGCTGTGGCTCAAATGGAGACCCTAAATGGTAATCTCCAAAAGAAAAGGGCGGAATACACAGAGAAAGGGAATAATGCGTTACAGGCAGCTGTAACGATGTTTAATCCGATTGACGCGATCAAAACACTGTTTTTGGGCAGAGGAACACCGAACCGTCTCTGGCAATTAAAGCAGGAGATAACCAGCATCTATATTCAGATGGAAAGTTTGAATGGCGACTTGGGGATGCTCGCTTCGGCACGCGATACGGCTTACGAGGCATACAAGAAAACGGAAAGTCAACCAGACCCACAAAAATTCCAGCCCAACTATGCGGATATTCCGAATTTTTCGTTGTCTTGTCTGAATGGCTGTGGAACGGTCTATCAGTCTAAGAGTGTGGGTCTTGGTAATTTATCCGATAAAGCGATCATGGGTCATGGTGTCTATTGTACTTCTGATCCGCATAAGTCGTATTGGTATTACTCGTGTCCGCCGAATTATCCGGGTTGTCCAGCGTCTGATAAGCATTATGTTGCCTGTGTTGGTGGCTGTGGTCAGACGGGTTCCCCTGAGTGGGGCTATATTGGCAACCCAACAGGCAAGGGTTATGGTCCAAGCAAAAGTTGGGGCTATAATGAACTTGTCACGATTTATTCGCATCTGTCGCGATGCTCCGAACGTGTCAGCGGAAACTCGCGATGTGGCGGTTATTACTATACATGTAATAATCAGACGAGTGCGGACTGCCCAAATGCGGATAACCACGTCAGCGGTAGCACGCCGCCGACGGGTAGCACGCCGCCCTCAGGTAGCAATCCGCCAACGGACGAGACGCCGGATTGCAGTGATTGCACAAGTCATTGTGGTTCGCCGTGTAGTTGTAGCAACTCTGGGACGTGTGATGGTACGGTATCGTCCCCGCCCTCGGGTAGCGATCCGCCCTCGGAGGGCTGTTCCGGGAATTGCTGGTATGGTGCGGGTTGTGCTGTGACCTGCGTCCACTGCGATGCGCCGTACAATATCTGCACGAGTCAATGGGGCGATTGCTCGTCAAGTTCGGATGGCTACCATTCTTCAGGATAACGTGGCAGTCTTGACTGTCTGAAACACAACGAAACCTTTTCAAGAAACGCAGAAAAGCCGCTCCCGTCGGGATGCCTTCGGGCAGCGGCTTTTCTTTTGGTCTTTTGATAGCGGGCGCGTTGCTTTTACTGGCGTTTGTCTTTGTGGTGCGTTTTCTGTCGTCAGAGCCTGTGAGACCTATACCTGAACCCGTCACGTTTCAAACCGCGGAACCCCAACCGCGTCGCGTCCAGCGAACCCCGCCCGCCGTCTTTGATTCCGAAACCTACTACCAAACCATCATCGACAATCACCTTTTTCGTCCGTTAGGGTGGCGACCGCCCCGACCGATAGAACCGTATCGTCTCATCGGTACGATCTTGCCGCGCTCGGAAACCCACACACCGCCACAAGCCATCATTCAAACGACCACAGGACAGCAAACCTATATCGTGTCCACAGGTGAGAACCTTGACGCATCAACGGAAGTTGTCTCAATAGCGGGCAAGTCTGTGGTGCTTTCAACGGACGGAGAGCAGCGGACGCTGCGTCTGCGGCTTGTTTTTTAGTCGAGGTTTGTTAAGGTTTATTTTTTTCTTGAGCGTCTAATAGGCGATCTCTCATTTTGGGAGGCAATAGAGATCAGATGTCGTTATATTGACATCTGTGAGTCAACTAATAGTGATTATATGAATCGGGGACTGGCGTATATGCGGGTCTCCGATTTTTTATTTTTTTTTTTGGATTCAGGAATCGTTAGTCCCGCCAAATCGTGCGATGTCCCCCCCCCGCCTTCGCTGCTGCCCCATACCCCTTTTGTCCCCGCATGTGCGCGCGGGTGTGTGGGTGAAGTTGTGTTTGATGTGTGGTTGAGAGTGTGCTTTTGTGCGTGATTTGGCGTGTATTTGACTTTCTTAAAACTATACTTATGGGAAATTCAACCCCAATTCAGCGGAATTCAGCAGAATTCACTTGATTTTTTAGTGAAGGTATGCTATAATCGTAGGCAGGAACACGGATCACGCACATTTTAGGCGGAATCCGTGAATTTGACACAAAAATAAGATAACTACAATCACGCGCGGAAAAAAGCAGGACGCGGCTTGACACCATCAGGGTTTGTCGTTTTTCTGGTTTTTTCACGCACGGGAATATTGTAGTTATTAGTGATATATCAACGCGTCCTTTGAGGCGTGTTTTTTTATGCCTACATGGAGGTATCACATGGACAAGGGATTTTCGGAATCGTTAGCGAGGCTTGCGTCATTGAGGCAACAACTTGACGACGCAACAGCGGAGGCTTTAAACACATTGCGATCAAACAGCATCGGTGAGAATCTTTTAAGTCTCGTAGAACGAGCATTCAGCGAAGATGGCGAACGGTTTTTCTCGGAAGGCTATCGCTGGCTACGAGAAGCCATCGCAGGCAGGAATTTCAACGAGGTTATAGAGATACTGACAGATGCGAATTTTCATAGCGTCGCCGAGAGGTTGAACAACTATGTCGCGACCTATGAGCAGATCATAGACGCTTAAAGCGGAAAGGCGCGGGCAGCATCCCGCGCCGATCCATTATGTAGTGCTGAACTACAAGGATATTTTATCATGAATATCGAGTTATCGCAACTCAATGAAACGCGAGGTTACGATTTTAACAACGACATTGACGAGATAGCGATTGATAACATATTGGGTGAACGCATGGCAGCAGGAGACGAACAGGCATTTAATTTGTTTGCCTATCGCTGGCGGCATTACATTCTCAATTATGTGAATCGCCGAATTTTTAATAACTATGATCCCGAAGATGCGGCGGAAATCACAAACGACATCCTGCATGTTGTATGGACAGACACACGCGCGGGATGCTGGCAAAGAGGGCATTTTGTGTGGTTTTTCTCGAACAGATTATCC
>OFEW01000002.1_pt1 | contig 35329 bp, 41 predicted proteins | sample 1521191 | NCBI WGS metagenome assembly OFEW01 (sample SAMN04272335, study PRJEB24112) | coral metagenome | biome: Coral reef; feature: Shallow seawater; material: Coral tissue | host: Coral | place: China: South China Sea | collected 2014
CGCTCGGCGATGTGATCTTCTCCCTTTCAGCATGGAAGCGTGCAAGTCGCTTGCCCAATTCAAACACCGCCGCGATCTTCTCGGATCGGTTCTCTGTGAGTTTGCCGATCAACTGCAGCTGCTTCGGGGTGCTGTTCGCCATGCGTGCGAGGTTGTTCTCATAGGAGACAAGCATTTCTTCAGCAACAGACAACGGCGCGCTGATGACCTTCGCGAATAACTCTGTATCGCTCCAGTTTTCAACGTCACGCTGTTCGGCTTTCGCTTTGATGTCTGCGAGTATCCGCTTCTGTGCTGCCGCTGCCGCCTTGAGCGTTTCCGCTTCGGCTTCGGCTTCGGTGTTTGTGTCAAGTTCGCCTTTCACTTCGTCCACAAACCAATCTGGCGCGATCGGTTCAAAAGTCCGCTCGATGTAGACTGCACGTTGTAAATCCTCAAACTCTATCAGTCCGCTCATATCGCTATCACCAACACCGCTAAAATGCACGTTGATTGTCTCGTGGTCTATGCCTGTTTCCTCGTCAATCTCCGAGTAGCCCGAAAACTTGACAATCTCCACTTGTCGCTGTGTCTGTGTGTCAAATAAGATGTGTCCAATGTCAAAGTCGTTAACGCCGTGATCAAAACGGCTTGCGTCCAGTTCTAATCTCATGATAAAATATCCTTCCTTTTAGTTCGTCAAAACTAATAGTAAGTGATAGGCGCGGAGACCACCCGCGCCTGTCCGCTTTAAATGATGGGTTCAACAAAATCTTCGTGGAACTCCATTAAGTCCATCATTCCGAATTCGTCTAAATACTCAACTTCTACGACATCATCATAAACCTCAGTGACTACGCCCGTGACTCGGAAGCCGTTTTCATCAACGACCACCGCGTCCCCGTTAGCGAAGCCCTTTTCTCGTGATGTGTTCATGGGAAACCTCCATAAATGCGCGATTGCGACCTGCACTGGCACTTCCAGCACTTAACCCACGCCACCAGTCTCAATCGCTCGTTCTGTGGGATTTGACGCGCCCCTCTGGACGCGCCCGTTTTTATGCGATATATCCCGCTTGTTGCTCATCTACAAGCCCACTTAGTGGGTTACTGCTCCCTGTGTCTGCCAAGCCCCTTGCGCGGTATTCTGCTATTGCTACGGCTTCAATTTCTGCCATGAGTTGAAACGCGTCACCCTCTCCGATGTCCGAGCCTGAGAGTGGCGAATCAAAGGCATCAACGAAACGCTTTAATTCTTGGTCGTCCATTGCTCTCACTCTCGCTTTGATGTCCATGTGATACCTCGCTATGTTGTGGACGCACCCCGAAGGACGCGCCCCGATTGTTACCATTTACGGATCGCACCGATACGCCGCCCGTGCTTGTTGATCGCCCATGCGATGTTATCAGCCAACCGCCATAACCTATAAATCAGCGTCCTGTAAAGTTTCAACATTGATAATCTCCATAAATAGACCGACGCGCCCCGAAGGACGCGCCCGATCGGTTATTGTCTCCGTAACATGTTATAGTAATCTTCCCAGTAGTCATGCACCTCGCGCCAATCGTCATAATAACAGGTTGCCGACTCACTGCCCCAATAGCCGTTAATGGATTGATTGTCGGAACGAAATTCCAAATGGGGTCCGCCTGTGCCAACAATCACAATCACATCTTTAAAGGTTAAATCTGTGCCAACAATGAATTTGATTTCAATGATGCTGTCGTCCTCTGTGTAAGTTCTGCTGTCCTTGTCTGCCAAGTCTTGCACTTGCTTGATAAGCCGTTGCTTTGTCGTCATCTGAAACCTCCATAAATACAGACGCGCGCCCCGAAGGACGCGCCTTGATCTACTTGATTATTTGCGTTGCTTGATTATCTCCGCTTGTCTACATTGTAGCCCACGATAAAGATCACAATGCAACATAGTGAAGAGCCACCGAGTAATAAAGCCATCTCACCGCTGAGAAACCGCACATTTGGCAGCACCTCATACCCGTAGCCTGCCATCGCCGAAGCGATACACGCAGAAGCAAGCAAGACACCGAATAACATGCGTTTATAGGTCATGATAAGGTCTCCTTGTTGGCATAAAAAAACACGCCCCGAAAGGGACGTGAAGATTGGCACAAAGTGCCGTTGTGTCTACTATTGTCACGGCGCGCAGGTTCGCGCGTGCCGTTGCCATATCTTATCACATATTTAGTTTTTTGTCAAGGGTTTTCTGGTTTGTGGGTGTGTGGGTGTGTTTCTGGCGTGAAACCTTGCCAAAGCACGCCATGACTGGGTTTCTGGCGTTCTATGGGTTTCCGATTTTCGGGCGTGTTTGATGCGACAAAAGGTGTCTTCTGTAGCATTTTCAACGAAATTCAACGATCTCAACGCTCCCAGCGCGGAAAATCGCACGCCACAGAAAAACCAACGCCCACGCAAGGGGGTATGGGGCCGCATCGGCAGGCGGGCGGTTACGGGGCGATATATCCGCCACTAATCATTGCTTGATGAAAATAAAATTTCAAAAAAAAAATCTAAAAAAAAATACAAAGAGACTTCCTTCACGAGTTGCGTCTCCGCGACGTAAAAATGTGCCAACGCTGAGCGGGGCAGCCACACAGACGCTAAACAGACTTCACCGATGAGACGATTGATGGGGTCTTTCGTTGCATCGGGGCGTTTGATCCAACCCTTTTTCAGATCTCCTTTCCTTCCCCCAGATCCGACATATATTTAGAGGCGATGTTCACCAACACACGAAAATAGGCATCTCTCGAAGTGCCAGTATACCCCTTGAAGACCGCAGCAACCCCGTTGACCATCTCCGAGATTTGCTGCTTTTCGGTGTCTGTCAAGTGAAGTTTGCCAAGTTCTGAATTGACGACGTTCATCGCCTCGGAGATACGATGCCAGTCGCACTGAGTCTCAGAAACGGAGGAGACCTCGGGGGGCGGATCGGCTTGCGGAGGCTTCTGCTTGAGACGTTTTGAGGCGGCTCGTGGCTCCGGTGTCTCTAAGACTTCAGAGACAGATTTCTCTCCCGACATCACGGCTTGAGACCCACCGGCTTTCTCAACCGCAATGGCCCTGTCAATCGTGGCTGTACTCACACGGGCTTCCTTGGCAAGTTGTTCGCGAGTTTTCGGTTCATCTTCGGATTTCAAGTCATCATTTGATGACTTGATTTCTCGGACGTCACCCGACACATTCTCCCGAGCGTCCACACGCGACTCTTGTACTGTGTGGGGTGCTTCCGAGCTTTTCCGATCACCACCATGCCCAAAACGTTCATTGAAATGCACAACGATTTGACCGCGTTGTGCTGCCGTGAGATGCCGCCTCTCAAGATTCCGTGCTTTCACAAACACCGCCGGATCGCCTTCGTCTTCCGCATTCCACTGCTTGAATCGCAGTTTGCGAATCAGGTTCAACTCTTTCGCAGCTCCATAACGATGCCAGCCGTCTAACACCTCATCGCCTATGAGTCTGATCACCGGATCTATAAAGCCGTCTGCCTTGACGCTCTGAAGCAGCGATTCATAGTCTTCGGCAGGCATATCCGTGAAAATCGCTGACAACTCATGGCGGTTGAGCGTCTCAGACGCAATAAACGTCTGATTGACAGAAATGATCGGCGGCACACAGCACGTCGGCGGTTGGTACCCGTAGAAACGACTCAACCGACTATTTTCGTGGTATTCCTTTATCTCAAGAATCGTATAGCCGTCGATCGTAACGCTACCCGGGTCCCGGAGTTCTGACGCATCATAACTCTCGCGGATTATCTCTGAGACATCGAGTGCCTCAAAGCGCGGTGCCTCGCCATCGTGGTCGTGGCTCGCATGGTAGGCGTTAAACTGTTTTGCGAAGTCATTCCTATCACTCAGAGAGGGGAAACGTAGATCATTGTAATGGTATTTAGAATGATAGATCCGACCGTACCTGTTTGACATTTTTCGATTCTGGACACGTCGCCGCGTCCCGACCTTTCTTTGAAGGGGATGTCTTCATCGTCGTCCGGATGGCTCATTTCGCAGCCCGAAATCATCCCCATCATCGGATTCCATTCGAGGCTGACGCTGAGTGCTCAGATAGCCGATGCGCTCTTCAACCGATGACCACACCCACAACCTTTCTCCTCTCGGTTGCTGACCTGACACCTGTTGACTCTTCAGAGCAGATGTGCTATCATTAAAAAGAACCACGATTGCTGACGTGGTTCAAGCGGTGTTACCACACACCCGATTCTATTGCATAGAGTATAACACATTTTTGACATAAAATCTGAAAAAGATTGCCCATAGAAACACAACTCTCACCACAAGCAATGGCACGCAAAAACTCTAACTTCTGCCGCACCATTGCTGTCGGCATTCACAGACATCGCAGATGAGATAAATGCCGGATTCGATATCTCAAAAGGTTGTAAACGGGCATCTACAATGACTTATTACCGATTTTTCTCACAGGAGGTTCTTGTGTCTACGACAAAACCGAAAATCACCTTGCCGGAACTCTCCATCGAAGAACGTCAATTCGCTGAAAACCAACTCGCTTTGGGAATGCCCTACGAGACAGCGATCCAATCTTTTTTAGAGAGTTTTCCATCCATTTTAGAGAATTATGAAATCAGTGAAGAACTCACCGAAGAAGAAATCAAAGCACTCACCGAAGAAGAAATCGAAACGGAGATACGCCGCATCTTACGCATGGAGTTTTCTGAGATTCGTAAGAACACGCCTCGTATTTCCTATCATCAGATCAAAGCAAAGCAGGAGACAATAAAATCGTTCTTAGACTGTATTCCTATTGCGAGTCCATTTCTGCGATTGATCGAACTCGAAATCATGCGTCAAGACAAGACTTTGAAACCTGAACAACTTATAAAAGCTTTGGCTGCCGCCGCACGAGAAGTTGATAGACTGATACCACGAGAGAAAGTTTCACCATTTCGGACCCTGGGTATGGAGCTGCCAGACTTAATGCCTAAAGAGGGTGAAAAAATTACCGATCCCTTCGGAGGTGCTATGTTTCGAGGGAACAAGACCAATACAGAAGACGAAACTTCCCAAGACAGTTGAGCAAGAACGCAAAGAACTCTATGCCTCTGATCGCGGTCTGGGGCGGTTTTTACATCCTGGCGGGGACACGGCGAGATATAAAACACTTCAAAACGCGCCCCATTAGAGCGTATCATGAGATTATAACCTTTTTTTACGGTCGGTCGCGCCACTTCGGGATGCGACGGTACAACGCCCTGTGCGGTCCCATCCCGACACCACGCTGCCGCGACCGACGGAGGTCTTACATGTCAAGCAATAGCCCCAATAGAGAATTGGGCGTTCCACGCCTCACAGGGGAAGCCTTAGAATGGGTTGAGACGGCTCTCGCGCTCAACTGGAGTCATGCCTCGGTGGCACAAGCGTTTGTAGAGACTTTCCCGGATTACATCGCAGCCGCGACCCTCTCGGAGGAAGAAGTCCTGAAGATTCTCAGCACCCGCTTCAAGAAGATGCGCTGCGATACGCAACGACACTCCTATTCTCGGATCCAAGCCAATCAAGCGAAGCTCAACGATCTTCTCGATGACGTTCCCATCGCCTCCCCTCTTCTCAGGCTCGTCGCGTTAGAGCAAATGCGTCAAAATCCGAATCTAAACGTCAATCAACGCATCAAGCTTCTCAATGCAGCGCGCAAAGAGGTGGAATCCCTCAACCCTCGTCAGCGTTGATAAAAAATTCAAGCAATGGTTTGCGGGTGTGCCGAACACAAGGGGATGCAAAATGCCAAGTTGCCATACGAAGTTGACGGCGGAGATACGGTTGTATCGTTGGCTGAAGCGGAAAAACACGCCAGCGGATGCATGGAAGCAGATGTCTCTCGACGAACTCGCCGCAAAAGCACACTGTTCAAAAAGCCAAGTCTCTCGCACTTTGCCATCCGTTGTGGCTCAACTCCACTCGATCTCTCGCGATGCCGCAGAGACGTTGATCCGAGAGGTCATGGCTGTCCGGCGCGGGCAACTCATCGATTTTGAGATTCAGATCATTCGCCAACTCCGCAGCAGAGAAAAACCCGTCTCTTACCCACGATTAGCCAAAATGTTTCGGGTCTCAACAAAACAGATCGCCGCCGTCTGTAAAAAGTTTCGACTCAGCGTTGCCGAATGCGGCGTTGGGTGGAACTATAGATGCTCTGACGAAGAACTGATGCCTGAAGCCTTCCACCACTGGATGCCGCAAATCATCGAAAATGCGGGTATTCGTAGAAAACTGAGTCAAAAACATAAGGATTTGCGACAACCCACACGGGAGTCTTTTACAGATTTTTTCACAAGGCTCTATGGAAATTGAACCATGATAAAAACACGCGGTGTCATTACGATAGAAGAATATAAGCAAGCTGAAGCCGAAGCTAAGTTTACGATTGCCAAAACGATTCACTGCTGTTACTGTCAAGAAACTGTCAAGATAAACCCACGCACAAACGAGACACTCTTGATTTGCCCGCAACATGGAACGATGCGCCTTGAGGTGGAAAATACCGAATATAGAGCCACCAGCATTTCACAACCCACGCGTGGCACGATGAGCTTTTACTTACACAGACTCAACGGACGATTATTCGACGAAGAGGCAACACTGCTCGCAGAAAACAAAGGCTGCCCGTTTTGTCAGTGGAACTTGCAACCGGGGATCACTCACATCGGCGAGATACGCCTGAAAAACCAACTCCTCAACGACCCGCTATATTGTCACGGCTGTGACATTTCCTTTCTCGTGATTGCTCGTCAGGGTGCACTGCGTTTTCAGCCGAAAGCCAAACATCTTCAAAACGCTCTGGAGACGAAACAGTACCAGACACATCTCGAAGATGACTGGTATCAAACAGACAACGCACCAGATACCAACACAGCAGATACCGTCGAGGTCTCAGGGTTTCCAACACCCACCGAAACTGCCATCAGTGTTGTTGAGAACGACTCGGAGACAAAATCATCGCTCCCGGCACCCGCAAACCAAAAAAAGAATACCAGAGAGCAGATACTCAGAGTTTTACACCGAAACGCCTCTCCGATGCAGCGCAAGGACATACAAGCACAAGTTGATGGTAAAGTCAGTAAACCGCTCGCGAAACTTATCAGCGATGGGGTCGTCGTCCAGCCAAAATGGGGATGGTATGCCCTACGAAAGTAATACCAAATCTAATTGATGATCCATCTTAAAAGTGCTACCATTTTTGAGTGATGCCCGGTCATGTTGCAGAGCCGATGACCCAACCGACTGACTTCTCAAAAAGGCTTCTCAACGATGTCAGGTTTCCCACGCAGATGGCAGGCTTGGGTAACAACATTCACTAACAAAAAAGGCTGTCTGACGTGTCAGATCTGTTTTTTCGATTTCTTACATTTTTTGATTAGAGATAAACACAGATAAACAGTGGCGTTAGACGCATTCAGATGCAACAGCCTACAGTCCGTTGGGCGTCTATTTTGGGTAACAAACTACCGATTTTGGGTAACAAACCCACCTCTGTTGGGTAACAAACCCATCTAAAAAACGGGCTTATCCTCCCAATAAACGCGCGAAGAATCGCTATGGTTCACATCTAATTTGCGGATTTATCCGACACACACACCAGCACACAGGGCAGATTCTCCGCACACACACAAAGGCGTATCGGGCAGCATCGACCCACGACCGCTACATCGCCCGATTTGGCGCAACTCACAATCCAAAGCAGACACCGGTGAGCAGAAACACTTGAAAATCAAGAGCCATGAGAAACAGACGTTCTCAGTGATATTAACTTTGACGTATAATAGGGATATGATTGAAATCATGCTACAAAGCCAATCCACTAAAGAGATAAAGCAAATATCAAATATCAATAACTCTCAAAATAATAGACAATCCTAAAAAGACAGGTCCCACGATACACATCTCAGACACGCCGAAATCAATACGAATGAAATTGTCATTGACGTATGATGGAGATATGATTGAAATCATGCTATAAAAAACCATGCCATTCAAAAGACAAAAAAATCGGGGACGAAGTTGAGGGAAAAGGTATCTTCGTAACCGACAGGTTACACAGATACCTCACCCTCAACCGACACATACGCCAGTCCCCGATTTCTATAATGACTCGGCGTTTTGAATCGCTGATGTCAAAATACCGACATCTGAGACGATTGCCGCCCTAAGAGAGAGGACTTCTATGAGAGGAAATCGCGGGGTGTCTTCTCGAACCCGATCGCGTCAGGCAGCCGTTAGATCCGACTTCATCTCACGGGATTTTTTCTCAGGAATCCGGGATTTTTTCTCAGGAATCCGGGATTTTTCTGCCGTCGCAAGTTGCCGGTTCCGCAATACAAATCGGTAGACTTTAGAGGCATCAAAGGATGGATCTAAAACCCGCGAGGGCACACCAAAGGGTGAACCCAAAACTGTTAGTGAGGGTTCATCAAATGATCAACCCAACTCGTCAAAGAAGACAGAGCCATTCGCGCGACAACCCTTAATCTACCTTAATCAACCACTTAATCAACCCAATAAACGCTTGAAACGCAAAGAATTCAGTCATAGAATTCAGTCATAGAATTCAGTCTTCAATCACGAATTTGCTGACGACCAACGGGGTCGTGTGTAAAAAAACAGAAAAAACACGATCCCTTGATTTCATTAGGCTACAAGAGCATTCTCATTTTTCGTGTGGTAGTCACGATCTGGACGCAGGATGTTCTCAGGTTTTGGCAAAAACGACCTTAAACGCAATCAACGTCATGGTTTTGTAGCATGTCCCAAGATCGTTTCAAGTCCTGTTTCAAGGTTCAATCCATTTTCAGAGGGCTCCGGCGAATGACGCAAACGATAACGTCAGACGAGACGCACTTTTAGAGCATTTCCCAAGTATACTTCAAGCATGTTTCATAGCAGAACGCAAAGAGATGGCATCACAATCGGCAGAAACTGCCCTGTCGCTTGGAATCCTTACACTCCCGAAAACAGAAGCTCCGCAGACGCGACAGCGATGACACGATCCCTGAAGCGACCTTCAGGTTTGCTGATTTATCCGACGCACGCGACGGCAGAGGTCTTCTCGGATCATTTGATGCCGATTGTCAAGTATTGACGCCCGGCGCGGTGTGTCGCACGCCTGCGATTGCGGTGGCGGCGGCATCGGCGACATGAGGGTTGAGTCGCTCGCGTCTGAACAGTTTGCACATCATCTTTTGCACCGTCGGCTTACACGCACGCCCCCCTAACCCACTACATGCTTTCACCTGTTGTGGTGTCACCTCGCAGGCATCGATACCGAATTGTGCCGCTATCAAGTGGATAATACCGATCACGCCGCCTGTGCTTTGACTACTCGACACGTTGCGATTATGGAAGCACCGCTCAATAGCGATCCGATCTGGAAGGTGCGTCGCGACGACGTCAGAGATGGATTTGTAGAGGGTAAGCAAGCGATCACCTGTAGACGTTTTGCTCTGCGTCTGTATCAACCCATCTGCCACAAGCCTATACCCACGCGCCGTTTTCACAACAACTGCCCACCCTGTATTTGCAATGCCCGGATCAATGCCCAAACATCGCACAGAGTTTGTTTTATATGGCATTAAAACACCTCCACTTTAGAGGACTTCCGATAACGTCTTCAGGGCATCGGCAGGATTTCGGACGATCCTGCCCGGCGGTAGTGATGTGATTATATAGCGTCCATAGTTTTTGCTCAGCGGTCGCGGTGAGAGGATAGCAATCACACCACGATCTGTGCTTGAACGCACCAGTCGTCCTGCGCCCTGCTTCAACTTCAAGAGCATATCAGGGAGACTGATCTCACGAAACCAGTCCTCATCCGGATGCTCTAACAACGCTTTCCGAGCTTCTAAGAGTGGATGTGGTGGCGCAAACGGCAACTGTGGGATAATCACTGTTTCAAGTGTCGGTCCCGGTGCGTCCAGTCCCTCCCAGCAAGAAGCAACGCCAAATAGAACGGAGGTTTCGTCGGATTTGAACGATGCAACGGTCTCCTTAAGTCTATCCGTGCCGAATTGCCGAAATACATTCACGCCCATATCTGCGAAGACCTGTTCAAGGCGCGTGTACAACTCGTGCATCAACAGATGACTGGAGCAAAGTATCAGCGATCTGCCGCCCCGGAGCCGACAATAATACGCAACAAGGCATGCCTGTTGCTCAAAATACGCTTCTTTCTCGTCATCTGAAGCACGTGGAGCCGGACGATCTAACAGCACATTGTCGAAAAGGTGTATCTCCACGTTATCCTTATATGGAAAGGGCGACGGGTACACATGTTCTAATATTCGCGTAACCGGTTCGCCGTCTTCTGATTCTATCGCTTCAGGGAGTCCCAACTGTTTTTGAATGCGGTCAAAAGAATCAGCACCCTTCAGTGTAGCAGAGGTGAAAATAACAGCATTCTTTTCCTTGTAGAGGGGAGCAATGTATTTGGTGATATCGATCGGCGTTCTGTGTAGTCTCAATCGATAGGGTGTGTCTGTTTTACCCTCACGGATCGGAGCAACTTCTGTCCAGTAGCAATATGTTTCAGTGTCATCTTGCGTCAATACGCCCTTCGCACGACGACGCAGTGACACAGATAATTCGTGAATACTCTTGATTTCGATGTGTATTTCTTCTGCTTCAGGAGATAACGATTCATCATCTTCATCTTCAGAAGGTTCTAAGTCTACATCAAATTCGGATGCGATCTTTTCAATGCTTTCTTGATAGTCGGAAAGCATGGTATCTAATTCGTCCCAGGGTATTGAGGGAGTTTCAATCGCGTACCCAAAGCGTTCGGAGTTTTCTGAGCATATAGAACGCGAGATCGCCACTTCTTTGACATTCTTCTGAATCGCGTCAAAAAACTTGATAGCGGTTTGGCTGTCTTGCTCGCGTCGTTTTTCCAAACGATTCAGAGCGTTTACAAGGGAGATGCGTTGATCCTCATCTAATACCTTTTCACGAAGTTTGCCGAGTCGGTTGCGAAAGGTCTTTAAAAAACGCTCAACACTCCGCAACGTCAGATCTATCGTAAAAATATTGCTCACGGATTCATAGAACTTGTGTGCTTCATCGATGATAAAGGTTGAGGATTGATTCGGTAGCACCATGCCGGTCATTAAATGGATCGCAAGTAAGGCGTGGTTGACGATCAAAATATCCGAACGCTCACGCTTAGCACGTTGGCGGTGGTACGGACATTCACTATAGTGCGGACACGCTTCGCCACGACAGTCGTCTGAATCAGATTCTATCGACTGTTTGATTTCGGATGGAACGTCCATCTGAAAATCGGCGAACTCTCCATAAGTATCAGTGGACTTACTATCAGACAGCCAACCACTGAGTTTGTTTAACAGATCCGTAGCACCGGTCGCAACGTCTTTGTCTTCAAACTCTACTCTGCCAGCATTTATGTCTTTGATGTATTCCTCTAAACGACGAACCGACACGTAGTTATTTCGACCTTTTGCCAACACTAACTTCAATTCTTGTCTCGTTGCCTTGATAATCGTCGGTGCATCTTTCTGAAATACCTGATCTTGTAAGACCTTCGTACTCGTCGAAATCACGACAGGCGGTTTTATGCCTCGTGCTTCAAGTGAATTACGCAACGTTGGGGATACTGCCGGTACAAGATACGCAAACGATTTGCCGACCCCCGTCGCACCCTCCGCAAATAATATCTCCCGATTACGAATAGCATTCACAATCGCAAGCGACATATTGATCTGCGAATCTCTCATTTCATAACCTTTGCCGAAATGGCGGTGAAGCATACCGCCCTCACCAAAGACATCTTTCTTGAAATTGCTCATGTTCTCCTCCTGTCTAAAAATGCTTATCGTACTTGTTGTATGAAAAATCGCTCAAAATTGGCTAAAATTGGCTAAAATACTACACGTGCATGTAACCAAACTGCTTAAAATTGTCATATCGTTATAAGTACTATAATTACTATATGAGAATTTTAAGCAGCTCCTTGTTTTAATAGGGATTGAAGTTTACCTCGACTGATTCCAAGCATATTTGCGACCCCCACTTGTGACATCCCTTTATGCAGCAATTGCTCTGCGTTCCATAGCAGTTCAGCATCTTTATCTGCTTTCGTCTGTTTCCGTTGCTCTGCTGTTCGTTTGTAGGTTGTCGAGACACTTTTACCGTCCAGTTCCGCCAGTTCCTTGACAGATAACTCCGTTTTACTCGCGAGATATTCCTCAAGTTTTCGGATCGTGCCGTGTTCCTCATGGCACTTGACCAAATCATCAAGTTCAAAGAATATCGGTGCTATAGGCAGTCCGCTGATAGGCTCTGCTGTGAACAAGAATACATAGCAATCAACACCGGTATCGATCATCTGCCGTCCACGCATCAACGCTTGATAAATCCGCTTTTCGCATTCCCTATCAAACACGGCTTGAACGCGAGGATCGGTATAGCGATTGACCCCTTGAAGTTTTACACCGGCTTTCTCTAAATCTATTTTTTTACGTTCAAAGGAGATTGTCTCATTACGATATATGCGTGTGACGATGCTTTGGAATTCGTCTATTGGAGGCTCGTAGTGTAGAATAAACAGGCTCTCAACACCCGTGTATCGGTTTGTTCCCTCCGCGTGCCAATGATTCGTCACGTCCACATGCTCGAGTTCACACAGGGCTTTCACTTCGTCGAGTTCCGAGAGTTCCCCTTCCGCAGTCAGTGGTTTTGGTGCGACAACAAGCGATCTATGAGGGTTCTGTGAGACTTCGGTGTGGATAGCACTGAGAAAAGATTGACCCCTCTCCGTGATCCCAACAATCTCACCATTTTCGGTAATAAACAATGCGGATTTAGGTGTGTAGCGTCCAGTAGGGATTTGAAACACCTTGTTACGGGGTTCCCATTCAGCAGGCGGTGTCGTTATATGTTCAATAATGATGTTGGTGTGTGAGTAGATTTGAAGTATTTCATTAAAACCGCCGGAAGCCGAGATGAGTATACCGCGACGGGCGTTCATATCCGGTCGCAGATAGAACGTCCAGCCGACAATCACTTCTTGCTTTTTGCCATCAATTTCCACACTCACAATGTTCTTTCTGACTGCCGGTGTTTCGGAACTTACAGTATCAATAAATGCTCGCAAATCGGCTGTCAAATTTCGGTATCGACGCGGTAGTTTCAAAACGTCGTCTGCTGTTTTTAGGTTGCCAAACCCTATCCTGCAAAAAGTTTCCAAATAAAGGAATCTATCATATAAAACGCCGGGTGTGTACCCGTCTACCGGCACTATATTTTCAGATATTGACGGGTAATCTGTTTTCGTACACATCTGATAAACACCGTCGTCAATTTCATCCCGTATCACAGCACACGTCTGCTTTTTATCTCCGTAGGTGATATGTGCAATTGTGAAATACAGCGCGCGACCGTTCAGATCGTACTCAACTGTCTCAACCTTTTCAAATTCAACGGATACCGGTATACCTCGCAATTGCTCGTCAATTTCGTTGAGAGCGTCGTTGTCATACATGTCCAGAACAGATTTCACTGCGTGAGTCCAATCAAGCGGCGTGGTAACCGTTGATGTTTCGCGCAACAAAGCTTTCAAAAACTCACCAGATTCAAAACCTGCATAATCGTCAGCAGCTCTTTTGAGTCTATCCGTGACGTACCCGCGTTCTGGTGGTAGGCTGGCGGGGTCGGCTTCGTCAAGGCACAATACGAAGTCTTTTTTACTCCCGCCCATCTGCTCAATATATCCGGCGTGAATCGGATCTGAAAAGATGTCGTCTTGATAGGAAAGATAGATTTCACTGTAATCTTTAAAGACTCGCCACTGTGAGAGGTAGCCGTAGTCCGTACATTCCTCAAATCTTGGGCAATGTGGTTTACAGAATTCTGTCACAGGACTCCCGCCGATTTGTGATAGGTTATTACAGATGTCAGGGAATGCACACGGGACGCACCCGAATTCAGCGTCTAAACCGAGTGGTACGCTCTCAGGTGTGTAATTATCAGCGAGTTCTCTGTTATAGTTCCGGGACCGATGCCGCATTGCGTTCCTACCAAGATTCAACGCATCGTCATATTTTTCATCCGCCTGTGCTGTTGTTGGCGAGATATCGACGAAGTGTTTGAGATGTTCGCGTACCGCCGTCGATTTACCACCACCTGCCCCGCCAGTCATTACCAACATGAATCGATTCCGTTTGATGCGATCTCGGACTATTTTTCGCATCGCAGCCCAACTGCCTTTCGCACAGTTCCACCATCCTATCTGTTCGCTATGCCACCGATTTTTTATGGGAACTCTCTCTTTCCCCATTATCTTTTGGAGTATCGGCTTCACGGGGTCTTGGTACTCAGGAATTGATGGGTTTATGTCTCTTAACCACTTGGATACGCCCTCGTTGTTGAGTTTCCGAACTGTTTCAAGTGGTGCAGATTCGGGGACATGACCGGGAATATGTGAGAGTCTGACAGGAGCGCGGCGTTTTGGGTGTTCAGGATTTTCGGAATATCGTTTTGATTTAGGGCATTTTAAGCAGTGGAAGGTGTAGTCGTTTTCGCCGTTTTTGTGGATACCGGTGCCATTCGAGCGCGAACCCCAACCATCGTGTTCGTGATTTTCCCCGAAAGGACACGGCACGGACGTTTCACCCCAGCCGTCCGGCTTCCATACCATATCCTGAATCGCTATGTGGTATTCAACAGGCAATTCCGCGTAAGCGACATTCTCTGTCTCGATAAGATTCGGATATGCTTCTGCGAAAGCTCCGTCGTCAATCGTCCATTCTACAGGTATGGCATCCCAATTCACATACAAATCAGGATCATAGCATAACGCTTGTAGATGTGTAGGATCCATTGCCGTAGGGTCTGCCTCGCCAATATCTTCAAACAACAGAGAAGCGTCGAACCAGGCATGTTTGAAAGTGTCTCTTATGAGTTCGTCGCCGTCTTTTGAAACTGGGGAAATAGGAATCAGGAATTTGGGTTTTCCGCTCAACGATCGCCATATCGCTAAGACATTCGGGTGCTGTTTGCCTATTGTGAGTGCGTACGCAACGTCAACATCAGCATCCCATTCCAAACACACCAGCTCAGAAAACGATTGAATCTCAGAGCGTGTTGAGAGGACAGCAGCGGGTGTGAATTGTGGCATCTCCTTTTTCAGCAAGTTGTAGGCATCGAGGTTGCCATGCGTATATCGCAATTCACGTGCGCGTGCTGTGACTTGGGCAAGGGTTCTGTAGGGAGCATCGTCAGCAAGGTTAGCGAGGGAAGCAGTACCGCGGTGGATTTCTTTGAAAATCGTTGAGAGTTGATACGTGCGAGGGCGTGTGTCCGTGACGGCGTTAAGTCGCGAAACACAGCGAGGATGTCTGGTGTTAGTGTTTCCGTCAGCAGGCAGTTCTCGCGAGTTCGCAATGTCTATTTGGGACAGCGCACGCGCGCCACCAGAGGGGTTTCCTTGCATCTTCGCCTCTTAAATGATGGAGGCAGCAGTACACGAAAGAAATACTCTCTAAAGATATGTTTTGGAGTATACATTTACAACCTCGAGTTGGGGACAGAGGCAACCGATTCAGTATCGGTGACCACATACACGATAAATAAACTCTAAATCGATTCCACATTCCTCCTCAGAAACTTTTTATTGACCGTCCAGTACCAGAGACCCAAAAAAGAGTCTCGTGGTACGGTCGGCTGATTAAGAGTATCTGCGAGTATGCGGATTTTTTTGCGTGCTTTTTCTCGGTTAAAATGGTCGCCACAACCTACGAGAAAAGAACGCTATTTTAGACAAGCACTGGCGATGCTTTATCCAAAAAGTATACCTGATTTCCGTGTGAAAATCAAGTCTATTCTTATTATACACTTTTTTGTTTACTTTTTTCAATATTTTTTGTGTATTGTAAACAAAAAGTGTGATAGACTGTCAGAAATCTTGAAAATAAAGGCGGAAAACCGATGAACACGAAAACCAAAGAACGCATCCAGCAGGCGATCTGGCTGTCCCTTTTGGATCCGAATCTCACGGACGCAGAAATCGCGCGTCAGTTAGGCACCAGCCGGCAAGTCATCCGCAACGACCGCAGCCGACATGCTGAGTTTTGGGCCTCCGAGGAGACTGTTTTGGCGTTAATCTTGAGAATTCGGGTCCTTCGTCTGTTGGACGAGCAGATCCAGGCATATCGCGACGAGCTCCGAGACCTACAATCTCTGCGTGCTGAAAACGCGGCGACTCTCGCCGCATACAAGGCGGATCTGGAAGCGTCCGGAGATTCCTTAAACGCCAATGATTTGGCAATCCAGCAAAAAAGAGTGATCGAAATAGAAATGGGGTTAGACGTTGCGTTTGCGCGCCGGGAAAAATATCTCTGTCAGTGTCTGTCTGACGCTCATGCAAAAAGGTACGGACTCGCAGATGTCGCTGAGAATCTTTACAGTGACCTACCCGATGTTGCGCCGACTCTCTTTCGTGAGGACGGCGGGTCTGTCGGGGGCACCACCGATGATAAGACATCAGACCCTTGATGCCTCGCTCGGTGTTGCTTGCGAAAAATCATGATTTTCGGGTATAATGGTGTTGACTTGTTCAACGAAACTCAGACGAAAGGAAGATAGAGATGCCCGACCCTATCGGCAATATCAATAACCTGATTTCCAAAAAAACGTCTCTGCCGAGGTCTCCGAAAAATCCCCCCTCACGCATCGAGGTCGTAGAAGGTCGCGTCGCCACGCTCGAATCGGCACTGAAAACGGTTCTCTCCGAACTCACGGCTCTTCGAGAGACCGTTGACCGTCTGAAGCCACCGAAGGTTTCCCCAGCGCCACCGAAACCTGACGCACCCCGCGACGCTTCCGCCAAACCGCGAGAAAAAACCAAGGTTTCCAAACCGAAGCAGAAATTGCCCTGGGACGACCCGGACATCCGTCAAGACATCGAGGCATGCCGTCCGAAGATACTCGAACTTCTCTCCGATGGCAATGAAACCACCAAGCAAGGGTGTGCCGATGCGTTAGGCATTGATGTGAGTCTTGCTGGCAGAACGTTAAGCTACATGATGACGGTGAAGAAAGAAATCACGATGATCTCACCGCCCGCCACAGAAGCCGACCCCGACCCAAAGAAAATATTTCGCCTCAAAACCTGACGGCAGCCCTGCTGTGAAACGGAAACCCCCGCGAAGCGTTAAGACTGTCATAAGAACGTTGATAGACATTCCCCTGGAGGTATCTGCATGGAAACCAAGGTAACTATATCCGAGGCGGTCGGATTGACGGGCGTATCCGAATCGACAATCCGCCGCGACATCAAATCTGGCAAGGTCTCATCGGAAAAAGACGACAAAGGACACCGGCGTATTGACATCGCAGAGTTGCAGCGTGTCTATAAAGTGACACATCCACCCGACAGGCAGACGACCGACGTTGCGAGTCAAGAGAGAATCGCTTTACTACAGCATCACGTCGCCGATCTCCAAAAGCAATTGGAACGCTCAAATGAACGCGAGACGGCACTCCGAAGCGAGAAGTCGAAACTCCTGGATCTCCTCACCGCCGAGAAAGAAGAAAAACGCGCATTGATGCCACCCGTAGACGAAAAACAACGGAAATCGACACACTGGCTCCTCCGGAACCCGTTCGGCGCACGATAACACACCGATTTTTTTTTCTTCTTGACATAACAACGCGAAAAAGTGTATATTTTTTTCTATTGAAAGGAAATCGTATTTTTTCTTGACGAAAAAATGCTTTTTTGCTATTATTTTGCTTGAAAAGGAAAAATCACCATGCGCACGCTCAATATAGACGCTTTTTATGATGCCTGTTTACTTGCGTTTCAAGGGGTTAGGTATGACAAGATCGGAGAACGTCTCGGTTTCACCCGCACGACCATTTCCAACTGGGCACAACGTTCCGAATGGAAAGAACTCCATAAAGAACTCCGTGAAAAAAACGCCAGCAGGTGCTGGATGCCGTCCTCGGTAAAGAAACATCACCGTAAAAAAAGGGGGAGGAATCCCCCTTGGATGTTTCCGATGTGCGACGATGATATATTTTTTTGTTGACGATTTTTCACCTATTCGGTAAAATCGTTTTTGGGCGTGGCTGCCTCTAAAGTTTTTGAGGTGCGCCGAGGGGGAGACCCCCCCCATCGACGCGGCACAGTCACAGGTCGAGTATGACTGCGCTAACCTAAATTGTATATAAAATCACCTGATTTTTCAACGCTTTAGGTTAGCACCTAATATTAGAATACAGAGGATTGCCAGGAATGAGCCACAATCTTCCATTTTTGTGTGCTTTCCCAAAGCAAACCTTTAAAAATGAGAGGATATTTCCCTATGCTAAAAAAATACGTACGACCGACAACGGCCATTGGGCGTTTTATGATTGTTTTCTTCGCTATAACAGTGTTTTTGTCTAGCGGCACTTTGATTGTTCAACAACTTGATGCAGAAACTACCCAGGCGGATATCGGTACTACACTCAATCCCGATGCCGAAGTGGTCACAACGTCTCCGTGGAGTTGTACGCCCCAGGGTATGTCGGATATCTGCAAGATGACTCATAAGAAAAAAGGGTCAACAAAAGATTGTACTACACGGTGTCAGTCAGTCAGACAATCAGCACGTTGTCGTTACTGCCGTAGCTAACACCGAGATTTTCTTGTGGTGATCGCTCAATTCGCATCTACATAACTGAGGGTGTTTCATAAATCATTAATATTCTATCGAAAGACAGTTTTAATGTGTGTGATATTTCGCATAGGTAATCCGCAGCGGTGATTCATTAACATTGCGAGTTGCAACACGAGGACACCAAGTCCCAAAAGGTAGCAACATAAGGCAAGCCTCGGATCGGTAAAGTTTTGTGTGCGCCTGTGATTGACAGGAGTTTACTCAGCAAATCAAAGACGGGTTCAATGGCGATTTTCGCGCAGTTTGCCAAGTCTGAACCTGTGTTGCGGTATACAGCGGATCCGCGCCTAAGATTGGATTTGCCTCTCTGAGAGTCGTCTTAGGTGTGAGTAAAAGCACTTCGGCTTGAGCAAAAACAGCAGCGCGTTTTTTATCAACATATCCGTTATCAGCGACGATACACCGCACGCCTTTTTCAATGAGCCGGTCTTTCTTGGTATCCAAGACTTTGCGTTCGTTAACATTGGCGGGTAGGATTTCAAACATGATAGGAAACCCGTTGCGGATGCGAGTGAGATGGAGTCCGTAACCATACACCCATCCATGATACCCACTTTTAGACCAAGTCGCCGTTTTATCAACACCGCGTAAGTCTTTCGGGAGATGATCGTTGAGACGATCCTTCTGATGCCAGACGGGTCCGGCGGCTTTGAAGAGGCTTTTATCTTCATAAACGACTTCTTGAAGAAACCCGGCTGCCTTGGTGAAACTTGAGGTTGCGACATATTCCGTGAACGCTTGAAGTTTAGGTGTCAACGCTTTATATCTGCGACCGAGTGTCATGTGAGACGGACATGCCGGCAACCGACCTCTTTTACATAACTAAAGGGTGCAGGAGATGTAAAAAAACCCTGCAACCGATTTCATAGGAGGAATCAAAAATGTCCACTACATCAGATTTTGAAGGACTTCAGCGTCGCATTGAAGCACTTGAACGTAGACTTTCGGAAATCGAAGCTACGCCCGTTTTAAAACTCTCTGAACTCCATATTGTTGATACAGAAGGAGAATCTGTTATAACACTCTCCGTTAATGAGGACGGTGCTGGAGAAATCCGAGTCGCAAGTCCCGGCGGCATGAGTGGTGTCAGCATCTGTGGAGAAGACGCAAACGGAGGGGGATTCCTTGAAGTCTTCAAGGAATTTACAGAAATCTTGGAACCTTGTATTTTGCAGCGTAAAGATGCTGTCCGTTTAGAAATCAAGGAAGAAGACCTCGGTGGTGGTGGGCAGATACGCGCGTTTAAGAATTATGCGGATAGTGTCAGTCTCGGTTCACGTTATGGATACGGCGGCTTTGTTTCCATAAATGGGGAGTATGATGCCCCTGACCCTGGAGCAGGACGTATCCTGTTGGGTGTCAACAGAGAAACAGATGAAGGTGTTATTCTTCTCAGAACCTCCGGAGGTACTGCCCCTGAAAATGACAATATGAAGACCTTGACAACATTCGGGTCTGGTAAACCGCCCTGTTATAGGGGGCAAGGAGATGGGAAAAATCAGGAGAAAGGAGAATCTCGATGAAAAAAATACGTATCGTCCTATCTGTCATACTATTTATTTTTTCTATCGGTATAGGTATGACAGTGGCAGAAAAGCGAATCCGTTCCACAAGTGAGCATACCTCTTGTGGATGCCACTCTATTGAATCGATTGATCGACAGACTCGAACAGTCGAACCTTCTGTTTTAATGCCAGAACAGACTTGCGGATGCTTCTGAGAAAAAACGGATACCACAGTCACACCTGAAAGAAATGAGTTTTTTCGGTTATCTAATGATAACCCAAGTCGTTACCTTTATCCAAATAGCTGTTTGATACTCGTTGTGATGACAAACAAAAGCACTTTACAACTCCCCTCCTGTACTGACATCGCATAAATCGACTAAAGTTTAGTATGAGATAGAAAGCATTGATTTTCTCTATGAAGAAGAAACAAATACTCATAGATATCTGCATATTTCTTGCGATTACCTTATTGGCACTTTTCTTCAGAGGGCGGAACCTCGGGCATTCGGGGATCGGGAATTTGGATGAGGCGTGTCATGCTGTTGTCGCAAAGAATTTTCTCAAGAATCCGATTGTACCGACCCTCATTGAGACATCCGGGCTTCCCGGCATACCCTATCTTTCATGGGCAGATACGCATATCTGGCTTCACAAACCCCCCATGGCAATGTGGCAGAGTGCGGTTGCTTTTTTTTTCTTTGGTGTAAACACTTTCGCGCTGCGCTTTCCGTCATTGATCCTTAGTTCGCTTTCCGTGGGCCTCACTTATCTGATTGGACAGGAACTTTTTGATAGGCGTGTAGCTTTCGTAGCGTCTCTAGTTCAAATCGTCTCGCCCATGATCATGCTTTTGACGCAAGGCTACCTGTTTAGTGATGCTGTTGATATTTCACTCTTGTTTTGGACAGAATTAAGCATTCTGTTTCTCTTGTATTCGATCAAAACAGGTTCTTTGGGTTGCATAATTTTGTGTGGGATCACCCAAGGAATAGCGTTCCTATCGAAATCATATCTGGCTATTCTTGTGACGGGGTTAGCAATTGTAGCACTCTGCTCCCCAATATGTGGTATGGCAAAAAAGGAAGATATAAAGATTTACTGGAGGCATATTGCGATTCTTACTGCAATAACTCTTCTTATTGGGGGTGGCTGGACACTCTGGATAGCTACCCAATTTCCAGAAGAATTCCTACGTGAGCACGGAAACATTTTCTCACATTTTACAATGAATATTGAAGGTTTTGCTGCTTCCCCACTCATAATTATTGAAGATTATTGGCGTGATATGTTCGGCACGCTTCACCTGCCGATTATCATCTCTTTCTTCGCGTTCCTGCCTAGGCTTTTCATAACCCCTCGTTTTGGACTGACACTCACGTACGCTTGGTGCTTTGGGGTCATTGCCCCGCATTTTCTTGCAGTTTCAAAAACGCCTTCAGCTACACTTCTCGCCTTTCCTGCACTTGCCTTCCTGTGTGGAAGGACTTTGATCGATATCATCAAGAAAATTCCTTCCCCATGGAAACTTGTCGGTGCCGCTGCCTTATCTCTGATCATGTTTCCTTTATTTTCCGACACCTGCGCTATTGCCTGGAGAATTACAGATATCAATAGGGATAACTCACATCTATCAGGTGTAGCAGCATTCACAAACCGACATTTGCCCTCCAACACCGTGATGTTAATAGATACAACTTTAGATGAATATAAGCATGCAAGTGATCACTTAGAACTTATGTTTATCTCTGAAATCACAGCGCATCTTGTGATGACGCAGGACAATGAAAGATGGATAGAGAAAGCCATCTTTTTCCATGAAAACGCCCTTGTTCCCTATCTGATGTCCAAGCAGAAACAGGATTTCCCGATCCTCTATGAAAGCGAAACATTTGAGTGGAAGATTTATAGTGTTCAGGAACATTTCTCTGAAAAAAAACAAGAATGAAGTGGCGGGACCGGCTGGTGCCTGGGGGCAATCATTTTTCCGAAAACAAAATACGCGCATTCCTCTCCATTCTCGGGGTCTTCATCGGCGTGGCTAGTGTCCTTTGCATGATAAGCCTCGGAGATGGGGCAAAGCAGATCATCTCTCAAGATATAGAAAAAGTCGGTGGCACCAACCAGATACGCTTTGGAATGAGTTTTTGGACATCCCGAGGGGGTCGCCTTGTGAGAACAACAGAACGACTCACTCTCAGCGATGCGCTTGCCATAGAAGCAGAGTGCCCGGGTATCAGATTTGTTTTGCCCAAAAACGAACGGGCACTCACATTAGTTACCAGCAAGAACGGCAGGCAAGCGCGTCCTACGCTTGAGGGTGTGACCCCTGACTATCCGATCGCTTTGCGGTGGGAGGTCCAAGATGGAAGATTTCTATCAGAGAATGATATTGACAACGCCACACAGGTTTGCGTATTAGGGAATGCAATTTCTACAGAACTGTTTCAACAGACATCCGCCATAGGACAAGAGATAAAAGTTCGTTACCAATGGGATCGCCCCGTAAGGCTAAGGGTCGTGGGCGTGATGAAACCCAAAGGAAGAAGTTTTGTTTTCAGCGGATGGAACTTGGACACTGCCCTTCTTGTCCCCGTAACGACCTATCAACATCGCCTTTCAGGCTATGATGATATTACCGATCTGATTATTTTTACCGAAAATAGTGCTGATATGGAGACTATCATTCTCATGGTCTACAATATTCTTAGAAGAAGACACCGAAATAAAGATGACTTTCTCTGGCATTGGATACCGAAAACGGCGAACGAACGCCTGAATCATATTCAGAGCGTTCTAAAAATTGCGCTGAGCAGCATTGCCAGTTTCTCGTTGCTTGTGGGTGGTATCGGCATTATGAACATCTGCCTCGTCTCTGTCGGCGAGCAAACGCGAGAGATTGGGTTACGCAAAGCCGTCGGTGCCAGCCGTGTGGACATCTTTTACCAATACCTAACCGAATCTATCTGTCTCTGTCTCTGTGGCACCCTTCTTGGGATCGCAGGCGGTTGGGTTGCGGCACACGGCATGGCACGCGTTGCCGTGCGTATCCTGCCCATCGTGGAAAAGTGGCCCGTTGTCCTCTCTGGGCATTGGATACTGATTAGCGTGCTCTTTTCTGTTTTTATCGGGATTGCTTTTGGTGTCTATCCTGCGATACGAGCTGCGCGACTTTCACCGATTGATGCACTTCGCTCCGAGAATTAAGGAGGAATTCTTGAAAAGTTCTTATTTACTTTTAACCTTTTATCTGTTTTTTCAGGCATTTGCTTGGACATCCGCAGCCACGCCCAAGTCCCGTCCTGATAGCCACGCCCCTATCGGCGTGATGGGCGATCATGGACATAAGACCGGTGAAGTCATGCTCTCGTATCGGTTCATGACGATGGACATGCAAGGACTGCAATCTGGCACCACCACCGTTGAAACAGCCGAGGTGCTAAAAGACTTTATGATGGTACCTACCACCATGCAGATGCAGATGCATGTTTTCGGTGCTATGTTCGCCCCGCATGATAAACTCACGCTCATGGCGATGGCGAATTATCAGTTTCTCCGTATGGAGATGGAAGGCGCACATCTCCACAAAGAAGGACATCATGGGCACCCTGTTAGACATCATGAAATGTCAAGTTCGGGCGTTGGTGATGCCAAACTTGAGGGGCTGCTCACGCTCTGGAAAAGACAGCACTTCATACTTCTGGGAAATATCGGCGTTTCATTTCCCACGGGTTCAATTGAACAAAACGGAGATAACGAGCAGCTCCTACCCTATCCGATGCAACTCGGGAGCGGTTCTGTTGAAGCCCGTCCAGGAGTCACGCTTTTGGGATATCACGGCAACTGGTCTTATGGCAATCAATTGCGCGGCACGTTTCCATTGCATACCAATTCACAAGAATACCGACACGGCGCTGCGGTATCAGTGACTGCATGGGGAGCGCGACGGCTCAGTGACTGGATCAGTCTGAGTGGAAGACTTTTCTTTACGCATTGGGGAAATATCACGGGGAGCCATCCGGAGTTGAATCTACTTATGAGTCCGAGCCATCGTCCCGACTGGTGCGGCGCCCAAAGACTTGATCTTGCAATTTCAAGCACTCTGATGGTTCCGACGGGCACCTTCGCGGGTCAACGCCTTGCAGCTGAATTTCAGATGCCATGGTATCAAAACCTCAATGGTACACAACTGAAAACGACATGCCGGCTTGTCCTCGGTTGGCAGTATGCGTTCCATTTGTAGAAGTATGGAGCCTTTTGAGAGTCATTCTCCTTGCCTCCATCCCGCGTGGTTTTTGTCTGTTGCGAAGGTAGTACTATTCTTTTTCATAACACATCAAAAAGCACAATAATTGCTTTAGATTTCTTTTACACCGGAACATCCGATTTTTGAGAGTCATCAGATAAAAGGCATACACGTATGACAAGAGTAAAGAAAATACTTCTCCCTATCTTGCTATTAGGACTTGTCCTATTAACGTTTTTACCGCGAGTGTGGTCACTCCATAGACATTGGGCAAGCGATGAAAATTTGTGGATGGATCGTTCACACGCGTTCTCGGTTGCGATGCAGAACGGAAATTTTTCCGAAACGTTCCAGGCATATCACCCCGGCGTGACAACTATGTGGCTTGGGAGTCTTGCATTATGGATGACAGACACCGCCACAAAAAGTGACGCTGCATCTGCCCCTTTTCTCACCCCTGAAAGGCTTTCGCGTATTCGATTGCCGATTGCCATCGCAACCGGTATGCTTATTTTTCTCTGCGGTTTCTGTGTATATCGTTTGTTCGGTGGGACTGTTGCTGTGTTATCCATTGCTTTTTTAGCCGTGGAGCCGTTTTTGCTTTCGGAGAGTCGCCGTGCACATACAGATGCATTGACAGCACTCTTTCTATTCCTGTCACTCCTCTTATGGCTATGCTATCTGGAAAGCAACCTATCACGGAGGAGCGATGTCGCTTTTTCAGGTATCAGTTTTGGGTTAGCATGTCTCACCAAAAGCTATGCAGTACCGTTCGTCCTCTTTGTGCCGCTGCTGTTGCTATGGTATCGCAAACAACGAAACCTGTCCGTGGCACGGCTGATTTGGAGTGCACTACTGTGGTTGATGGTGACGCTTCTGACCGTCCTGATAGTTTTCCCGTATATGTGGACGCGCCCCGAGTCTCTGTTCATCTGCGGGATAGGTTTTCCGCTATTGGTATGGAGTTGGCGAAATGTTTCACAAGAAGAACCGACGCAGCTGACACGCACAAGGGTAGAGGGGCTTTGGTGGTTATTATTAACTCTTGTCGCGTGCGCTATCGCAGCGAGTGCCCCCATTTTCAATATGATGTTTACGGCTATAACCCTGGCGCACAATCTCCCTAAATTGTTTTTAGGTGAAATCTACCACAATCCTGGATGGAGATATTTTCCAGTCGTCTCTGTTGTTTGGAGTGGCGTGTTGACGTTGCCCCTGATAGGTGTTTCTGTGTGGAATGCAGCGGCACAACGCGAACAGAAAAATAACAAAATGTTTCGTTTTACCATTGTGCTAGCACTGTTCGTCCTATTTTTCCTCATTGGTCTGAGCTGCGTTGCAAAGAAAATATCAAGATACCTTGTGATTTTCCTACCGGCAATGAGTGTTTTGACAGCACTCGGTGCAACGCACCTTGCCCAACATTTCACGCGAAAATGGGTCGGTTATGCATTACTGGTGTCTGTTTTTCTTTTGCAAGCTGTGCCGGTTCTACGACTCCACCCGTATTATCGCACCTACTATCACCCACTATTATCTGGGAAGTGGGTCGCAGAAAATACAACGTGTATCACTGGTGCGGGATTAGACTTAGCATCAGACTATCTGAATGCAAAACCGAATGCGGAAAACATACAAGTCCGAACGACGTGGTTCAGCCAAGACTTTGGGAATTACTTTGTAGGCGACATGCTACAGCGGCACCAGCAGACTCACGAAACTTCGCCTGACTTAGACTACGATATTGAGTATCTCCGTGATAAACAGGTAGCGGGCAGAATACCTGTAGATGCCCCCGAAAACTATCAACTCCCCGAAGTTTTAGATCCTGGGGTAAAATTACAGCGCGAACTTGAACATGTCGTCACCTTAAATGGGATTGACTATGTCTGGATCTATCGGGTGCTTGATTCTCCGCCGACAAATGATATCTCAACCGATTGAGTCCATGAAGCGAAGGGAAGCCTTTTATGAAAGCAAATAACCCATCAAAGCTTTCCATCGTGATCCCGGCATATAACGAAGCCGAGTCTTTACCGGATCTGCTGAGTCAGCTCGAAACCACGGTAAAAACAAACGGATACACTGCGGAAATCATCTTTATCAACGACGGCAGCACGGATGCGACCGCGGAAGTCCTAAATCCCCTCTGTGTTGCGTCTCCGCTGAGTGTTGAGGTGATCCATTTCAGAAGCAATCTCGGCAAAGCGGAGGCACTCACCGCAGGTTTTGAAAAATCCACCGGGGACATCGTGATCACAATGGACGCAGACCTCCAAGACGATCCCACAGAAATACCGAAGTTTATAGAGACGCTTGAAACAGGGAACCATGGACGTGTCTCGGGTTGGAAATACCCGCGCAAGGATCCCCTTGAAAAACGGGTGTTCTCTTTTGTGTTCAACCGCGTCACGGCTCTGCTCACCGGGGTCAAACTCCACGACATGAATTGCGGTTTCAAAGCATACCGTGCCGAAGTTGTTAAGGAACTACATCTCTATGGCGACTTGCATCGGTACATCCCGATACTCGCCGCGGCAGCGGGTTTTTCTGTCGGTGAGGTGAAAGTGAAACACCATCCGCGGCGGTTCGGTAAATCGAAATACGGTTTCAAACGCATCCCGAAAGGCTTTTTTGATCTGCTGACGGTGTTATTCTTGACGCGATACAAAAAACGCCCGATGCACTTTTTCGCAGGGTTCGGGAGTCTCTTTATCTTCAGTGGCTTTCTGGTGCTTGTGGCACTCTCCGTTGTACATTTCATCCCGATTGTAGAGCTTCCCCGTCTGCCTTATGGCATCGCCGGGGGGCTGTGTTTCGGCATCGGCATCCTGCTGACAGGGCTGGGACTTATTGGTGAGCTGATTGTCTCTCTGCTGACGCAGAAGGATAAAGAATGAAAACTGTCCGTCAATCTCTCGGATACCTCATTGCCGGGATACTCCTCTTTTTTCTCATTAAGCCCTTCGTCCTGACACATGCTGAGTTAAAAGATGTCACGCTTGAAGTGCAGTGGGAGTGGCTCATTGCGTCTTTTGGACTCCATCTGCTTTACCGGAGTTTGTATCCTTACCCGTTTGCAACACTCTTGAGGGGTCTTACAGGAAAACAGGTCTCTTTTCGCGCGGCCTTTACATTGTTCCATCTTGCCAACATTACGCGCTACCTTCCTGGTCGAATCTGGGGTGTTGTGAGATTGCTTTCACTCAGCCCTCGGTTCGGGTTGAGCAAAACCGCTGTCGGCTCTGCCCTGACCTCACACGTCGGCATTGAAACCGCACTCGGTGGACTGATCGGTGTATCACTGCTCTTGTCTCCGAAAATGCAAGAGACTGCATTGGGTATGATTGATAAAATATCAGGACATACCGCATTTTTGAGCCTCGCTTGCATAGGTGTTCTCATAGGGACCCTGTTCCTGATTCCAAAGGTAGCCACCCACGCGCGCGCGTTTCTCAAGACACTCACATCCCTTAAACAACACCCAAAAATTTGCGCAGACGTTATTACAGGACACGTTCTGCTGTGGATATGTCAAGGGTTCGCCTTTTTTCTGTTTGTTAAAAGTTTTGCACCTGTGGCATGGAGAGACGCGTTTGGTCTGACCGCCTGTTTTGCGTTTGCATGGATCGTTGGTTTTTTAAGTTTCCTGACACCGGGGGGATTAGGCATCCGTGAAGGGCTGTTAGGGGTGTTATTATCAAGTTATATGCCAACCACACAAGCAACGTTTCTCGCACTGGTGTGTCGCCTCTGGATGCTCACCGCCGAGATACTTTTGGCTCTCATCGCCTTTTTTCTCCACAGGAGTTGTTATGAAAGACAAAATGACGCTCACAATCTCTGAAAGACATCGCGTGAATACAGAGAACGTCCGAATCACAGGAGACACGCCCACGGGAGAAGTATACACGTTTCACATTCTGGGCGAAAACGCCTGGTGGTTTGAAAGTTTCCTGACTCCCGGCAGCCAGATGACCCTCTGCCGCCTAGAAACCTACATCATTTTCACGGACACGCACGAAAAAATGATTCGCATTCCACCCGAAAAAAACATCCGAGTGGAGATCGCAGACACCCAATGAACCACACGGAAGAACACACCAGCATTCCCCTCACTACCCGATGCCTTTGGTTTCCTGGCACGAAAATAACAGGCTCGCCTGTCCGCTCACATCAAAAACGTCTCCGGGATCCCGATATCGCCAAGGATTTGACGCAAGAGACGTGGCTCAAAGCACTTCGCGGCATCCAAAGCTTCCGCGGGGAGTCGGCGTTCTATTCTTGGGTGTATCGCATCGCCCCCCCCGTAGGACATGCCTCGCCCGTTTTCGGTTATCCGATTTTGACGATTTCCGCCGTCTCGGTGGTTTGATCCTCTCGTCGTTTCGCGAGGTCATACCCTCTGATGCCGAGTTCTATGAACAGGGCATCGTCGGAGAGGCGTTTCAGGGCGTGGCTGGCCAGTGCGTCTGTCTGGCGTTTGGCGGTGGCGGAGAACGCCATTTTTTCAACGGCGGTTCGCACCGAGGCGTAGTTGACCCCGAGGTATCGCTGTGTCGTGGCGACATTCTTATGTCCGAGCATCTCCTGCACGGCGAAAATATCCCCCGTTTGGTCATACAATCTCTGGGCGAAAGACTTGCGCATTGAATGCGTTGCCAACTTTCCATTGAGTCCCGCGGTCTCAAACGCCTTTTTCAACACGCCGTCGGCGGTGCGTCGATCAATCGCGCCACAGCCTTGTCGTGAGGTAAACAGGGGGCGTCTGTCGTCTACCGATCCGTAGTGGTCGCGGTGCCAGTGAATCAACGCCTCGATGGCATCCCTGCCGTCAACATTGACCGGGATCGCCCGCGAGACCTCGCCCCCTTTAACGACGGATTTATCAAAGAGCAGATCGCTCACCGGCTGTCCATTCTGATACACATCACCGAGGCGTAGGCTCAGCAGTTCGCTGATCCTGCCACCTGTCGAGACCCCGATGACAAACAGACCGCGATTGCGCACGGCGTACGTCCCATCGAAACTCGCACAGACGCGTCGGATTTCGTGGTTATCCAGGGGTCTTGTGCCTTTCATAGATGTGCCTCCTCGTCAAGTTGTTGGGCGTACCACCAGTCCCACGCCTCATCAAGTGTTTCGAGTGCCTCACGGTCAGGATCGCCACTTCCGATGGGTTCGTCACAGACGCTGTGCGAAACCCATCGGACAGGCTTCTGTCCGATCCCGTCGGAGATATTGAGGTCGTCAGCGCATTGACGGCATATCTCTATCCCCCACCCGTCATCGGTTTCTATGGTTTGCATTTCCTCGTCATCAATGCGGTAGAAGTCGCCGCAGTCGCGACAGCGTTGTATCTGTGTCATCGGTGTGTGTCTCCTTCGTTTGAGTCTGTTTCGACTTCATCACGCCAGCCGTCTTTCATTGCCCAGGCATGGATGCGCCGTCTCGGTAAGCCGACGGCGTTTCCGGCAAGGGTTGCCCACTTATGCTTGGGTTCACCTGCCCGCATCGCCGCGAGGTAAGCTGCCTTTGCGGTGTCAAAGACATCGGCATTCTCGCGTGCGGTGTCGCGCGTCGGCTTTCGGATAAAACTTCGCTCACCCTCATAGCCGAGTGTCCGCAGCGCATCTTCCCAGTCGTCGGTTTTCGCCCACTGACGGACGGTATCCGTCGAGACCGAAAACACCTCTGCGATCTGATAGAGGTCTCGCGAGAGGTGCGAGAAGTAAAACGCCGCGGCATGAATCTTTACGAGGGGTTTCGGCTTTGGCATACAAGTTCTCCTGACTTTATCACTGTATCAAGCAGACGCACCATTTGGCACGTCTGCGTTTTTCTTATTCAACGATCGCCTTGAGTGCTTCGACGGCTTCTTGGAAGTTCTTAGCGGAGACGATTTCACCTTGCATCGTTTGGTCTAAAGCCACAAAGTGCCATTGATCTTCCCAGTGATTCAGCAATATCCACGTCCGCCCGTTAATAAGGGTTCGGTTGCTCATTTCCGACCCCCTTTCCCCGCACAGGGTCTGCCTGTCGAACCAACCCCATTACACGTGATGCTGCCGCATCTGGTGCATTGGCTTTGTGTCGGTTTGTATTTCCGAAGATACGCCCGATCGGAAACCGACAGAAACGGATACTCACGAGAAGATCCATCTCTGAACACGGCAACGACTTTCACCTCATACTTATCTGCGTAGTCCTCACAGCGTTCATCAAAACGTTCTGAAGGCGTATCAACCGCGTTTATCAACGTCCCTATGTGGCTTTTGCTCTCGGTAAAGACCAAGACCTTATCGGGCTTGCGCGGCATGTAGAACGTTTCACGCCTGCCAGAAACACCGATGACGTGACGCTGCTGTTGGTTTGCGAGCCGTTGTAAGTCATCACCTTGATTTATCATGATGGGTTTGCGCTCACCTGAGATGTCAAGGTAGGCGTAAACCTTTTCCTTTTCCTGTGGTGCGGGTTTGGGTTGGTTTTTGGGTCTCGGTGTCGGTCTGGCTTGCCTCTGGCGATTGAGTTGTTCGCCGACTTCAGAGACCATCGACGCGGCGACCGATTCCCATTGCTGCGCGCCCTTTAGCATTTTGGCACGTTCCGGCGGTTGAACCGATTTGAAAACGCTCGGCTTGCCGTTGATTTGGTTTGCCATTTGTAAACGCCTTGTGAGTTTGACAAAGGCATTGCGATGCTGCTAAAATACAAATGCCTTTGTCTGGTCATATAGATTAAGGTTCGGCGGTGCGGTTGCTTGGCGGTTAACTGCACCGCTATCATCATTTATAAGTCTACCACAACTCTGAAAATAAGTCAAGAAAAAAATGTCGTTTTTTGCCCCGTCTGTCGGTCGTGTTCGCGATCGGCTCTTCCCCTTTTTCGCCTTGCGATGCGGAAAAACGTCCCTTTTATCGGGTATCACCTGAGTCAGACAGTTTCGACCTTTTGTCCAACTCAAGAAAAAATACCGCATTTTTCACACAACACATCGCCACAGATACCGACGATTTATCCGCTGTGTCCTGCCTGAGAGTTTGCCACGATCTCCAGAGGGTTACACCACAGGAGCATCGTTTCAAAGACGTTACAGGGGCATTTACGAGCGTTTTTGATTCCCAACTTTCGGTGTCGGTCTCAATATCCGCCAGATCGGTCTAAAAAGAACGCGAGGCTTCCGCGGCGGAAATCCCCATCATTGGCGCAATATCGTGGGGGTTCTCCTTTGCGACACCTCATCGTCCCATCCGAAGCATTTACGCCAGTTGTAAATCGTTTTCTCACCGCAGTACGGACGATTTATCAGGATCCAGGGACGCGACGGTATACCCGCGCGTGATGAGTTCATTGATCAGGTCTACAGTCTCCGTATCTTCAAGCGGTCTGCGTGGGTTCTCCTCTGCCGCCAACGACATCGCCTCGACCGCCTCCTGTGCGGTGACGTAGTTGACACCGATGTATGCCTGTGTCGTTGCGACGTTCTTGTGTCCCAACAACTCTTTGACCATGTAGATGTCGTTACATTGTTGGTAGAGCCGTTGTGCAAAGGTTTTCCGCAGGGTGTGCGTTGCCAGCTTGCCGTTGAGTCCTGCCGCTATAAAGGCGTTCTCCAATATCTTGTGAACGGCTTGGCGTTTGAGCGCGTGTCCCTTTTGAGACGGGAACAATAGACGCTTGGGGTCCACGTCACCGAAGAGCACTTCCTTGAAGTGTTCGCGGTGCCACGCAATGAGACGCTGAATCGCAGAACGACCATCGGAATTCACAGGGACCGTCCGGGCAGTTTCCTTGCCCTTGACAATGGTTTTCTCAAACTGGAGATCGCTCACCGGCTGCCCGTTTTGCCAAACATCGCCGACCGTCAACGCCAGCAGTTCCGAGACGCGTCCGCCGATCGACACACCGATCATAAACAGACCGCGATTGCGAGCCTCGAAAGTGCCGTCAAATGCATCGCGGACTTTGCGGATTTCAACGTTTGTCAGGGGTCTTGTACCTTTCATCGTGGTGGTGTTCAGGGAAGCGTCGCCGCGCCCCTGCCTCTCTTTGTTTGTTAATCAAATAATCCGAGTTGTCGCGTGCGTGCGGGGGACGGAAACATCTGCGGTTGGATCGCGATACCCCCACACGCTGCGAACATCTCTTCAAGCGTTTTGAATGCTTTGTATCCGTTGGGAAACTCGGTAGAAAAGAAGCGATACAGGTTTCCGTTTTCAATCTCACCTTCGCCGAGTACTTTCCCCATACCGTCTACCAGATGGAATTTGGTAATCATTCGTAGGGCTCCTCCTGACGCGGTAGCATAAGACGGCAGACCACATGATAACACCCATCACCAAGGCGGACGGGCTTTGATTCTATTTTGTCGTGTTCAACGAGAACCCCGCAATACAACGGGACTAAAAACTCTAATCTATTCGGATCCAGACCCATTTTCAAAGCGACTTGACGCTGATTTTGTGGCAGGGTTTGCCACCTGTTTGTGAGTCCCTTCAAGATCGTTTTTTCAATCGTTGTCATTGTGATTACAGGGACGCGTTACCGCGCCCCTGTCTCCCGTTGTTAGTTTCTCAGTCGATCGCGACGCAGACACCGCCGAGCCCGTTGACGCAATCGTTCCCGCCGTTCGCGACGTGTCTTGTGTAGTTCATACCGCGACAACATCAGTCCTGTCGCAATAAGAAAGATCGTTATCGCCAAAAATGTGTAAATCACAAGATACCCCTTTCTGTGTTATGGGTTTCCCTCGCCTGTCGGTTGATGTGATAAAGCACCGCCGTGACAATGTCCTCGGGGTTCTCATCGTGTAGCACTTGCAGAATGGTCATGGCGTGTCCTTCGGCTTCTTCCAATAAATTGTCGGTCGTCTCATCGTCATAGATGACAACTTTACCGAGTCCGTCCGAGAGTGCCTTCGCGATCTGCCGTAGTTTCTTGAGTTTCTCGGTCGGTGTCAAAATTTCCTGTGTCATGCGTTACCTCCTTCGCGCCCGTTGTCGCCGTTGTAAACGCTCGCGGCGTGTCCTGTGTAGATCATACCAACCTAACATAAGACCCGTCCCGATCATAAAAGCCACCACAATTAAGTAAGTCAAAATAAATCTCCTTTTGGTAGTGGACGCGCCCCGAAGGACACGCCCGTTTGTTTTTTATCCGTCAATATCCAATTCAGCGTCTGTTGTGTCGTTCACATATAACCCAATGCGGTCGGTGTCAATACCACAACTGGATAATGTCTGAAGCACCTGTTCAAGCAGTAAGCCTTCGGTGTGCGGGTTCAACCCTTCTTCTTCGGGTATGTGAATTTTAATCGTCACGATGCGACACCCCTTTCATTTGTTAGTATGGAATCGGTGGCTTCGTTGGACAAGTGCCGATCCGTGAGTCTATATAACCGCCTTCGGTTATCAAAGCCTTTACTCCTGCCCCGACGCGCCCCGAAGGACGCGCCTTGTTCTCTGTGAGTTGCTAATCCGCAATGACCGCAATTCGGTGGTTTCCGTGCTGATCGCGAAGCGTATCAAAAAGCCCATCAGCTGCCATCAGCGTTAGATACGCGATCTGACCGCCGAAGCGTCTGATATACCGCTTCGCTGTTGCCCGTGTGATAACTTTCATTGCTTATCTCCTGTAGGTTCTGGACGCGCCCCGAAGGACGCGCCCTGTTTGTTAAAAGAGTGTCGCTTGTTCCTCTGTGTCATCATTACCCAAAAGCGTGAGTTGCTTCGTTGGCAACTTCGGCGTGTGTGTCTCCTCCGTTGCTTCTGTTGCCTTCGGGAGTTCGCAATCTGTGAGAATTGCCGACTCCGAAACCGTGATAATCTTCTGTCCGATGCGCACCGCGTCGCGATGGCACAAACGGAACGTTACGGCGTGTCCAAACGGATAGAAATTAGGGTCTGCCTGTGTCTCGATACGCTCGCCAGAGACAACAATAAATTCATCAAAGCCCTTGTAGTCAAGCCCTTCAAGGAGAATCAATTCTTCCATGTGAAAAAAGGGACGCGTCGCCGCGCCCCGTCCTTTGCTTTGTGAGTTAGCACCGCTCCAAGACTACCAAGCGGCGCGCCCCCGCTATCGTTCTGTATTGACGGCTTGAATAGGTTTTGCATGCTTCCTGCCATGCACTCTGCGCCTTCAGTCCGAGTTCGGTCGCTCGCTGGTGTGCCGTGCGTTTCGCTGTGTCCATATCCACGCCTGTTAACAATAGCGTGTCCTCTGCTTTCACGCCCTCATTGAAGATGTTAAAGCCGTAAATATCAATCGTCGCGTCCATAAAATAACGGGACGCGTCGCCGCGCCCCGTCCTCTGCGAAAGCACGCCATCACTCCAAAAGTGTCCCACACAGTGACTGTGTCGGACAACTTTTGGTAGATGATCGGGATCGCGTGACTTTCGCTATCTTTGCTAAATAAAACCTTCTTCCTTGAGAGAGACGAAAATCCCGTCTCCGATGACAATGTGATCTAAAACCTTGATGCCAATCTGGTTGCCTGCCTCTATCAACTGCTTGGTCGCCCTGATGTCCTCTTGGCTCGGCTGTGGGTCGCCTGATGGGTGATTGTGAACAAGCACAACCGAATTCGCGCATTCCTCAATAGCGAAGCGAAAGATTTCGCGGGGGTGGAACGGACAGGCGTTCAGCGTGCCTTCAAATACGGTTGCCTCGTTTAGCATTCTACCCCAATTCAACTCGCCCGCGCTCTCGCCTGCCTTGCCTTTGCTGGTGACACTGCCTTTTGTGTCCAATGCCAACACGACAACGATTTCTTTCTGGAGATACCGCATCTTGGACATCATCAGATCGGCAACATCGCTCGGCGATGTGATCTTCTCCCTTTCAGCATGGAAGCGTGCAAGTCGCTTGCC
>OFEW01000003.1_pt1 | contig 27318 bp, 29 predicted proteins | sample 1521191 | NCBI WGS metagenome assembly OFEW01 (sample SAMN04272335, study PRJEB24112) | coral metagenome | biome: Coral reef; feature: Shallow seawater; material: Coral tissue | host: Coral | place: China: South China Sea | collected 2014
CCAGAGTTGCTACAACTACACGGCGAACCACAATGACTTGTGCAATCACTGCAATTCGGCGTCTCGTCGGATGACACCGAATCATCACCACCGCTGCTGTTACCGGACCAGTGCGTGCCACTCTCGGGACACGTCGAATGCTCACAGGTGAAATACGTTTCACCACACGTTGCCCACGGATTCCAGTAGTCATAGACGGAATAGGAACACGTGATTTCGTGAGGCGAGTCGGCAACGTAGTCATAATTCCCTTGACCCCGATTGATCGCCTTTGGCGGAAAAGACTGCCCACAACTACCACCGCAGACACGCCAATGCTCCTTGCTGCTCGGGCAGAGGTTGTACTCACAAGACCAATACGATTTGCCTGAACCACTCGAACCGTGCTGATGGGAACACGTCTCCGAATGCGAATACATTGCTAACGGCAACGTCTCAAATATCACATAACACGGACCCTGACAATCATATAACGAGTTCACATGCGGCTTGATCGGCGCAGAAACAACCTCGTGTTCTCCAGGGCTCACATGAGGGTGAGAGTTATACGCCGTAACCGCATTCTCAAAGGCAACATACGCATTATCAACATCTATTGCCCAGAGGTTCTCGGCAATCTCGCGCTGCTTCTCCAGATCGATCAACGACTGTTTGAGACTCGCACTCAACGTATAGGACGTTTTGATCACACTGATGGCGGATGCCGCACGGTGAGACACGGAGATATAATCACCAGCAGGCGCAGTGTTCACAGTGATGCCGGAGAGCGTCTTATATTTTGACTTCACGATATCGATCATCTCATTGAGAAGATCATTGGCTTTCGTGTGACGCGGGATCTCAACTTTGTAAAGGACATGCTTGGCATTATTCATCTCGGCTCTCAGCTGGGCAACGGACTTATTTTGCGAGACGGCAACCATCGCCACAAAACTACCGAGTAGGAGAGAGATAGCAACAGCGAAAATCAAATGTTTCTGTCTCATTATTCTAACCCCCATCGTTCTACGGTTTCTTCTCCGGCTATGCGGATCGCTTCCTTGAGTGTATGCCCCTCACGTTTAAGTTGACTCACTCGCCCCCTTTCAATACCTTCGATATCGTATAGAGGGTCATATAACGTTCTGAGTTCTTCCGCTTGCTCAGGTAGGAAGATGGGCAGGGAGTATGTAGCAGTGTAGATGTTCGACGCGATCGCGGAGGCGATACGCATTTCACGACCAAGTTCCCTGTCGAAGAACGTTTTCGGGTCCCAGTTCGCCATGAAAAAGTTGACGTTCTCAATCATCGCGGCTTTCGTGGCTTCAAAGTCATAAAGGTCTACAGGCACTTTATCATACGGTGGCGGGTTGCCCGCGCCTTTGTTATATTGCATTTGCGGGGCGGTGGACACTTCCGTTGAAACTTCGGATTCGCTCACTTCAGACGGGGCAGCGATGGGTTCATGCGGTTCGGCATGGAATGTGCCATCAGAATGGACGTGTCCCGGCTCGGTCTGCGCCCCAACAGATGAGACCGCCGGCGTGGCGGGTTGATTTTCTCGCGCGGTGAGTTCTTTGAGACGTTCTTCATGTGCAGCCATCTCACGGGCAGACTGCTCTTTGACGTGCTGCATGTAAAGCAGGCTTCCGCCAACGCACAAGATAAAGAACGCTAACGCACCTATAAAAAGGCGGTTAGAAAAAAGGTCTTTTAACATGTTAAATACTCCTTGAGTTTCACACCAACACACGTCTGCATCGGTGTTCGGTTTGGTTCTATCGACTCATCGCCGGCATCATGTCTAAAGTGGACACACGCGAGACGCTTTGAAGTGTCTCCGTCTGAGATCGTTTCTGCGGACGTTTCAGCGGTTCACACGACCGCGGCACCGGTGGCAGCACCTCACACGCGCGCGGTCCGGGCAGACACCCGATAAATTTAAATCGAGCATCTGGAACACACGGCGGCGGTGCTTCGGGAACACACACACGCGGCAGTGACGGCGACGGACAGAGAGAGGTCTCGGCACGGGCGCGGTCTGCCAAATACCCCGACAATATTGTAACGCCACAAAGAAAAAGTATCAAAAGGAATGTGCGGAACATCGCAGTTCTCCTTTATCGGTTGATTTCAAGTGATGGGGGTATTGCCGAAACGCAACAAAGAAAGAAAAGGAAGGCGTAGGCAATCCGTCCCAATTGGGGCTGGTCTCTATTGTTATAGCATATAACACGCGTCAGATGCTATGATAGAAACCAGCGCTGCTATTCTCACGCAATGGCAGTGCGAAGCTGCGCCGGTGGTCGCACACCTGCGCAGCATCCCGAAAACGGGAGTGCTGCCCAGTCGGTCGGTCCAACAAAAGACTCCACCGACACCCTCATTCTATAAAAAAACACACTTTTTGTCAACACTTTTTTCAGAAAATAAGATATAATAGTAGGAAAAAACAAAAAAACCTGTGTTGAATACCGAACGCGAGGAAACCTTTATGCCCAAACGCCTAAATCCAAAGAAAATCATTCAGGCATGCAGACTACACTTCTACGGCGATTCACTCACAGACATCGCCGTGCTGCTCGAGGTCGCAAAGACCACACTTTCACGCTGGCGAAAGACAGAAATCTGGCAAGACTACGAGGCGAAACTCATCGAGGAATGGCATCAACGCCAGCAAGAAAACGAAAACACGCGTTAGGAGCAGAGAACGATGAACAAACTCTACGAAAATCAGGAAGTTGTAAATCCACTCCAGCGTATTCTGAAAGAAGATTATTCTTATTTGGAATATAGTCATCAGATGTCGAAAAGATTGTCAAAAGATTTTTTCGGGAAAGTGCGTAATGATCGACTCTCTGTCAGGGTCAGACCCACAATGGAGCGGACTGCCCGTGACAGAAGTGTGATTGAAGATATTTCTGAAAAGTTGTCTCAGGCAACAGGGATACCTTTTCATGTGGATCCTGTGCAACCCCCAGGTCGTTTTTACACACGCGGAGATGAAACGGTTTCGCAAATTTTACAGACGCAGTGGGCTTCATTTTGTCTCAAAACGCGTTAGGGTTACGATTTTCACACAGGAAACTCAAGGCGTCATTCTCACGATGAAAAAATCAACACGTTTTCGGGTGACAACACTGTTGGCTTTGGCGACGCTGGCGAGACTCGTTTGGTTTCTGGCACTCACCGGATGCCAACTCTAATGTTCTTGTGTAGCACTCCCGCCATTGCGACCGCGGCAGCATCCGCGGCATGTGCATTTTTGATGTCCACCCGCAAGACCTTTGCCACCATTTTCTGAACCTGTGCTTTTGAGGCACGCCCGACACCACAGACGGCGGCCTTGACCTGTTGTGGCGTGACGAGTATCGACGGAAGTTGCGAAAGTTCTGCGGCAAGCCGTATCACACCGATCACACTTGCCGTGCTGAGACAGCTGGATACATTCTTATTGAAGTAGACGCTTTCAATCGACAGCACATCGGGGGTGTGTTCGCCTATCAAGGCATTCACGGCGTTGTAGATCGTCGCATATCTCACCGCTTCACAGGCAGATGGCTCGGTGCGTATGACACCGCTGGCGAGGTGCTGAAACCCGCCTGATTTCTTTCGACTGACAACTGACCCGCCTGTATGGGCGATGCCCGGATCTATGCCGAGACACCGCACAGCGTTTGTGTTGTATTCCATTTTCATCACACCCTTTGTTTGATTTTCGGACACACCCCGCGCCCCGCGTTTTTCTTGCTGGGATGGGACACAGAGGGCGGCAGTGCCGAAGCCCCTCTGTGTACCCCAATCCCTTAAGTTGGGTATTGGGTATTGGGACCCGAAACTGAACCCTTGATTTTACTGGGTTTATGGCACTTTCGCGTCACACCTAATACACGAAAGCGTCACACCTAATACACGAAAGCGTCACACCTAATACACGCCTTTTGACGCTTTTCTCAATGCCCGATGTGCGTTCAAATGCTCGGCTGAAGGCAGTATCCGCCATCCGTAACTTTCCTTGTGGATAACGATATATCCGCCCTCTTCCAATCGTTGCCAATGTGCTTTGGCGCGTTGCAGGTATTCTCTGCGGCTCTTTACGGGGTAGCCGTTTGGGTAGCACGCTTGGATCAGGTCTTGGGTAGAAAGTGCGGGGTATCGCAGGATAGCGTCTGTGTTCGGCTCGCGATCTAATTGACGGACGGCTTCCGGGTGGTACGGGCTTTTGATTTCTTTGCCGTTGCGTGTCAGTAGTGGTTTCCCCTTAGCGTCTACAAGGTGGTTGTGGTGATCGCGTTTTTCAATCGGACGCGTGGGGTCTACGAGTTTGCCTTTCACTGTGCCGTGTTTGTCCCATAAGTAGGCGGCGATGTGGTAGGCGTTCCACTGCGCGGCTGACTTCATGCCGATGTGTCTGTGAACGTTCTTGATGACCATGTGACCGCGCTTCGCATCTGGTGGCATCTGCACCTCAATGTAAATCGGTGTTTCTCGTGTGGCTTCATCTATAAGTGGTGCGCGGACGGCTACAGGTCGCCATTCGCGTAGGCTGCCTTGATCGTCTATCCAGGGGACGGTCGCGTAGGTATGAAGTACGCCTAATGCCCGCGCTATGTGTGGCATCTGGTTTGTCCAATGGAATTTGCCGTTGGGATAAAGGAAGTCAATCAAATCGCCAAGCCGAAACATCAAATTGGCGCGCTGCTGGTTCGGCTGGAGTGCCATCATCGCCTCAAAGAAGATACGCAACTCGTGAGACACCGCGCCTGATTTTGTCTGTGGTTTGAGTCCAGCTGTCCGGACCACTTGAAGGGGCATAATACGGGGTAGGACGGACGCATCGCACCCCAATTCAAGTTCCATCTGCTGAATTTGCTCAACGCGCGCCGGTGTCTGGAACACTTGCCCGACATCGTTCTCCGTGAAAGCTAACTCTCGGACGTTCCCCATTGGGTGCTTTAGGACCGCGACGGGATATTTCCTGTCATGTTCCGCAGAGCAATGTGTTGCCGTCGTCTCTTGTAGATATGCCTGCACCATCGCTGCGATCGGATGGTAAAACGCCTTCTTGTGTTTCCTGTCAACAGCCGCCCAAAGTTTATGAAGTGCGACGATGCCATCTTCTAAGCTGCTGATTCCGTGTAAGTCCTTGAGAGGCTTGATATTCTTCTCATTATTCCACCCATTCCAAATCGCAAAAGCTGCTATAGAAACGTTCGTTCTCGGTTCAATATCCAGAGCGTTGTGGATGACTGACCATACGATTTTATCTCTATCGTCGTCTAAAAGTTCTGTTGGAATACATAAAGGTTTTTCTACACGGTGCTTTTCTGCTCCGGAAGAATCCAGGGTTAGTTCAATATTATAGCCTTGGGCAGGCACATCTATTGCGTGCTGTTGCCAACATCTTGTCACTCGATACCACATTTTCATCCACCATTGATCCGGTTCAGGTTCTTTTGGTCTTTGGCGGAGTTCTATATTGTGCAACCGGGCGTAATTACGGTCTTCTTCAGATTCAGTCAAATCTGGCATCCATTGCCTGATACCGTCCGGTGTGACTGGCGGCGTTTCGCTGTTCTGCCCCATCTCTTTCCATTCTTTTTTGGCAATCGCACTTAATATCTTAGAGGCTGATGTTTGCGAGGTCATCGTCGTCTCCCTCCTGTGTCAGTCCTTTATCGTTTGTGTATGCTTCGCACGCCTCACGGATGGAGTCGCACCGCACCCAGGATCCGTTACTGTTTTTACCGAGAAGTATATCGGCTTGCTTGACGGCGTAGTTGCTCTTTGTGTGCTGGAGCGCGTAATAGGTTGTTTCCTCGCTGTCGTTCCCTTCATCGGTTTTCGCGCCGAGTAGCCACATCGCGCGCGCAGACGCTTCCCATGCTGTGCTTCCACTGAAGCCTACGCCGGGCGTTTTCGGTAGGTGTCCAATGACTAACATAGCACACTTGGCTGCGTCTCCCCATCCGCGAAAACTGGATACAAAGTCGTAGACGGCGGTTCGGTCGTTCTCGTTGCCCCCGAACGCCCCTGAAAGCGGGTCAAGGATGAGCAGCCTCGCCCTGATGTCCTCGCACACCTTACGCAACGCCTCACCCGATCGCAATAACTCACCGGTGACGGATATGTGTTTGTCTAATCCGGGTCCCCAGACACTTCCTACGCCTCGCATGTCTACGATGTGCAAGTGTGTTTCTATAGTTTTCCGCTCTGCTGCGATCCAATCAAACGAGTAGCATAACGCATTGAGACGGCGTTTGATTTCCGCTGGCTCGTCCTCGTAGGTCGCAAAAACGATGTGCTGGGGTGTCTGCTCTATGCTGTCGTTGGACTCCGAGACTTTAGGCGTTTCGTAACTCTCATCTCCCCATGCCATCCCCTCGGCGTGGCTTGCGATCTGACACGCAACCTGTAGCGTCAACCAAGATTTGCCGGTTCCGCCCTGTCCTGTGAAAAGCGTTACGGTGTTTGCGGGTAGCCAATGGGGTATCAACCACTCTCGCGTGACTGCCTCTATATCGTTCCAAGCGATCGGCGTTAGGTCGCTCTCTGCGTTCTTGAGTATGTGACGCTTGTCGTCAATGTATTCGTCAATCTCTGTTAGCACATAGAGGGGGTTGTCTGCATTCTCACCTGAAAGGCGATCGGTTGCCTGTCGGATTTTATACTCGGTAAATAATCCGTGTGCTTGCTCCACGCGCCTTTGCAGTTCCGATAACCCTGTGAGCGTATCATAATCCGCTGTGTCCAAGTCCAGTATATTCATCACATCTTCTTTTGTTATCATCGGTAACGTCTCCTGTTCGATCTTCGTTGATAGAACCCAGCGCGCCGTCTGCGTGGTGTTTTCGGCTTCGGTGGTGTGTAGGTTTCACGGGGTTGTGAGAGTGCCATCTCAATCGTCATCTCGCCATAAGTCGCGCCGTCCCCTCTGTGTTTCTCGTCCCATTTGTCGCGATAGAGTGCCGACTCCCGGAAGATCGCATCTATAATGCCCGTATCTTGGGACCAGAACGCGATCACCGAACACAGGGCAATGTCGGCTTCTGACGGCGAACCGTAGCCTGTTTGGTCGCCTCGCATCAGCGCATCAAACTTGTGACATTGTGGCGACTGACGGATTCGGTCAACAACGGCAGATGCCGTCTTGAAAGAGCTGTGAGTTTGAGACTTTTGCGACGGTTTGGCAGCGACACGCTGCTTCGGTGTCGCAGGTGAAGGTTCCGGTGATGGCTGTGTTTCAGGGGTCAGATATGCCGAGACCAACCCATCTATCACCGCTTGTCCGTCTCCGATCTGCCCTTTGCCGTTGCGTCCGGTGACAGTGAAGTATCGGACCGCGTCGTAAGCCTCGATCGCCTCACCTGTGGCTTCGTCAATAAAGACTTTGTGCTGTACGGTCGCGGGTAGCTTTGCACGCGTCCAAATCTTGATTCCTTTGCCACTCGGTGAGACTTCTATGTATGCAACGCCTTGAAGCCGGTCTAATATCTCTTGCGCCCAGGGTTGCAACTTTCCGTCAACAATGCAGTTGTCAAGGTCAATACCTGTGTAAGGGTCGTTAGGTGAGAACACAAAGCCGATGCCTGCGAGATAACACTGCAAATGCTGATAAGGCGCCTCTTTGTGCTTTCTGTACCGATACTTAAAAGGTCTCCGAGTCGCATGTTTCTGATAGCAAGCCAAAGCAAGATCGTATGTTGTCCATGTTCGATCGGCATTCGTTGAGGCGGCCCATCCGTTATCTTGATACAACAGTTTTGATGGTTTATCGTCCCCCGGTTTTACATGAGGTAGCCAAACCACCCATTGTCGCAGTGCTTTGAGTTCCGCTGGCACATTCGGGTAAGGGTCATCAGGGGCAGATTTCGGCACAGATTTTGAAGTGCCACTTTTTTCTTTGAATGTGTCTGCTAATGCTTGTAATTCTTCGGGGGACAAGCGGGGTAAAGATTCGGGTTCAGGTTCAGGTATCGGATGGATTGCCAATACCGCATCAACCATCTCATGGAGAATATGATTAGACGCACCGAAATCTAAATCAGATATATCCGGACGCTTTGCGGTGTCGTCGGAATTGCTTTCCGAGCGTGTTCGTGTTCTGTTTTTTGTCTGGCTCATGTCGCGCCTTTCCGATCCAGTGTGTCAAATACTCAATAAAGATTTCGTATTGACACCTGTTTGGGATCGCGGGTATTCTATAAACGAAATCTCGAGACGAGACGCAAAAAGCGTCTCATCTGTTTCGGTTTTTCGCTGTTCGAGTTCGGTAACGGCAAACGCATCGGTATTGTGTCAGTCTACACCCCGATGGCGGTTGCCGGATGCCTTTGAGTCACGCGGGGGGCTTGCCTTCCGCGTTATCTTTTTATCTTACGACACATCACATTTCTTGTCAAGCGATGGGGGCGGAAAGACCTCACAGAATGCCCCAGAAGCCCCTTTGAAAAGACTGCCCTGTGTTCTCAGCCACCCGGAAATGCCCTATCCCGCGCGTTTGTGTGATTCTGTTATCACCGCGTATTGAAGCACGCCGTGTCGATAGACCAGCACCAAAGCCCCATTGATATTTAGCACGAGGTTATAGCGTGAGTATCGTAGCAGGTAGCCCCGTAGGACATGCCCACTTCTCATGACGATTCGGACATCCGTTTTGTGTCCGTCTGCGAGGTTGTCCGTCGTCAGCACGACGGGTCGATCTTTTGGCTTTTCAGCGGTGCGCAAGTTTTGTGCCTGGACTTGCTTATCAAGGGTGATGCCTGCTTTGACGCTCGAAAGCGTATCGGCTTTTATAGCGAACAGGACATCGGTCTTTTTGATCCGCTGTGGTTGTTGGTTTTTGACACGTTGACAGTTCATGGCGTATGTTTCGATGTTTTTGACGCGGACGTGTTGCCCGCCGTGATAGGTATAAATCAAGGCTTCGGGTTGAAAGGCGGTTGTCAGTAGTGCTTTCTCACCGAGCGTTTCATCGGTCTGTGGGTCATAGTGGGTTGTCGTTTGCATGATCTATCTCCGTTATCGGATTTGTACGATTTCGGCTGGGGTTGTTTCGTCGTCATCGGCGCGTAGTTTCTCAAGGTCGTATCCTCTCAAAGCTAACTCTAAGAACAGGGTTTCGTCTTTTTCATTTTTCAGTGAACCCGACAAAAATGTACTTCTGTCACCTTCAGCGAAAGTTGGCACCGACGTGTCGGACGCGTCCGTGCCAACTTTCCCTAACGCCATCCGCTCACAGGCTTGGCGTGCGTTTGCGTAGTTGACACCCAAGTACTTCTGTGTCGTCGCGACGTTCTTATGTCCGAGCAGCTCCTGCACCAAATAGATGTCTGCGCTTTCCTCGTAGAGACGCTGCGCGAACGACTTGCGTAGACTGTGCGTTGCTAACTTGCCATTCAAGCCCGCGTCGATAAATGCTTTTTTCAGCATCTCGTGTGCGGTTTGGCGATTCAGCGCGACCGTCCCGTTCTTGTTTCTTGATGGGAATAGCGGACGGTCCGCGTCGGTGTTGTTGTACCGCGCGCGGTGCCAGTCGATGATGTCCTCAATTGCCTGCCTGCCGTCAATGTTCACCGGTACCGCTCTCGATACCTCCCCACCCTTGACAATCTTTTTATCAAAGAGTAAGTCCGTGACAGGCTTTGAATTCTGGTAGACATCACCGATTTGTAGGCTCAGCAGTTCGCTGATCCTGCCCCCAGTACTCACGCCTATCATGAACAGGGCGCGGTTTCGGATTTCAAACCTGCCATCGAAGCAGGCAGAAACTAATAGAATTTCGTTGTTGTCTAAAGGTCTTGTGCCTTTCATGGTGTCTCTCCTGTGTTTGCCTTGTGACGTAAATGCCAGCGTTTTGTTCGGGTTCTGCCTTTCATTTATCGGTCTCCTCGGAAAGTTGTTGGTCGTAGAATTCCCACGCCTCATCACGTGCGCGTTCCTCAAGATTGAATTCTGTCTGGCATTGACGGCAGATGTTGATCACCCAACCGTCATAGGTTTCGATAACCTGTTCCTCGTCATCTTGTGAAAGTTTATGATAAAGTTTCCGGGTCGGTGTTTGGGTAGGATCGCCATTTGGCGAAGGTCCGTCTTTCGGCGTATGTGTTTCACGCTATCCCCCCTCACGCCAGCCGTAGCGTGCGATCCATCGGTCAATCCTTCTGCGGTTGACCCGAGTTCTCTCGGCGGTGATCTTCGCGGCGTTGCGCGGATGCACGCCTTCATTGAGAACGGCAAAGTAAGTCGTTTTGACAGTTTCAAAGTCAAGACCCGCACTGCGTGGGGGTGCTGCGGCATCGGGTGGTTTTTTGCCGCGTCCGCGCCAGTCGCGATTACCGGTATAACCGAGTGCGTCCAGTGCGTCGTGCCAAGCGTCTGTGGTTGCCCAGCGTTCCATTGTGCGTTTGGAGACACCGATATAGCTTGCGATGTCCTCAGCCGTTGCGGTTTGTTCTTTGACGAACTGAAAGACCGCGGCGTGTAGTTTGATGATGTTCACGGTGACACCTCCTTTTTGAAGTGGGGTTGTAGCAGTCCCGCGATCGCAATTGCGGCGGCATCTGCGGTGTGGTGGTTTCGTATCTCTGTGCCGAGTAAGCGACAGAGATACCTTTTCATTGCGGCTTTGGTGGCGCTGCCGCCGCCTGTTGCTGCCGCTTTCGCCTCTTGGGGCGTTACGAGCTGGCTCTCGATACCCGCAATTTCTGATGCGAGTAAGCAGACACCGATTGCACCACCGGTGGTAATTGCCGAGCTGACATTGCGATTGAAATAAACCTTCTCGATGGCAACGATATTGGGGTGGTGTGCGTGTATGAGTTGCGAAATATCCTGATAAATCGCCAACAGCCGCGCCGCTTGTGTCTGCTTCGGATTGGTTTTGATGCTGCCGGAGTCAAGTAAGTGGCATTTACCGACCGAATTCCGACTGATCACTGCATATCCCGTATTTGCCAACCCGGGATCAATGCCGAGTGCCTTCTTTGATGTCGTCTGATACATGTTGTTTTCCTTTTGAGTTGAAAATCTAATAATATCGGTCCGCGAGTTGATACTTAAACATCTTCTCAATGCTCGCGCGTTCCGCGTTCTCTATATCTCTGAGGTGCTCGAGCATCCGCGGCGAAATATGCTCGGTGATACACTCGCGAACTGCCGATCGGAGTTGGTTGGGTGGGACCGCGTCCAGCTCGGCACAGTGTTCGTATCCATGCCTGCGATCGTTTGATTTGGGGTCTCGCGTCGGCAGCTGCCAGTCAGCGATCTGTTGCCGGGTCAGCATGGCACGCTCAATGTGTATGGTCTTTCCGCCTGAAAACGCGCGCAATCCTTCCCGGATCTTCTGCTCAATCACTTCGCCAGCATAATCAAAATCGGAAAAGACGTACACAAAAGCCCCGTCTTGAAGCGATTCTGCGGCCGCGTGCAAGAATGTCAACGAAGCGAAGCCTCTCGATACCATGAGCGGTATATCAAATTCCGCTGTTACGGGATAGAACACGCCACTGAGGGCATCCTTCTCCAGCCAGATTTCAATGTCAAGTGCCAAATGGTTGAGTAAATCGCGACGGTACGTCGCCGCTGTGTTATCGAGGGCATCCCTCAAGGAATCAAATGTACGTGGCTTCCGCGACCACCGGGTGTTATCCGCGATGTAGCGCCAGGGCAATTCACCTTCAAGGCGTAACATCTTCGTATCACGCGCGACCTTCTGATACCCCGCATCCGTTTTTGGGACCCAGCCGAGTGTGGTCAAGTTGTAGTAAATACCGCGGACCGTGACCGGCTGATGCTCCTCGCAGAACGCAAGGATTGCATGCCGGCGTTGGTCTATTTCGTCGCGTGTGGCTCGCATAAAACAGCTCCTTTCTGCTATGTGATACTACTATCATATAGCACATATCGTTTTTTGTCTGGCGAGGGACCCAATTGGGGCCCCCGCCGTTGGTTTGTTCATTGAATCCTGCCACCATCACAGATCACGCACTCAAGAAGTGGGTATCCGCCCGGCAGCGTTTGCGTCTCGGTGTGCTGTGTCTGCCGATGACAGTGTTGGCAGTATAACATTATATCGCCCGCGGGCAGTTCTTCATCGTGGACAATCTCTGTTACACGCTGGTAGTCGTTGTCAAGTTCGGCTTGGATCTCAGCTGAGGAAAGTTGCGCGGCACAGTGCCTTGTGGCGCGCAACTTTCCCGTTTCTTCAAAGACCTGTTGCATCGCCGCGACGATGCCCTCCTGGACGCGGTCGAGGTATTCCGTCAGGTTGTCGGGGATAGGTTGATGTCTCCTGTCAACGTATTCAATGCCAAGTTTTTCGTCTGCGGGGATACACTTTGCGTCCGGATCGCGCCGCTCGACAAGGGTTAACGCCTCATCGGATGTGCGGTAGTAGGCGTAAATGTCTTGTCGCTGCCCGATTTGTTGACGTGCGAGGTTTTGCACGTTTATGAGTGCCATCATAAATGTCTCCTGTCGGTGATGGGGAGGCGTGTCCCTCCCCTTGTGATGCGTTATATCCGTTTGTGTAAGACGATCGCGAGGCTGTTGGGGTACTTTCTATAGCCAGCGATGCCTTCGGCTTTGAGTGCCTCAAGCCTGTCGATGAGTGCATCGTATATCCCATCGGGCATGTTTGCGGTTGCCACTTGCGTGTATTCTGCACGCCCGCGCGGGTGGACGGGGATAATGGTCTGTAGCCACTTTCGTGTCGCTTCGGCATCTTCGACAATGTTCGCCAGTGGGGACCGGCAGTCCTCGCAAAGTCCCAAAGAGTTCAGATCGTCCGCAATCCGTCCGCATTCCGCACAGAACGCATCGTTATAAGTGTCTCGGTCTCCGACATACATTTGGATACTCCTTTGTGAGTGTGGGGTGCAGGTTGGCAGTCCCTGCACCTGTGGGTTTGATTTCTATGAGTTGACGTTTTCAAGCGCGTCACACCAAGAGCAATGGGTTTCGCGCGGGTCTGTCGCGGGTATAAAGGTATCTCCGCACCCGACACACGCTTTCGCTGTTAGTTTCGCCGCTTTGCGTTGGCGGGTTTGCTTATCTGCTTTTAGCCGCGCGATGGCATCCGATGCCGAATTTGCTTTGCGTTGTTGGATGCGACGAACCGCCTTGTAAAGGGGGCTGTCGTCGTTTCTGCGGATCGGTGCATCGTAGGGCTTTCGCTCTTGCCTGTTTCTGCTGGACATGATTCGTTTTCCTTTTCTGAGTTCTGGCAGGTTTCCTGCCGTCTGGCAGTTTTCCTGCCGTTGTGGTTACTTCACCCGTATTCGGATCTGTTCTGTGTCCTCTCATTCCACGCCGTCAACAACTTCGCCACTTTGAATCGCTGTTTTCAAGTTTGAAGTTGCCCGCGGCGGTGAGAGCGGCTTCCACCTTTCGTTTGTTCGTTTGTTAGTCAATGAGTAGCGATAACATGACCCGAAACGGGGCGAGTATCGCTTTGGCTTGTTCCGCATGTATGCCGTTAGCGTGGTGTTGTATCCAGTCACGTAACTTCGTTTCGTCATTCGCGTCGGTGACGGGATAGGGGTTGCTTTCCTCCTGAAGTTCCGCCAGCACATTCACGGCTAAATCGGGGTTTTCGTCCATCTCTCGGTGCATGACTTCTGCGGTCTTGTCTATCGAGAAGGTGCAGATTGCGTCTGTAAAACCTAACCGAAACAAATTTTCTAACATGTCACATTCTCCTGAAAAATGTGGACGCGACCGAAGCCGCGCCCAACTTCCTATATAAAACCTTCCTCTTTCAACGAAACGAAAATCCCATCACCGATGACAACATGATCTAATATCTTGATGCCGATCGCGTTTCCCGCTTCTATCAGCTGCTTTGTTGCCCTGATGTCCTCTTGGCTCGGTTGTGGGTCGCCTGATGGGTGGTTGTGGACAAGCACGATGGAAATCGCGCTTTCCTGAATCGCAAACCGAAAGATTTCGCGCGGGTGGAATACGGACGCGTTCAGCGTGCCTTCAAATACGGTGGACTCTGCAAGCATTCTGCCCCACGTTAAGTCGCCCGCGATCTCGCCCATTTTGCCTTTGCTGGTAATACCGCCTTTGGTATCCAACGCCAACACGACAACGATTTCCTTCGTGAGATACCGCATTTTAGACATCAGCAGATCGGCGACATCGCTTGGCGATGTGATCTTCTCCCTCTCGGCATGGAACCGCGCCAGTCGCTTGCCCAACTCAAACGCGGCTGCGACCTTCTCGGATCGCTTTTCTGTGAGTTTGCCGATCAACTGCAGCTGCTTCGGTGTGCTGTTCGCCATGCGTGATAGGTTGTTCTCATAAGAGATCAGCATTTCTTCAGCAACCGCCAACGGCGCGCCGCTGACCTTCGCGAATAACTCTGTATCGCTCCAGTTCTCCACGTCACGCTGTTCGGCTTTCGCCTTGATGTCTGCGAGTATCCGCCGCTGTTCTGCGACTGATACCTTTTCGGCTTCCGCTTCGGCTTCCGCTTCGGCTTTTGCGTCAAGTTCGCCGTTGACCTCCTCCACAAACCACGCTGGCGCGATCGGTTCAAAGGTGCGTGTGATGTAGACCGCACGCCGTAGCGTTTCAAAGTCTATCAGTCCGCTTACATCGTCATCAGCAACGCCGCCGAAATGCACGTTGATTGTCTCTTGTTCCGATCCGTCCGCTTCGCTGATCTCCGAGTAGCCCGAAAACTTGACAATCTCCACTTGACGCTGTGCCTGTGTGTCAAATAAAATGTGTCCAATATCAAAGTCGCCAACGCCTTCATCAAAGCGCGTTGCGTCCAATTCTGTTCTCATGATATAATAGTCTCCTGTAGTTGAGTTAAAACTAATAGTCACGGGCGCGGAGCGGAATTCCGCGCCCGTTCATTTTCGCGCTTGATACCTGCACCAGAACCTCTGGCACTTACGCCACGCCTCAAGTATCAACCGCTGTTTGTGGCATTTGGCACGCCCTGAACGACAGGACGCGCCCGATCTACTATCTCCAAGCGTCAAGCAATTCTTGCAGGTGTTCGCATGCTTTATCCAGAATTCGCGATACGGTATTGCGAGAGATGTCACCTGCCATTTTTCGCTTTGCTATGTCCGTACGCGTGTAACCTTCCACAAACACGAGCACAAACACCAAGCGTTGTTTCGGTGTGAGTTCCAAAAGCGCGTCGCTTAAATCGTCCTCAAACATCGCGCGTTGGGTTTCCGCAACCGCGCTCGGTTGGCGAACTCGACGATCATTGTATTCATAAAATGCCTCGCTTTCTCTCAGAATACGCCGCCGCTTTCGGCCAATGCGTTGCAATTTCCAGCGCGTGTGGACGGATAATCTGTTCGAGAAAAACCACACAAAATGCCCTCTTTGCCAGCATCCCGCGTTTGTGTCTGTCCACACAACGCGCAGGATGTCGTTTGTGATTTCCTTAGCATCTTCGGGATCATAGTTGTTGAAAATGCGGCGATTCACATAATTGTGAATGTAATGCCGCCAACGACAAACAAACAAATTAAATGCCTGTTCGTCTCCTGCTGCCATACGCTTACCTAATTCGTTATCAATCGCTATCTCGTCAAAGTCGTTGTTAAAGTCGTAACCTCGCGTTTGATTGAGTTGCGATAACTCGATATTCATGATAAAATATCCTTGTCTTTACCAGACATTATGGAGAAGGCGCGGACTCCAATTCCGCGCCTTTTCGCTTTGTTGGCATAAAAAAACACGCACCGCGCGGGGTGCGTGATATTGGCATCAAGTGCCGTTGTGTCTATGAGTGTCAAGCGCGCAGCTCACGCGCCTGCCTTGCCTTATCTTATCATATTTTCAGTAATTTGTCAAGTGTTTTCTGTGTGTTTGTTTGTGGGTGTGTTTCTGGCGTGAAACCTTGCCAAAGCACGCCATGACTGCGTTTGTTGCGTTATCTCAACGGCTTTTTGCCGCCGATCTGAAACGCTACAAAAGAAAACTTACGTCGCATTTTACGATCTACGGCGTGCCAACGACCGAAAATCGCGCCAGCAGGAAAACGGGACTCCTACATTCCGAAAGGGGTATAGGGCTGCAGCAGATACGGGGGGGGAACGCAGGCGTGCGGGGGGACTGGTGATTGATTGATCAAAATTATAAATAAAAAAAATTCTAAAAAAATATTATCAAAAATATTATCAAAAAAAATACGGAATCAGTCGTTTTGGGCTTGATACGATTTTTAATCAACTCTCTTAAAATGATGATATCCCCGTTTGAGCGTTCTAACAAGCGGTAGCAGAATGCCAGTGAAAGTCTGGCTCGGTTGAACCTAACTCCGCATATCTTACCCTAACTGCGTTGTTGGAAACGGCAAGGTGGGAAGCAAGGGGAAATGACGCATGTATGAGGATAGAGCAATCTCTAATTTGAGAATCCGAAAGAGACACGTCCGATAATGCTGATAAGGATAAACGAAAGTTGAATGAACGTAAGCCTCAATAATGTCAATATAGACGCTCTGAAAAACTATATGCGACTGAAAGTGAAAACTTGAATGATTATTGTAAAAGGTGGTAATCATATTAGGAAAATCAGACGCAACGTTATGTTTCATAACGAACTGGGGTATAGTTCAATCCTAAATCAGTCTACAAAGTCTGCTACAAGGAAGTTAGAAAGAACCTAAATGGACTCACGCAGTCCATAAGGTTGAGGAGAACGTCAAAAGCACGTTCAGATATATTCTTTATCCTGAATCTAAAGTATCTAAACTAAAAAGGTGAAATCGTGGATACACGCCACTTTATAGTAGAGGATATATTCGGAATAGATAACATTAGAAACTGCGAAGAATATGTCCTCTCAATACAAAGACGACTGGATAAAGCGGTTGCTGACAATGATACTAAAGGTATTCGTGAAACCTTTGACCTCTTGGCTAAAAGGTCAGTGGCTGTAAGAATCTTGTCTACAAAACGGATTACTTCCGATAATAAAGGCAAGTATACAGCAGGAGTAGACGGAATAGCCATGCCGAGAGACGATAGGGAACTTCAAAATCAAATGCGTCTAAAATTATTAGACAAAATTGATATAGAGAAGAAACCCAACAATATCAAACGCATACATATTCCAAAACCTAACGGAAAGAAACGTCCTTTAGGTATACCAACTCTGATTGACAGAATTATCCAAGATATTCTTCGGACAGCGTTAGAACCGATTGTGGAATATCATTTTAGTTCCAACAGTTATGGATTCAGACCTAAAAGAAGTTGTCAAGACGCACAAGGGCAACTTTTCAAGAAATTAGGACGAACCACAAGCCCAAAATATGTCATTGAAGGGGATATAAAGGGTTGTTTTGATAATATCAGCCATGAGCATATTATCAAAACCCTTTTAGAGTGGCAAGTGCCAATATGGGCAACTGAAACCATACAAAACATACTAAAGACTGACATATTCCATAATGGCGAGGTGTATGACAATGATACTGGGACACCACAAGGCGGTGTAATCTCACCATTACTCGCAAATGTGGCACTCACAACCCTTGACAACTTCTGCCATGAAAGATTTGGGCATAATTCATACCGAGAAGGTAAAAGGTATGTCGTAAATCCAATAGTAAGATATGCAGACGATTTTGTAATCGTATGTAAATCTGAACCACAGGCTAAACAAATCAAGGGAGAAATTGCCAATCACCTTGCCGAAACAACTGGTCTAACATTATCCAAAGAAAAGACGAAAATCACTCACATAAAACAAGGTTTCAACTTTTTAGGTTTCAACTTTAGGAAATACAAACCTAAAGGAAAATCACGAAGTCCCATAAAGAAATCCAAAAAGAGTGATTATGTCTTATTGATAAAACCCGAAAAGGATAAAGTCAAAAATCTCTTACGAAATGTAAAAGAGGTATTGGACGAGAACAAAACTGCGACTCAAAATGCAGTAATTCACATGCTGAATCCAAAACTTAGAGGTTGGGGAATGTATTACAGATTTGTCTCAAGCAAAAGAACATTTGCCAAGATTGACCATGAAATATGGCAGAAAACTTTTTGGTGGGCAAAGAGACGACACCCCAACAAATCTAATGAATGGATAATCAGAAAATACTTTACGGGTGAAATAAAGAATCGTAAAACGGTATTCAAAGATACTGAAACCAACAACGATATATTTACTTTAGGATACATTCCTATCAAAAGACATGTCTTAATCAATGGTAATATGAGGGTTTATGACCAAAACCCTGATACTATAGAATACTGGAAGAAACGTGAATACACTAACGCATTCAAACAGATTGAATCAGTTAGAATAGAAAATCTCTATAAACGCCAAAAAGGTATCTGTGATTACTGTAATACCATTATCACAGCAACAGATTTAAAGGAACGAGAAACCCATGTCCACCACATGAAACCTCGCTCCTTCGGAGGAAGCGAAAGTTACAGCAACCTAAAACTTCTACACTCCGATTGTCATAGAGAACTTCACAGAAAAATCACTCGTAAAGATATGAGTGATTTATCAGACAAAAAGGTAAAATACCTTATGTCTGAAAACATTGTCAATGTATTGGAGAGCCGTGTGCGGTGAAAGTCGCACGCACGGTTCGGTGAGGGCTGTAGAGGGGCGACCCTCTACGGCTACTCTACAACTGGTGGTATCTGTACATATTCAGGCTTGACCTGCCATGATGGCTTTGGCTTATCTGTCCTCCGTGGGGGGATTGGTATATTTGCATCACAATTCGGACATATATTGCGTCGAAATTCACCACGGAGGTTTTCGACATTAGATTTAAGGACACATAGGATTAGGGAGGGGGCATGCTCTTTCATTTTCTCAGCAGAAATCTCGATACAAGGTATCTTGTTCTCATTAAGAAACGCCCATTTTTTATCATCGACTGCGTGGGTATGACGCACCTCTATAATACCCTTGAGTTTGCCATCTTGAAGCAAGGCGATGTCGGCACGATACTCTGAGTCTAAAAGAGAGTATTCTAAACAAACATGATTGTAGTTGTGGGGTCGGAAGTATCTCGGATTAAAATCTCTCTGACACTTGCTACAGATGTCCATGATTTTTAGCCAATCGTCTTGTTCTAAAGCTTCGGAATGAACAGAAAGATTAGAATAAATACCTTCTATACAAGCAGAATGTAAAACACGACTTAAATAATCAGTATAACTTTCAGGACCTTGGCAACTCGTATCAAATTTATGGGCAAAGTGATGTCTGCGGATTTTGCCTTGTTTGACAATAACGGGTGCTTTACATTTTGGACAGAAATAGTTTACTCCTCGTTGGGCATCACAGGGATACACAATAGAATTATCGGCATTATAAGCATATTTTATCAATAACATAAGATGACCTCACGGCAATTTTCCAACAACTTTTTTCAGGTTACCCAAAACGACTTATTCCGAAAAAGTAGAGATAAAAATACCGAAATATCGTGGTGGATTAAAGCCGAAAAATACAGAGAACACACACCCCATAAACCCTTGTAGACATTGACGCCAATCGGAAACCGAAATGCACCGAAAATCAGACAAAAATCACGAAAAAAGTAAACCCGAAAACAAAACTTTCAGACACACGATATTTCAACTTTAAAGGCTCTCTCACGCATTTAGAGAAACCTGTTTAGATCGGTTTTCTCTGATGCATCTGAAGATATAATTCTAAGGCATCTCTGACGAGAGCCTCCATGTTTATCTCTTTGTCAATCGAGACAAGCCTCAGCTGCTTGTGAAAACTCTTATCCACAAACGTCATCACGACCTTCTTGCCTTGACGTTTCGCAGTGCGTTTACTTTTGCTTTCTTCAGCGACCTCGACACCCAGCGGCGTTTCGGGACTCTCTGTTTGCGTTGTTTGTGATAGCAGTGATTTTAGATCGTTAGTCGGCTGCTGCTTCATGGCGGACCTCCTTTAACTCATCGAGCTGGCGCATCGTGTATTTATACAATGCATTGATTTCCGCGGCACCTTTCTCGCGCGCGTCGAACTCCTGGATACTCTGACCATCCAGGGCGGCATGTGAGAACTTAATTCGGCTGCCGATTTGACATGCCGCGCACGGCACCTCATAGACGCTCACCGCGCGCCGGACTTTGAAGATCATGCTGCTATTGGCATGTACCTGATTGAAGACAATACGGGCGGGAACGTTGGCGACTTCTGTGAGTCTGACGGTCGCTTCGATCGCCTTCACGTCAAATGCCGCGGGCTTACATGGGATGAGTGCGAGGTCGGACGCACGCGCGGCGTGGTGTGCTTCACCATTTGGCTCCACCTTCGGCGGTGTGTCCAAGATGGCAAGTGTTACGCCATTCTCCTGTGCTTTTCTCAGCAGAGTCGGTAACTCTATCGTCGTTGCAGGCAGAACGATCGGCGGGGCATCACAACGGATTTCGCCCCACCACGTCGCTGAGCGTTGCGGGTCCAGATCCACGATGATCGCCGTCTGCCCATCGCGCTGCGCTGCGACGGCTAACTGAATCGCCAACGTCGTCTTGCCGGTCCCACCTTTTTGCGAGAGCAATGAAAGTATCTGCATAAATATCTCCAGTGAAAAATCTGTATGCGTGAATGCTTGCATGCGTGTATGCCAGCAGACAAAATCATCTCATCAGAGTTAAACGTCCGTTGTATCACACGGTTTCATTTTCACGCGACGCGGATATTTCAAACAATTGCCATCTCTGGAGTCGGTGAATCTTCTCACGCGCCGCCGCCGACCGCGGAAACCCAAAGCGCGCCTCAGCAGACAGGGATTTCATTTCTGTCGATGCCTGTTTTCGCACGCGGAGAAGGCGTTTGACGTGAGAGGTGTAAAGATCCCGACCCGCTTTGCGCGAATATCGCAAAAACGATCGGATCGGAATTTCAGACAGCAGACGCTCAAGATAATGTAAGCGATACAGTGGGTCTGTCACCGGTATCTGTTTGGCGATTGATACGCCGGGACACTGTTTCGTCAGCAGCCGTGCTTCTTCAAAGAGCCTCATCTGCGTGTAGGTGTGAAATTGATAGACGCAGCGATCCACACCCGTGCGATCAACGCGCAGATCTTTGAAAGTTTTCACAGGTGTCTGAAGCCAGAGATTGTAGAGCATCTTATAAAGTAGATCCGCGGAGAAGGGCTCGTCCTGAGTAAAGAGGGTTAGGTCTGCCATGTTTTCAATGGCCTCCGGGTGGTTGCGTTTGATATTCCGCACACGCTCATACAATATTTTCTTGAGGGGCGCGGGGCCCACACCGAGAGGAAAGTCAAGAAACCTCCAGAGGAATTGATTCACGATCTCCGGCATCGTCTGCCCCTCACCGAGACACATCAGAACATACTGGCGTTCTTCTGAATTGAAGTGTCGCCATCTTTTTTTAGACATCTTTGCCCCCGATCTTATAGCAGAAAACTCTCCGTTTGCGTTAGAATGGTTATAATATCATAGCATTAAAATCTAAACATGACGCTCAAAAATGAAACATTACAGACACAGCTCTCGCAGAGAGGTCCATTTTGCAGACCGCCCAAAGCAACGAATTCATGATGGCATGATCACCAGTGAGGCTCTCAAAGCCGTCGAGCCACATCTAGACATCGCCGAACTCATGTGTCCACTGTGTCGGCGGTTTTTAATGCACGAATCGGATTTATTCACGTGCGCGGCGTGTCACGTCACTGGCGAAGTCGTACTCGTCGTGGACAGACGCGTCTCAGAGGACGATCCGCAGAGACTTTCAATTCGTTTTCTGCCCAAATCTGGCGAGATCGACCCAAAGGCTTGGATGCAGGCAGAGCAAAATAACACCTTTCTCCTCAGCACCTTGGACTGCCCATCGTGTCTGAACCCGATCACACAGCTCTCTGAAGATGCTACCGGCGAAAAACCTTTTTGCTGCTCTGTCTTTTGCGTGCCGCAGATCCAAGAAATAGACCCGCGACAGCAAACATCAACACCTGAAAATCAATGGAAGGTTGCCTATGAGGTCAAGGTCAAAAACGCAGATTTTCCAACAGACTACGCCTTGAATCTCATCGAGGCTGTTACATATCAACACCAACTGCAACAGTTTCTGCCAAAAGGCGATATGATGCCTGTCGAAAAACAGCCACCACACACGTCCGCAGCCGCTCTCAAGCACACGGTTCCACTCGAAGCAGCCGAGAAAATCCCCGTCACTGTCAATAGACCGACCCTCCAAGCCGAGCAGAGGCAAGAAGGAGACGCCGGGGAACCGCAGACGGCTCTCGGCAGTCCCAACCCCGCAGAACCTGTCGCGGACTTATCTGACGCCTCTGAAGCAGACGCAAACGACGATGCCGATGTCTCAAACTCAGAAATCACACCTCCCAGAGACACTGAAGCGATCTCTGAGTTTATCCAAAGCCATCTCGTGAGAAATGCCGACGCAATTACGCCGCGGCGCGAAGTCTACGAGGCTTACACCCATTGGATAGGCAAACACAATCAAACGCCTGCCTCTTATAATTCATTTAATAAGCAGCTCCGGGATATCTATCCGTATGTTACGGAAGGACAGAACCGAATTAATGGAGAATTAACGCGATGTTACAGAGGACTGAAGTTGCGTTGCGATGATGACAGGCTCTGATGCCTTGAGAAAAGAAAACACCGGTGTAACACTTTTGAGGGCCTGTAACACTTTTTGTCATTGACTGGCGATTCGGGGAGTCTTTTGAAAAAATATCTACGTTTTTTTGCAGTTGTAAAATGTTGATGTGCCGTGGCTTTATCGACATGTTGATGCGGTATTTATGTGTTACACCCCACCGATTTAAAAACAGAGTGTAACACTTTTTACAACGGACGGGCGATTCGAGGGGATCGGGGCGTTTGAAAAAAAATGAGACCTTCTGCACCATAAAACCGTGTATCGCCTACCTTTTTGACCCGTCGCAGTGTCGCAGCAACTTCCGTCGTATGGAGGTGTAACACTTTTTCAGGTGTAACACTTTTTACCTTTTACTGGTAAAAATGCCCAAGACTTTCAAAACACAAAAAAAAAAAAAAGAGAGAGCAAACGCCCCGATGCCCGTATTCAGTAGGTTTCGGAAAACGAGGCGCGGCGACTTCCTGTTATACCCCCGTTATACCACAGTTTCAACTCATTTCACTTTTCGGTCTCGTCTCGGCACCTCCAAGAGGTGTCACACATCACTGAATTGTGACTGAATTGTGTCACACATTTTTCATTTGACGGGTCAAACAGCCATTCTCTTTCAAAAAAGACTTTTTTCCCCCAAACGCCCCGATGCCCGTATTCAGTAGGTTTCGGAAAATACGACTCAGGGTTTGACTCTACCACATTCTACCATAGTTTCAAATTCTTTCATCAAAAGCACTTGAAAACGGACACATCAGAGCGTATCATATTTATATCACCTTTATCGGTGTTTCGTTTTCAGAGAGTCTTATAGATTGTAAGGGTTTTAAATGCAAGCAGAACAAATCATCTCTCACGGATACACGACCCAGAGCGACTGGCAGGAATTAGAACAGCGCAGCCGAGAAACACGCCGAAAAAATCACCTGCAATGCCCCTTGTGTTCGGGTGAGATACACCCCACCGACACCACACACCTGCAATGTCTGTCGTGTGATGCACCGGTAGAAGTCTACCAACACCGAGAACGGACCGACACTGCGGACACACGCATCATCTACGCCGAAGTCTACAGGCAGCACCGCGCGCTGGTGTCGATCGACCTGCAATGCCTTTCGTGTGAGCGGACACTCCAAGCAGACGAAACCTGCACCAACACCTGCCCGATACAAACCTATTTGGTGTTGGACTTCCAAGACGCAGAACTCACTCTCAAACGCGCCGCGAACCTTCTCGATGTGCCGAGAGATACGCCAGAGATTCCCATTCGCAACTTGCCCGACACCGACAGCCTCACCAGAGCAGAAAATCTACCGAGACCCAAACCCGACAATCAACCACCAAATCAAACACACGCATCGGACTTTGAAACCCCCGAACACCCAAACGCCCATAAAGATATTGCAGGGCAGATTGAGGCGTATCTCTCGGACGCACCCAACAACACCGCAACAACGGCAGAGATGATAAAGGCGATCGGATGCTCACCGCAAGGCTTCAATGTCGAGAAGGAGAAACTCATCGAGGCAGGCAAAATCAAAAAGGTCAAGCGAGGGGTCTACCAGTTAATCAACCACACTTAATCAACCACGAAATCAACCACCAAAGGACGGATACTATCATGGAACACACAAATCACTATCCCAATCTCAACGATGCTGAAAACAAATGGCTCGTCCTCTCGGCAGCACTCCGCCCCGATGCCAGCGTGGACGACCTCATCATTTCTTTTTCTCGCTGTGTTCCCCGACCGGGCAGAACACGACGGACTCACTGAAAAGCAGATTCGCGAAACACTGACACGCCGATTCAATGATATTCTCTACAGGACGGACAGAGGCTATGCCCCATGCATTGCCGAGAAACGCAACGAATATCAACAGGCTTTCACATCGGCGTTCGCGGTTCTCAACCCGTTGGCGTTGATGAACTTCTACGAGCAGACATTCACGGACCCAAAAAGCAAGCCGAGCGATAAATTCAAGGCGATAAATGATGCTGAGAAACTCAACGCCCGATTGTTCCCACCTCGCAAATCACGACACAACGCCGAGACCCAACGACAGCAAACGATGCTCGAAAAAGAGGCGAAGATCAAAAGGCACGGGTTATGGGAGCGTGTGTCTCGCAAACGCTTTCATGCCGTCTACGACACCCTCCCCGAAACGCTACAAAAAGAGATCAAAAACTGCCCCGATGGGTATTCCGAGTGGGAGCTGATGGAAGATGTATTAGAGCGCGACGCGATGACGCAGCAACGCAAGGCTATGGAGTCCGATCTGCCAGACGACTGGGCAGAGTTTCTTTCCGATGTCGCGATCCTTGAGATTTCGGACAGTTTTTCAAATGGCGGTCTCGATGAGATGACACCCGACGAGGTGGACGCACTCATTCATTCTTATCTCGACCGAGAACGCAAAGCCGCCATCAACGCACTCAAACTCCCTTAATCCACCAAGACGTTAATCCACCAATCACTAACAAAAAGGGGCTTCTCTCGCGAAAAAACAAAAAAAATATTTTCTCACGGAAAAAAAATAAATACCACACAAACGCTATAAACGCACAGATACATTGCGTTCAGACAGGTTTTGACGATTTCGACCGATATGTATTTCGAGCGGATCAAACGGGCGGAAACCCAAACAGACGACACCACACGCCGAAACGACACAACCCAAAAATAGACCCCTTAATCAACCACTTAATCAACCACCTAACCCTGAAAAAAGGCAGCACGCGCCGGACGCATGCTGCCATTTTTCGACTATTAGTTTTCACCACTGGAAGTTGACCCCGAGGGATCGGATACCTCCGGGTCAACTTCCCTGCAGCGACAACGCATCGCTGCTTTTCACAGTTAGACGACTGCGACGGCAAATCGTTGGAATCAAAAACCGCCCCACCACTCTTTCATCAAGTCCGTGGGTCTCGTCAAAGAGATCGTCACTTGACTTTATCACTAATAACTACAATATTCCCGTGCGTGAAAAAATCAAAAAAAAGACAAACCCTGATGGCGTATCGGCGCGGACAGGTTTTTGCCGCCCGTGATTGTAGTTATCTGATTTTTGCCTCACATTCGCCAGAGGTGCTTGATTTCGCGTTGCGTCCGCTTGGGGTCTACCACGGCAGCACCCCATCAATATCATCTCAAGCAGAATTTCACGGATGTCGGGACGCATCGGGCAAAAGAGACCGTTTCAGCGTTGAAAGCCACGCCATCTCTCGCTTTGTAGCAGAACCTCAAGCACGCATCAAGCACCGACCAACCGACCCCCCTGTGTTCCGTCTCTGACGTTCACTTCGCATCAGGTGCGACCTTCCCGGTGCGCCTGAAAACGCTTTTCAGGCGTTCTCCCCATCCGTGCTTTTCTCTTGGTGGCGGGAGCATCAAGACTTCATTCTGCTTTTGCAAGTTGTTTGCGAGCGTGAGCAATTCGGCTTTATAGGCTTTCTCGGCGGCGAGTTGTGCTTTCAAGTCCTGCACCTGCCCCTCTAAAAGCGTGATGACTTTATCGTTGTCATTCTCCGGGGGTTTGGGTTTCAAAAAGGGTAATGTCGGGGTTTCAGTTCCATTCATTGACGGGTTCTGGTGGGTATCGTTGACGGGTTCTGCTTCGGGCGGCGGTTTGAGTGGTCCATAGACGCGTGTTAATTCAGACACATCTATCTGCTTGCGACCTTTCGCGTCCGTCTCAAACGACACCTTACCGCTTTTCAGGTCTCGGCGGAGTGTGGACTCGGAGACAGGTATCACCGCAACGGCTTCCGTCAGTGTGAGCTTTGACATCTTTCATTTCCTTTCAGTTGACAGGTTTTGACAAAATCAACGACTCACGGCTCTGGCGGGTTTCATTTCAACCGATCGCTGGCGGGTGGCTCTACCACACACACACGGAATCAACACGGAATCAACCTTAATCAACCAAAGGCGAGTGTCTGTCCATCGGGAGGAGACCGGCAGCACGCCAGCCTCCCATACTATTAGTTTTCACCAACGCAGCGACAACACATCGCTGCTTTTCACAGTTAGACGACTCCGCGGGCAATTCGTTGGAATCAAAAACCGCTCGGCAGATGTAGCGTCCTCTGCTGTCCGTTGGTCGAAAGCGTAACAGATTTGCTTTCGATCGAGACAACTTCGGTCGATGCGTCCAGTGGCTCACCGGTGGTCACGATATAGGTTGTCTCTCCTGTGGTGGATTCTATGATGGCTTGTGGCGGTGTGTCGGCATCACGCGCAACAACCGTGCCAAGCAAGCGATAGGGTTCACGAGGCACAGGCGGTCTCCAGCCTAACGGACGAAAAAGGTTATTCTCGATGATGGTCTGGTAGTAAGCAACCGAATCAAACGCAACTGGCGGAAGGTCTCCCGCACGATTTGATGTCTCTACAGGAACAACTTTGACTTTTACGACTGCCGGTCGCGGTCCCGAGGCACGCAACCCAAAGAGAACGCTCAGCAACAAGAAGAACGCACCAGCAATCAAAAGACCACTGGTGCGTGGGTTGAAAAGAATTCGGTGTCTCTCCCTCATTGATACACCACGGGTACACAGACCATACCCGGGGCTGACGGACACCACGACGGTGCGGGATCACCACTTTGCCACGACCGACCGCAGCCCGGGCGACGGCAACTCTCCGTTGCCGAGTTCTCCGAGGGCGGATCGCTACCCGAGGGCGGGGACGATACCGTACCATCACACGTC
>OFEW01000004.1_pt1 | contig 18080 bp, 11 predicted proteins | sample 1521191 | NCBI WGS metagenome assembly OFEW01 (sample SAMN04272335, study PRJEB24112) | coral metagenome | biome: Coral reef; feature: Shallow seawater; material: Coral tissue | host: Coral | place: China: South China Sea | collected 2014
TATATATACAGGCATATATATAAATATATAAAAACAGAAAGAGACAGAGAGAGAAAGAAAAAGAGAGAGAGAAAGAGAGAGAAAGTAAGAAAGAGAGAGAGAGAGAGAAAGAGGAAGAAAGAGAGAGAGAGAAAGAGAGAGAGAAAGAAAGAGAGAGAGAGAGAGAAACAAAGAGAGAGAGAGAGAGAGAGAGGGAGAGAGAGAGAGAGAGAGAGAAAGAAACAGAATGAGGAGAAGGGAGAGAAAGAGAAAGATAAATGAGTGGTTGAGAAAGAGTGTCTATTTTATTAGCATTCGATTGGTCATTTTGTATTTTCTCCTGCAGATGGTTCTCTGGATTGTGCCAGACATATTGTGTGCCATCGCTGGTCTAATAGTGTCGACTTTGTTCTTCTTGTTCTTCTTCATGTTTGCATGGAATCGTGTTCAAGGAAAATGGGGTGCCAACCGGCACACTTACCACCTCCAAGGCAAAACCATGCAATGCAGTTTTCTGGCACTGATTGTGATATTGTCAGCATTATTTGTCATGTAAGAATTTTATTTTAACCTGTACCAACGACGCATGCTATGTGTGTTTGTGTTTGTGTGTCACTGCTAATGTTTCATTGCTGCTTGTATGTGTATGTGTGTAGGACTGGGTTGGTCTTCATCTCCATTGGCAACAACAAGGTTTCTGATAGTGTTGTCGACATGCGCTCACTATCTGTGACAGCCGTGTATGATTCCATCAACTTCATAACTGACACAACCACTGTGAGAATTGATATACACATACAAACATATATATACATAACTACCTACAAACATATATCCTTGGGTACATACACTATATGAAAAGTGAGTGGGATTTTGATTTGCATTATGTATTTTGAATGCCCCATACAGGACATCAAAACCCTGGCTGTGGTTCATTTTGGTGACCTAGTAGACACTATTATCAGTGATGTGGATGGTATGTACAACATTATATACCGAAAATTATCATACATGTATGTTTTGTTGACTCTGATTTGTGAAAAGCATGGGTATAAACTAAACCATTGTTACTATTTTCCACCATTAACTTCTACCTTAGGAGTTGTGGATGATCTGGACGTATATCTGCAAGAAAGGCTCCTACCCACTGGGACTGCCATGATCAACAGCTCTAGCCAGACTAAGAATAGTTGAGTGACATCAATGGAAAGGGCAGGGGAGGGGGGAAGGGGAAGAGTGAGTGAGTGAAAGAGAGGAGGGCTATAGAAGGGAGAGATGGAGAAGGAGAAGGGAAGCAGAGAAGGGAGTAGAGTGAGAGTAGGAGAGATAGAAATAGAGAGATTGAGAGAAGAAGGGGCAAAGGGAGGGATCGAGTTATGGACTGAAAAGAGGGACAAATATGAAAAGAGGAAAGCAGGGAGAGTGGAGGGAAAATGAAAAGAGATTGATCGCAAAGCATGACATACTTTGGTCATGTGTATTCCTAAGCAGTCTTTATGTTTACCTATAATTCTCAGCCATCTGCGTTGAAAATCATCAGCTGCTGCGTTTTACATAGTATTGGGTTATGCAGTATGTGATTTTTGAATGAGAAGTTGCACTTTCCTGCATAACTTTGAGCTTTGCCCATGTAGTTTTGACCACAACTTCCAAAGAACTGGATTCTGTTGGTTTGTCTCTGTCTACCATGACTGAGTTTGGAAACATTCTTGTTGATGAGCTGAATGCAGTCCAGCAAGAGCTCACGGATCTGATGAACCTTTGCTGTCCTGGAGAATTGTGTGCTCAGTGCATGAGCAAGATTCCCATGTCCAATACCATCAGTACCAACATTTCCTTCCACTTGGTAAGAACAATGGGGAATTCAGTGTTTCGTGCACAAACCAGGCACATGCATCTATTTGGTTCTGTACATTGGTCAGTTTGGTGTTAGACTATACTTCCCTCCAAACATTTTGATTGCATAGGATTATACAAATATCCTTTCCTTTCTTGATGATAAAGTACAATAAATCGAGAGATAAGTATTTTCAAATAAGTATACAATTCTATCCATATGTACATATTTATATTCATGCACATCTTAATGTGATGAACCAACTGCTTATTTTGTTCCTTAGTTTCCTAATCTTGATATTGAGCGTCAAGAAATGGAGGAAATTGTGGAGATGAACCTTTTTGGAGATCTAGACTTGGCATGGAAACTACTGCACAATTTCTCCTCTCTCATTACTGATGGACAAACTGTGGCCTACACCGTTAATGGTAAGAAACATGTTTGCCAAATTGCTAAATCACAAGTTCTAGATTAACTTACTGTGCTATGACAGGCATTGCTATGTGTGGCTACCAATATCATACAAATGTGATATGTTCATACATGAAGGTAATAATCATGAACTGCATGCCACCTTTCAATACAGAAGAAAATGTACAACACGCAGAAACAAAGAAATAAAAGCTATAGCATGTATGTCATACTTTCTTTTACATAGTTTGCATCTTTTCCATGTCAGGTATCACGAAAGTTACCAATGGTTTACAAGAAACTGTCAACAACAGTGTCAAGAAACTGGAAAATATGACCGAACCGGTAAGAGTGAAAAGAGATTTGATTGGCTGGAATATATATATGCAGTTTTACGTAGTTTTTTGGGGGTATGCATTCATTTTGTGCACATTTATTATAGAGCACAAATGTCAAGGTAATGATTTTCTTTGTTTGCAGTTGATGGAGTACATTTTGGATGAAGGAACAAATGCCACCACTTACCTAGATGGCATCACAGAACTTGATTTGTACAGGCGAGTTGGGTACCTAGGTTGTGTAATTTTACAAGTTCCCTTCCCTTGTACATGTTCGTTCATTTATGCACTGTTAACTTTAAATGATTTTTGTATCCGTTAATTATCACTTTATATTTTCATGATTTCCTACTTGTATCTTTATCATTCTCTTGTTCTCTATATTTCTTTACTGTTCTTTTCTAACATACTACAGGAGCATAGCAGTGGCAGCCATTAGCTGCATTCTTCTTCTGCTGCCTGTGTGTTCCCTTGGTGCAGTGATGTGTGGAACTATGGGTGGTGGTTGTGGTGGGCTCTGCCCCAATCAACGGAGGATTCCGTCCCCAAGAAGAAGCAAGAACTCAAACACAGCAGCAAGGATAGTATTGAGGTGTGGAACACAAGTTTGCGCATGGCTCATGCATTGTAGTTGGAAGCCATTTCTATACCTCCATTTCTCCCTCACTCTACGTTGAAGTTTTCCAGAACCTTTTGGTTTTCAATGCTTTCATTATTTTCCTGAAATTGTTGTATTTTTGGTGCACAGTGGAGCCTACATTGGTTTCATACTTGGTGGACTGGCAATGGCTTTTGGCTCCATCATCTTTCTCATGGCTTCCCCACTCCAGAGAGGATGCCGGGACTTGAAAGGCCCAGAGTATACATTCTTTGAAAAGGTAACCATCACAAACAAACTATGTTGGTGAAACCATCAGTTAAGATCCTACCACCATTTTCACATACATGTATATACAATACTTCAGAGTGACAGTGCATACATGTTTGTATTTACATGTACATAACTACAAGGATATGAATGCTTACCTTTCATGTATTTGCTTGCAAGCGGTTTATTGCTTGTAATGAGGCAAGTGTAAAATATGCTTAAAAGTACTTTTCTTGCTGAATGTGGATGTATGTGAAAAAATTACGACATGTCTAATGTAGGTTATGGACAACGAATCATTTCATGGCTTGTGGAATGACCCTTTGATCGACTTCCTCTTGTCCGCGGGGAATATTACACACACCCTTACGTGAGTGTCATTGTGTGTGTGTTTGTGTGTGTGTGTGTGTGTGTGTGTGTGTGATTGCATGCATGCATAGTTGGAGTGAGAAATGATTCTTTTGCCTGATTTGAGTATGCATCACCTGGACCCACACACATTATTTTAACAGGGAGTGCAAATCCAATGCTTCACTATGGCATGCTCTCTCACTGGATGACTTGGTCAATATCACTGACATCAATGACATATTGGCAGACTCAGGGGTAAATTCCTATACCACCATACAAACAATACATGCAAACGCATACAAACCAATTGCTAACATTTCAGCCTGTTTCTTAATAATTGATCCATTTTTGTTACTACCTTTAATTTTATTTTTGTTTCTTCCTCTTTCTTTCATTATCATACTATCAGATCATTCCAGACCTTTCCAATGTCAGCCTTGAGTTCAACCTGTCTACTCTTGCTGAAATAGCTCAAAGCATATCATCCGGCTTGGCAGTTCTTAAGCAGTCGTCATTATTCCAAGTAAACTTCTCATTGGTTCAAGATGAAACAAGAAAGGAGACTACTACGTTTGACATTCAGAACCTTCTTGACAACCTTAGCAGTCTTTCTCAAAATGACCTGAAAGAGGTCAGTTTTTGTAGCACTTGCCTAATATGATATAGTAAATGAAAAAATATATATATTCCAATGACATCATGTAAGGAAAGTTTTGGGTGAAAGAACTATTTGTAGGAGTAATCCAGCTGCCAAGATATATACATAAACAAAAATGTGTACATATACATGCATTTGTATTGGGATGGATGTATACACATGCATTTGTGCTATGTTTAATCACTTTCCTTGTCTTTCACTTCCTCATTCATTTACTTATGTTGGTTGTGGCTGGAACTTCTAGATGGAAGAGTTTCAGTCATTGATCGAATCAATTCAAACCAGGCTGCTACATTTGAAGAAAACGGTAGTACCCATCATTGAGAAAGAAGTTGTAAGTTTTTGCACATGTCATGATATCATTACACATGCATAGCCATCTTATGTTACTTTTAGCTTTGATAGTTGCTGTAACTAAATTTGCCAAGTTGACAGTGGCAAGATTGCACTCCATACTTTAGATATTTTAATGGTTTTATGCATGTGTGTTGACCTTAACTTTGTTTGTTGAATTTCTTTGCTATTTTTTGCAATCCACAACACACAAATAGCAATACTTGATGAGTCAGGGACATCTGTCTTCCCTGGAGAAGGCCATTGGTAACCTATCGACCTCTTCTCAGACCACAATTGATGATGCCAAGGTATTCAGTGACGTGATATGGATAGTGAACAATGAGGAAACAGCATCACAGTTAGTAGATGAAAGTCATCAAGCCATTGTGAGGAAGGTGACTGGTTTTGGAGCAGAAGTAGTGGACATTGTTACGACCAAGCTGGCACCCTGTTACCCGGTGTGGGCTGTCTACACATCAGTCTATGTCACCTTCTGTGAATCTGTGCTTGGTGGCTTGGTAAGTAAATGGCAGAATCTGGTGAAACACTCGATGATATGATTCACACTACTTCATTAATAGCATTATGCTTATAGCCATACATGTACATACACACACTATGTGGATTAACTAGTATAAAGATACAAGGTATAAACACAATAGTCTTTATACCTTGTGTCTACTGTTATATCTCCCTCCCTGTATGTTTTCTCCTTGTCTTAGAATGGAAGTTGGTTTGGCTTAGTTTGGCTAGGACTGTCACTGATCCCGTTCATCATTTCCACTGCCATGCTTTATTCTCACTTCAAAAGTGTGGATTGTCACCCAGAGGGCAGGATCAAGCACTTGTAAGGAATTTGTTTGTCTAGTGCATGCATAACTCTGAAATAAGTGAAAATGAGGATGACATGAAATGAGTGTGTTCATGGTCCTACTACAGTACTTGTACTGGTTGTCTCAACTATCTCAATTTCCCTTCCATGCAGTGCTACAACACGCCTAAATGAATTTCCACTAAGGTATGTGTAAATATACGAGTATCACATATTGACATACAAGGTACATGTCAAATTGGCATTCAAGAATAAGTGGCATGAGCAGAAAATGATATGGTATTGCATTCAGCAACGTGCAATTGCATTGGTCATGCAATCATCATGCTTGTCATTGCATACATTCATGCACACTATTAAACATTCCCCATGCATGCATTGAGATTACTTTAGTGCAGTTTGGATTGTTCATCCTCTTGCTCTTCACCATCATTTTCCCCTTGTAGGATCATTGCTAGTGAAACAGGCCAAAGGTAGTCATTCTTAATTTTGGGTAGCACTTTTGAAAAAGGTTTCCCATTTCATTGTCTGTGCTTGTGCATATCTGCAGCTGTGTGGGTGATGATCTAACACAGACAAGTAGTAGGTCAGCTCTGCTGCTACACAATACACCTTCTCTCACTAGAACCAGGTATGAATTTTATAGGGATAGTTGATTGTGTAGAAGCAACATGATACTTTTATCAGCCATCAGTAATGCCACTTCTAATTCTTATATTTAGAGGAAACAGCTCCCGATGTATGGAAGCAGCCATTTCAAAGGATGCTTACATCAACTACTGTTACCAACCGTCACCCATACATTACCATTTTACGCCCCGCCCGCCAAGTACTGTTCCTAGCGATCTGTGCACCACCTACGAATCAGTACTTACAACTCCCACTGCTACTCCATCACACAGGACTAATTTGAGTCATGGAGTTAAGATTGTTGTGAGTGATGTAGAGGGTTGCACGATCAATGCCAAGGGCACTGCAGAGGATGCTTCCTTTGCGTAAGTGACCAGAAAGTTTCATGATATTTGCACGTACCTATTTATTTGTTTCTCTGGTTGATCACATATCATCTCCCACTAAAGGCATATAGGTATAAATTCAATAAGCAATTTAGCTTTTAGCTTGGCTAGTAACATTGTTTCCAATGATGACATGCAGAAACAGCCCACGATCCAGTAAGAACCAACTCAGCTATGATGTACTCCAGTCGCATCCTCTATCACCAACTACGTCTTACGAGACAATGAATTCCATCTCCTTGCCATCGAATCTCGTTACAGAAGAGTTTACCACCTACGAGTCTGTGCTTACCACCCCCACGACTGCTACTCCCACAAACATGACTGCTACTCCCACAAACATGACTGCTACTCCCACAAAAAAGCCTGATTTAACTCATGGAGTTAACATTGCTGTGTGTGATGTGGAGGGGAGCACCAAGGGTTCTACAGAGGATGATTCAATTGTGTAAGTGACCAGAGAGCTTCATGTTTTAGCTAACCACTTTAGACTAACTTATATTGCAACTTGTACCATAAGTCAAACAAAAGTAACATCTATATATTCAATGTATACAAGGATCAGTTGTTTCTGCATGTACCTGTTTTTAAATTTGTCTGGTTGCCCATACATCATCTCCCACTAGAAATACAAGCATGAATTCACTGAGCAGTTTGATTTTTGCTTGAATTGTAACACCGTTTCCAATGATGACATGCAGAAACAGCCCCCGATGCAGTACACCAGTCGGTGCAAGATTATTGCCCTGTCGACCAATAACATATTTCCCCACGCCATTTCAACAAGCTCAAGAAAAAGTTATGAAACGGTGATGTCCATATCATTTCCATCCAATCTCACCGACTTTACACAGGAGGGCACCAGCAGGTTTGTATACAGTGATAATAACAAGGAAGAACTTGCAAACAGCAACGTTTACTAACTTTTCTTGATTCATACACGTTGCTTGGCAATCAGTTACATCTCTCCTGCATGGCACATGTGCACACACATGTTTATCATGCCTCTCATGACCAACTCTATAGTCATGGTGACATTCTATCATTGCTGTAGAAGCTCTTGTTTTATGAATAACCTCGTATGATAATGATTGCAATATGCATGCAAGTAGAAGAGAAGCCAAGGTAGTGGAGTGTAATGGATGGTATATGATCTGAATCTTTCCTTTCTCATTCCCCTCAGTTAACATCTGCTGTTACCAACTTACCACCATGCAGTGCAAAAGAAAAACACTTTGCCTTCATTGTGTACTTTCCATTTGAATGATACTTTAAAAGTGTATGCATTAACAACAGTGCAATCAAATGATGTATTTCTGTTTTGAGCAGTGATTTAAAAAGAAGAAATAAAGCACCATTGGTTGATTGACTTTACGTGTAGACAAGAGGAACGAAGCCTTACATAGTACATGATTCTGATTGGTCCCTACAAGTTCAAAACACAAGAAAGATGGAAAGTTATGCTCTAACTTGATGATCTACAAGACCTTCTGATGACAAAGGCATTACCAAGTAGTATTAAGAAGTAAGGTAGTATTTCTTAGTTAGACATGGGGCAGGTTCAAATGGCCGCTTGTACATAAGGTGTAGGAGCACCTCCAGGAAAAACAAAGCAAATGAATGCTAAATGCTTATAAACTACATCCCTTGGCTATTCTGTTGCTAAATCTACCATATAGCTATGTTCCGCTAACTTTTATTAAACTCGCGAAGGGATTTTCTTCGTTGGCTGTTCATAATATAACTTTCTTTCTTGTAATCCAACAATTCGTTTTCTGATATTTTTAGAAACTGACGTTTCGATAGCTAGACTGCTACCTTCATCAGAGTTTGCACTGCATACACGAATGATTGTTTATATTAAAGAAGAGGCTAGCATGGAGATTAGACTGGATGGACTACGATACCATATTGGAGAAAAGTGAAATCTGTGCCGAGAAAACCTTCAACAACACCAAGAAATGGCATATGGAGAAATTCTTACGAATGCAGAAGAAGGAGACGAACACGAAACAACAACAAGAGATAGACCAAAACAAGTGGGTAGTGAACATGTCTTCCAGATCTTTGACAGACACAGAGGAACGAGTCCTCCGAAGAGGACTAAACTTTGCACCAACACCACGTGGGATCCCTTACATCGATATGATCGCTGCAGTAGAAGGAGTGGCTCGCCATCTGCCTAATGAAGAAGCAAGTGAGCTCAGAGGAAGTGTGTGTGGTTTATTAAAGAGAGCCAAGATCCCACCCTCCAACATGCACAAGGGAGAACGTATAGCTCTGCAAAATCTCAGGCAGGATAAGAACATTGCCATCTTACCTGCAGACAAGGGAAATGCCACTGTAGTGATGGATGCAGTAGAGTATGAGAGGAAAATGACAAACCTTTTGGAAGATCCGATCTATAAAAGAGTGAAAAGAGACCCTACTGTTGCAACAGAAAGGAAAGTGCTAAAAGAAGTGAGAGAGTTGGAGAAGAAAGAACTGATCCCCAGGAATTTAGGAACAAGACTGAAGCCCTCAGCAAGTACATCACCAAAGCTATATGGACTTCCAAAGATCCATAAAACACAAGTCCCAATGCGACCAATAGTTTCTTGCATCGGCTCCCCGACCTACAATCTTGCCAAATACATAACCACCTTAATCTCCCCTTTGACTGGACGGACACCATCATACATTAAAAATTCACAACATTTTGTAAAAATTGCAAAAGATATACTCCTACGTCCCTCAGAAGTCATGGTGAGTTTTGACATCAAATCCCTCTTTACCAATGTCCCGGTAGAAGAAGCTCTGCAAGTGGTGAACAAAAGACTCTGTGAAGATGAGACGTTACCAGAAAGGACACCATTGGAATCTCAACAAGTTACCCATTTGTTGGAACTCTGTCTCAAAACAACCTACTTCTCTTTTCGAGGAGAGTTTTATCAACAAAAGGACGGAGCAGCAATGGGCTCCCCGGTATCTCCGGTTGTGGCCAACATCTATATGGAAATGTTTGAACAACAGGCACTAAGTACTGCCCCACATGCACCAAGAATGTGGAAAAGATATGTGGACGATACATTTTGTATAATGGAGGCAGAGCATGTGGAACAATTCCTCAATTATATTAACAACTTACGAACCACGATCAAGTTTACCATGGAGCAGGAGAAGGAGGGGAGTCTTCCCTTTCTGGACACACTCCTAACACGAGAAAAAGGAGGAAAGGTCACCATTAGTATATACAGGAAACCTACCCACACTGATAGGTACCTACATTACTCTTCACATCATCCTGAGTATGTAAAAAGGGGAATGGCCACTTGCCTATTTCACAGAGCCAGGACAATAGCAGTAGGTGACAACATACAGAAGGAAGAACAACACCTGAGAATGGTCCTGAGAGCCAACGATTATCCGGAACATGTCATCCAAGCTGCTGCTAAACCTAAGAAGAAAAGAACAACAACAACAGAAGAACAACCCAAATATACCATCTGTCTACCATACATAGCAGGAATTGGAGAAGACCTTAGGAGGGTCTGCAGGAAGTATAACATCAGGACAGTATTTACCACAATGTGTACAATAAGACGAAAATTGACGAATGTGAAGGACGCAGACCCATCCCTCAAGAGATCACGGGTGGTATACAGTATACCTTGTAGCTGCGGACTGAAATACATTGGTGAAACTAAACGAAACCTTGAAACGCGCCTCAAGGAACACCAGACAGCCACCATACGAGGAGAGACGGAAAAATCGGCCATTGCCCAACATGCATGGGAGGAACAACATCAGCCCCAATGGAACAACATCGTCATATTAGACCATGCAAGAAATGACAACATTTTGCTGATTAAAGAGGCTATACATATTACATCGGCAGGACAACACTCACTCCTAAATAGAGACCAAGGAACAGCTATCGCGAACTGCTGGAGACCGTTTTTTAAACGCGTAATCCGGGATGACGTGAATCCACCAATCTCCAGAATTTGAATTATTCAACTCACATCGCATTTAGTAACCAAACAACCATTCAGTATGTAAACATCGCATTCGGTTACTAAACAACCATTCAGTATATAAACAACCATTCGTGTATGCAGTGCAAACTCTGATGAAGCAGGTAGCAGTCTAGCTATCGAAACGTCAGTTTCTAAAAATATCTGAAAACGAATTGTTGGATTACAAGAAAGAAAGTTATATTAAACTTTTATTAAGTTCAAAAAAAAACTACACCTGAAAGTTTCAATTTTGTTCATCTTCGTTCTTTCTTCTTTGTGTGATCAACCTAACTAAAAAACTATAGTGTGTATGCAAATAATACCAAACGACTTCTGTGCTACTGGGCATCTTCCTTTTTGGTTTTGGAAGGCGTACGAGCTACGACTTGGGAGCTAAGGCCTCACAACTGTCCCCAAAGACGCCTCGCATGTTCGTTCGTCGACTTCTGGAGCTTCTCTACACAAAATCTGGGCGTCGCATGTATATGTGGCCACATCCAAGACTACTGAACTTGTGCAATCGAACTAAGACGCCAATGGCGCAGAAGATTCTACAACACAGTGGTGTTATTTAAGTCAGAGGCTGAGCCAACATATGACAATATGGGTTTATGTGAGAGAAATGAGTGAGTGTTGACGCCAGAACGCATGTCTCCAGGTATTTACCGCGTGATTGTTAATTAATGTGCGTACCGTACGATAATTGTGTGAATGCAGACTATTTAAAGGTTTAATTGAGTATGTATGACACAGTCCACTTAGGAAACAGTGTATTTACTGTTAGACAGGCTGTTAACTGTCATTGAATTGTGGTGTTAAATTAAAGAAGTTCCAGTTGTTAATTTGGAACTAGAAAGAAATCTTCTCTCAACTTAAAGAATCAATCGGGGCGCGAACATAGGTCCTTCGAACCGGATCGGTGACGATCCGGTGTTTTTTCGCGTTCCGTAGGTTCATAGCGAGAGATTGAGATGCCTCCCAAGGTGTTGAACCCCCGAGCTCGTCGAAAGGTAGTGCTCGCGTCGGTGAAGCGCATAGAGACGAAGGTTACTACATTGGAGGAAAAGGAGACACTCACCGTGAAAGATAGGGAGTGGGCCGCAAGGAGTTTGAACAGGCTGAAGGAGCTGAACGAGGAGTTCAGAGGGTACCATTACTCGATTGTCGAGCTCATGGAGGAAGAGGCGGTGTTGGCTGAGGAGCAAAAACTTTTAGACGATCATGAAAATGACGTCGAGGATTTAACCGGGCGATTGGAGGGTCTGATCGCGAGTAATGATCCCATTGCTAAATCCACGCCAGCTGAATCCACGCCTGATGTTCCGTCCCTTCTGTCTACAAACAATTGTTTAGTCGACAGACAATTGGACATCCTTGACGGCGCCGCGAGAGCTATCAAGAGGAACATCGAAGTTGCAGAGGTGGACGAAGACGTTCTAGTCAATTACATGGACGAGGTCAAAAGTCTGAAGAGCAGGGTTGAAGCACTTGAAAGGGAAATCGTATCCCTCGAAGAATACGGAGGGCGGATGGATAGGGCGTCGGTGATTGAACGCACTTTGTTCGACCTGAAAGTGGGTATAACACGTCTATTGAAGAAGACGAAGAAGGAGCCCGCTTCCAAAGGGGCTGAGGCGCCATTGATGTCTAATCTTAGTCTTCCACGTATCGAAATACCTACATTCGATGGCAACATCCTTAATTGGCGATTATTCTGGGAGCAATTTCAGGCTGCGGTTCACGACAAGCCACACCTGGGAGAGGTAGAGAAGTTGACCTATTTGAGGGACGCTCTCAAAAATGGCCCCGCTAGAAACGTGGTCCAAGGGTTAACCCAGACAGCCGAAAGTTACCAGGAGGCTGTCAGGTGCTTGAAGGAGCGGTATGATCGCCCTAGGTTAATTCATCGTGAGCATGTACGTAGTATCTTGCAAGCTCCACCCCTAAAATCCTACAACGGCAAAGAATTGCGTAGGTTTTATGACCTCTGCAACCAGCACATCCGAGCGATCAAGGCTTCCGAAGATTACGACATCGATACGATTTTCACAATAATGATGGAGCTCAAGCTGGATGATGTTACAAAAATGAAATGGATGGAGTACAGTAATGGCTCCAAAACCACGCCCTCGCACTCGGAATTATTGAAATTCCTGGACTTGCAGGCTCAGAATTTTGAGTCGGCTCCGCCGGAGCGGAAAGCGCAGCCTGTTACACACAGGTCATATGCGGCAGCAGTGGAAGAAGCGTGCATAGTGTGCGAGAAAGGAAGTCATCCAGTGGGTAGTTGCAGTAGTTTTCAGAGTATGGCGTACGAAGATCGATGGGACGTGGTTATAAAGAATGCACTGTGCAGGAATTGCTTGAAGCCTGGGCACATAGCGAGCAGATGCCGCGCATCTCCTATGTGCAAGAGTTGCCGAAGGTACCATCATACGCTACTACATAAGGAGGTAGGTGCCAGATCAGAGGGAAATAAAGTACCAAGGGGTACTACGTACGCGGCACCTACGAAACGAGGCGATGAAGTTTTACTGATGACTTGCCGTGTCAAAGTTGTAGCTCCCGATGGTAGCGTCACACAGGCCAGAGCTTTGTTGGATTGTGCGGCATCGACATCGCTCATTACCGAGCGTCTCGCCCAGCAGTTACGTTTACCTCGACGACCCAGTAACTTTACAATAAACGGAGTCGCTGGTTTTAGTGTTCGCCCGAAGGGAACCGTAAAATTTAAGGTATCGGGAATACGGAGCGGAGGGAAAGAAATCGAGGTGGAGGCCTCCGTTCTTCCCAAGGTCACTACGGACCTACCAACAGTGCCCGTAGCTCCTATCACTGAATGGAAACATCTGTCCGGCCTAGACCTTGCTGATCCCGATTATGGGACGCCATCACGTATAGACATCCTTCTCGGAGGGAAGGTTTTCAGCAAGGCACTCCTCCATGGCCGGCGGTTCAGTCCTAAGGGAGCCCCATCGGCGTTTAAGACGTGCTTCGGCTGGGTGTTAAACGGTGAGGTGACGGGCGAAGGACGGAAGAGCATGAATCACGTATGTTGCGTAGCTCTGGACGATAATGCCTTGAGACGATTTTGGGAGATTGAAGATTATAACCCACAGAAAGCAGTGCTCTCCCAAGAAGAGAAGGCCGTCGTGGAGCATTTCGAGAGGTTTCATGCTCGGGACCAGGAGGGAAGATTCATTGTTCCCCTTCCACGAAAGGAAAACGTTCCCCCACTAGGGGAATCAAGGAATATAGCGCTTCGCAGATTCAAGACGTTGGAACGGTCGCTGCGAGCCAAAGGTAAGTTTGAAGATTTCGCGGAGGTTATAAAAGAATATTTTAAGATGGGTCACGCGGAGCGAGTGCCTTCGGAGGAGGTAAACAGTCCGCGCACAGAAACCTACTATCTTCCTATGCATGCCGTCTATAAGGAAGATAGCACTACAAGCAAGCTACGCATCGTTTTCGATGCGTCTGCGAAAACAACTTCTGGCAGCTCACTGAATGATCACCTGCTGGTAGGACCCACAGTACACCCTCCGTTAATTGATGTCCTGATTCGGTTCAGACAGCATAAGGTAGCGTTGACTACCGACATAAGCCGCATGTATAGAGCAGTTCGGCTCCCGGATCATCAAAAGGACCTCCATCGTTTCTTATGGAGGGAAAACCCGGGTCAGGCAATATCGGACTATAGAATGACGAGATTAACTTTCGGAGTGTCCGCCTCGTCATTTGCGGCGAACATGGCTTTAAGGCAGAATGCCCTAAGGCATGAAGAAACACACCCGCAGGCAGCAAAGGCGGCGCTGGAGTCGTTCTACGTGGACGATGGCCTGATGGGTGAAGACTCCATTGATAAAGCCGTACAGCTACGAGAGGAGTCTCAAGTAATGTTTGGGTTAGGAGGTTTCCTATTACGAAAATGGAAATCTAGCGACGGGGTGGTTTTAGATAGCATCCCTGAGGGTTTAAAGGATTTTAAAACAACCCAACGAGAAATTCACCACCAGGACGAATACACTAAAGTTTTAGGCATCGAGTGGAACGTAGTGTCAGATTGTTTCCGTCCTGTAGTTCATTCATGTGAATATAAAGAGCCCATAACAAAGCGAATGTTAGTTTCGAATATCGCTCGTTTATTTGATGTACTAGGTTGGTGCTCTCCAACGATAATTTTAATGAAGATTCTACTTCAGCGACTGTGGGAGAATAACTTGTCGTGGGACGAGCCAGTCCCAGAGCGAATACAGTGCGCTTGGAAGAGATGGCACAAAGAGCTTCCTGTCCTAAGGGATTTTCGGTTGCCACGCTACTACTTTTCAAAGGATGTCTGCGTAAAGGGCATACAGTTACATGGGTTTTGCGACGCGTCGGAAAACGCGTATTCCGGCGTAGTATATGCTCGGTCCACGGACGAACAAGGTAATGTGCATTTGTCCTTTGTGATGGCAAAGACAAAGGTAGCGCCCATAAAGAGGTTATCGATTCCACGTCTGGAATTATGCGGCGCTGTAATACTGGCAAAGCTTCTCAAGCATGCGGCCAATGTATTAAACATCCCATGTTCCAACATTTTTGCCTGGACAGATAGCTCTGTCACCCTGGGATGGTTGCAAGGCAGTCCTCGGAGATTTTTACCATTCGTAGGCAATAGGGTCGCAGAAATAGCGGAAGCGATCCCGGTGGCCTGCTGGCGTCACGTCAAGGGAATTGATAATCCTGCCGATGGAGCATCCAGGGGGATGTTCCCTACTGAATTAATGAGTTATACCCTTTGGAGAGAGGGACCTCAATGGTTAAAGAACGAGGAGGTCAATTGGAATGAGAGGGTATCATTTGAGGAACACCCAATTCCCTGTGAAGAACGTGATATCCAGCAGACGATATTGCCAGTCATCTCAACGGATTTGCTTCCGTTGGAAGGAATTTCCTGTTTCCATCGTTTGTTGCGAGTCACTGCATGGGTCCTGCGTTTTATTAACAACGCCAGACGAAAGGGTGAAAGTCAAAATGCTCCCGTCCTCTCATTATCGGAAATCCAGCAAGCTGAGGAATTCTGGTGGCGTATTGCACAGAAGTCCGCATTCCAGGAAGAGATTTATAACCTGGAAAATGGGAAGGAGTTATCACCCAGGAGTAGGATCCTACCATTCCATCCTTTTTTGGACCAGCAGGGATTGCTGCGAGTAGGCGGCCGTCTGCGGAAGGCAGGAATGTCTTTCTCGGAACGCCATCCATTGCTCCTGCCTGGAAATCATAAGGTGACCAAATTAATGGTCAGGGCAGAGCATTTGCGCCTCCTACACGCCGGACCTACTTTGACGTCCGCCTCGTTGGCTCGTCGATTTTCTATATTAGGCGGTAGGCGGGTGATTCGCACAATCACTAGGCAGTGCGTAACCTGCAGGAAGGTAGCAGCGAGACCAGTTCCCCAGATCCATGGACAATTGCCTGCAGATAGAGTGACACCAGGGCGGGTTTTTGATTGCGTAGGCGTAGATTATGCCGGACCGGTCTTAGTTAAATATGGACCAGTCCGTAAGCCCCGCTATACCAAGGGATACATAGCGGTGTTTGTGTGCTTGGCGACGAAGGCAGTCCATCTTGAATTGGTATCCGATCTAACGACCTCCGCCTTCATCGCCACTCTGAGAAGGTTCATTGGCCGTAGAGGAGTACCATCCACTCTGTGGAGTGACCACGGGTCAAACTTCGTCGGTGCGGAGAGAGCAATCTATGAATTGTTTCAGAATGAAGAGACTGCTCGAGTAGTACAAGGGTTTTGTACTAGGAACCAACTGAGATGGAAGTTTATTCCCGAGCGCGCACCGCATTTCGGGGGATTATGGGAGGCCGCAGTTAGAAGTCTCAAGTCTCATCTAAGGAAGGTGTTGGGTGAGGCAAAATTAAATTTTGAAGAACTTTCTACTGTCCTTGTGCAGATAGAAGCCTGCCTTAATTCTCGGCCATTAACGCCCCTTCCGGAGTCTTCCGATGCAATGGAAGTATTGACACCAGGCCACTTTCTGATTGGTAGGCCGTTGTGCGCACTCCCTGAAGACAATGAAGACCAAGTGTTGCAACCCTTGAGGCGATGGCAATTGTGTCAAAGATTAACTCGCCATCTTTGGATACGATGGTCTCGGGAATACTTAAGTGTATTAAGTAGATTTTCCAAATGGCACACCGAGGCCAAAGACTATCGCGTAGGAGACATCGTTTGTCTACGATCGGAGCCAACCGCCCCAACCAAATGGCCGTTGGCAAGAATCATAAAGGTCCACCCAGGTCCGGATGGAAAGGTACGAGTAGTTACTGTGAAGACATCAAAGGGGGTTTACAATCGACCCGTGGTAAAATTAGTGCCACTGGTGCAGGAGCAGGAGAGCAAGTAGAAAACCGTACGGTTTTGGCCGGCGGTATGATGGCGCCTGAGTATACGGCGCCAAAACCCGGAGCGATTATCGTATAATTTGTTTGTAATTATGTAACTGTTGTCCGATGTTGTGTGTGTTTTGTGTGTATTTAAGGGCTCGAAACTGTGTATGTATTTACAGTCCATTGTGTTCCATTGTTGGTTAAGTGTTAAATTGGTTCAACTTAGTTCGGCTAATTGTCACTCGGGATTATAGAGGAGGTTCCTCAAGCTAAAGAATCAATCGGGGCGCATCCAGAAGGTACAAAGCTGTTTACGACCGAAAGTCAGTTCGGTCACAGCTCAATGTAGGCGATTGGTTCCTCGTGAAGTTTCCTCAAGATGAGACCGGAAGGCTGCAGAAGCTGTTGCGACCCTGGCATGGGCCGCATCGCATCGTGTTATGACAGGATCCAGATGTTAGTGTTGTCAAAGTATACTGCCCCCTGGAGAAGCCAGTTCGTGTTCACCTGTCCCGAGTCACAGCTTGTCCCAGTGAGTTACCACCAGGATACTACTGGTATGGCACCAAGAGATGTTCTCCTGGGCGCCCTCCCAAGTGGGTACAGAAACTGTTGACAGAAGGTCCTGATCACCGTGATGACGCCGTGGCTGTCAGTCAGGGACAACACTCCTCTGGTGAAGTAACTTCTTCATCAATGGAAGACATGGAGCCCCCTGCGGAAGAGTTAGATGGACGTGGAAATAACGAAGAGAAGAATTCGGCCACCAGTGATGTTCCCGAACCACCTGTCCAGAGGCAGCGCCGCTACAATTTGAGGACGACGACCACTCGTTCAGCGGAAGGAACGACCTGACCTGACGCTCGAGGACGAGCTCTCCTGAAGGAGAGGGTGATGTGACGAACCCGCTAACTAACTATTTTGTCTTGAACGTTGATTGCTCTATCCGTTATTTGATTATTTGCGTTATCCTATTTGTACGCTGTTTGATTGAGTGAATGTAAGATTGAAAAGGGAAGATTCCCAGAACAGGACGTAACATATAGTATTATGAAATGTCTGCAATGCATAT
>OFEW01000005.1_pt1 | contig 17594 bp, 11 predicted proteins | sample 1521191 | NCBI WGS metagenome assembly OFEW01 (sample SAMN04272335, study PRJEB24112) | coral metagenome | biome: Coral reef; feature: Shallow seawater; material: Coral tissue | host: Coral | place: China: South China Sea | collected 2014
CCCCCCTTCCCCCCCCCCCCCCCCCCCCCCCCCCCCCGCTATGTACGGCCCTGCTTGGATAATCATATACGACTTTGTTCCCTATATTTATATGTTCATGTTATAATTAAAAGTAAATCATTTGGCGGGGGAGGTGGAGGGGATCTCCCATCTAAAAGTGACAGTAGAGTTTTTGTGTTTCTGAAGGGGACTGTTATGTTTGTTAATGTGTATGATGATCCAATCAAGAAATTGAATGTACAGCTTATTTTCGTTTGCCATGTACAGCTTATTTAAGTTTGCCATGTACAGCTTATTTTCTCTGACTCAAGTGATCAGTATATGAACTGCAAGATTCTTTCCATCGGGGTGGAACTGTCAATGACATTACTGACCAGATCTGCAGTTTAAATGCAAATTTGCATAGCTATGACTCACCAACTCAACTGGTTGTTGACAAATACATGAAGGAGCATGGCCTGGAAGTTGAGCCAGATGAAGAGGAATTTGGCTTTGGAAAACTTCTGATTGATTACAAGCCCCCAAAGAAGTCAACATCAAAGATAAGCAACAAGGGTATGATTTCCAACTTTTTTGCGCTTGTGATGGCACTCTATTCCAGGCCTTAATCTGATCCATACGAACTCACTCACTCAATCTTGTTCATGCCCTTGGGCATATAAGACCATACACATTTCTGTAATTGGTTAAGGGAGTGGGTGCCTTTTTCTCCTTCTATCTTAGAGATCTGCAGTTAGTTTACAAAATATTGTAAGGTATATGCATACCACTTGGCAGTAAACTTTCAAATTGCTAAAGTGAAACCATGACAGATAGAGCTGGTCTGAAATGGGTGTGAGAAACAAGAAGTACATGCATAATATTATGTAGTTCGCAAAGGTAAATGGCACTCTTGTTAACCTGAAGAGCGCTGTAGTGATAAACAAACTGCTGACTGTTAGCTCTTTGTCATGGTATTAGCATTGCACCCCTTACCCCATACCTCTTAAACCTCTCAACCCCACACCCCTCATTCCTGTTTTAGACCTGCTGTAACAAATAACATTTGGCTTTTTCAGAGGTTGAGGCAAAGGAAGTGTCCAGGTTTGCAGGAGTTTATTCAGTAAGGTCTGGTGAGTAATTGTGCTGATCAATAACATTTGTATATTGTGAAAAGTAAATACCAAGTAAAGGTATTGCATTAGTAGGGCATCTTAGGAATTACGGTATTGTCAGGGTCCTAATAGAGGAAGAGGAGAGGGTCATTTGGAGCCATTAAATATTATATAACCTGCACATATATGCCTTAGCATCAGCCTAGATCCCAGGGATTTCACCTTAGACTTGCACAGTGATGTCAATTCTCAAATTGTCTTCTTTTAATTCTGAAAGAAGAGATCAACCAAGGACAGGGTTCCTCCTGTATGCAGTATCATCACATAAACAGGCAAGGTTGGGTGTTTTATCTACCTGCATGTAGTGTGCAAAATTTCATATGGTCAGGGTAAAAATTGCAAATATGATTATTATGTCAAGTCAATCAGTTAAAGCATATAAAATAATTATTATAACTATCTATACATGTCATTATATTATCTCAGTCTTAATAATTATCAATTATTTAAGTCTTGCAAGCCTCTTCTGAGAACCCTCTGAGTGATAATGCACAACAATCCCAGACACTGTCATGGAAGAAGGCTTCCAAGAAGGTACAGCTGTTTATATCCAATTACTTTTAGATGAAACTTACTACAACCAGATCATGTACATGTATACTATGGCCACTTGCAGTCCAGTACCAATTGATACCCCCCATTGACCTTTCAGTTGGTCAACAATCGATCAACACTTCATCAACAGTCAGTCAGCCTAGTGTTAACTGACTCATACAGTAACTATGCATCAATCAAGAATTAGTTGACTGTTGACAACCTGTTGACCAAGATGTTGACCACAGGTGCCTTTAGTACACATGATCATTACAAACAATAAGTTATATACGTATGTACATGTTTTAATATATCTGCTGTGTGCTGACTATGCAGTTTCTTTAGCTGGAGTAGTATTGATCACATTTGGAACTTTGGTTTTTGGCCAAAAATCCAACTGCACTGACTTTGTTGACTGAAGGGAGAATTTACATTGTACTTTACTAGATTGTATTGCTCTGTCTGATTTTGAAACTGTTGTTGTAAGTCTACACCAAGTTAAGGGTTCTTACACATACTAGAGCCTGACTCTGGTTCTAGTCATGGGCATAACGTCGCTAGCAGTATTTCTACTCCACCTGGGTGGGATGCTAGTTCATCACAGGTTTACCACCTTGAATTAATTTTGCTGGCACACATTTGAATGCAATTGTGTCAAGAGAGGCCTGGCCCCAGTTGTTTGAAAGACCCACTATATAAATCGCTATCCAATGGATAAGGGTTTAAATGGATAAGGGTTGACAAAACAAACCATGCTATTCACCAGATAGCGATTTATCTGGTGGATAGCATTACCCACCTTTCAAACAACCTGGGCTTGCACTGGCCTGCACTGTGCTGGCCTCACCAGGCCTACAACTAGAACTGTGTGATCCTGATTGTAGATTGCAGGCCACCCACCAATGCCTTTGCATTAATTGCACTTGGCTACATAACATAACAAAAAAATAAGTGTTTAAATTATTATTAATTTCTTGATCAAAGAAGCTTGTGTCTGTAACTAGTTTTAATTTTTATCAATACTAAGTTATATTTAAAAGAACACAATATTTTTTTTTCTTCCAGAAAGCAGAGAAGAGTTCTAGTATGAAGCCAATGCTTGTAGAGGTACTGTACATTTTTATTATTTTATTTTATTTGCCACACAAAGAAAAATAGAATTACATGTAGAGTACAATGATCCAAATAACATAAATTTATATACAAGATTACAATGAAGATACAAAACTGCAATTTATATATTAAAGGATAGAAAACAAAATGGCGAGGCAACCTACTTGCATTACAGTAGTGTCAGTATACCATATAATAATTATACTACTTCTTACCTCGCTTTCAAAATATTTAAAAAATTTGAAGAATTTAGTTTGTAAAATGTTCAGTATAATACACTTAGGTGGTAATGAACTGCACCACAAACTGTACTCTGCAAATTTTTTTGACATGTCTGCCTTTGTTACACAAAGGCTTCAGCCTCATATAAATTTTGTTGATCTTCTTTCTGTTGATCTTTCAATTGCTGGCAGTGGCTTTCGAAAAAGTCTATTTGGTTACAGAGGGTATAAGGTTTAATTTGGCTTATTAGCACATTACTATTATCCAGTAATTAACCTAGTGAGAACTGATATTTACTTGTTTACTACATGATTAAGGTAAGATACATTATTTATTTTGAAAATCCTAATTCAAGAGAAATAATGCATTGTGTGGTGTGGTTCTGATCAAAAGGATCATCCTGTTGGCTTGTGGGATATAATGTTATTTATAAATGAAAATTGAGACTTTATGCACAATGTATGATTATTTAGCTTTAGAATTTAAGTTAAAAGGTTTCAATTTTTCTTTCAGTTGCATGTGTACCCAGGTTACGAGCCAGATCAAGTAACACCTCTTCCTCAACCATTTCTGGCCAGGGAGATTCTGTCAACAGTCATAGATGCTCTGCGGGATCTCAGAAAAAAAGTAAGAAATTTCTTCATCATGATTGAAATTATTGCTAAGCCATGTGCTAAATCATTTGTTTAAAATCCTTTCCACCTTTTTTATCTCTTTCAATTTAGGCCTCATTCAAACGCGATTTCCAGTCCTTTGTGTTTTCCAAGACATCTGAAGACATTCTTCAGGTATCGTTTAGTTTTGTTTGCATGAATGTTTGAGGAGTCAGCTGTTGAGAGGCTTTTAGCCAGATGGCCGTCCACACGTCCTGTGGACAGCCACTTAATTTTCTAAAGACAACCATTCTATATTACATGTGGTGTCATATAGATTGCCCATTTGAGCAGGCCTGTAGCGTATTTTGGATGGCCTTCTCAAACTCTGGCTAAAAGTCTGGCAGGTGACTAATCATTGCTCCCTGTCTTCATTGTACCTCCTATCATGTCTAATTGATGTCCTTACCCCTCAACACTACTGCTTTTGTAGCTTAAGTCACACTCAGCTCAAATAATAAATTTATGTTACATCAACCTGAAAACATAATCACAACATTACAAATCTCACCCTGCAGTAGTTGTTCCAGCTCTTCTCTTTCTTCTTTCTTTGTGGCTCAACTTTGATTGAAATGAAATATGATGAGTGTGAGAAGAACTGAAAGAAAAACCCTCTCATGAAGTTTATAAATTAATAAAAGTACTTTTTATATGTACTCTGGCTTGAAATACGGTGTTTGAAAAATTATGAAAGTAAATGAGTTACATTTTTTTAGATTGTATTTCATACAGTACATGATTTATGTTCTCACTTTTTTCCAGGACTTGTTTTGGTGGTACTTCTTAGAAAAATATCAGGTAATTAAGTTTTAATGGGGCTTTTTTGTGTCTTTTCTGGTTTCATCAGGGTCACTGATGTTGAGCATAAAGTTAAATTAGTACCAACTGGCCAGATAAGTGTGTCAATCATAAAAAAACAGGTCTGACCCATGCAGATCAACTGGTGATCAGACATTCGTTTTTCACAGTCGCAAAAAAGAAATTGTGCCTGATCACAGTTCAGTCTGTCTGTCTGTCTGTCTTTCTGTCAGACAACCAATAAGTCAGTCTTAAGATTGTTCATTTCCTCTGTCAATCATTCAGTCATTCAGTAAATAAAATTAATGAATGAAGATCAAAACAAATGCTTACAAATAAATGAATTTGTCAATCAATCAAATAATCCAAGCCCTTAGACCCACCTTCTAAACCTCTCCCATGTATGTGTATAATCCATGTCCTTCAGCTCCTTTTCGACTGTTTTATGTCACTTGGTAGCTTGTGCTGTCCTGGTGAAGTCTGCATACAAGCCAAGTGGTTCATCAGGCAGGAGCTTATCCCAGTTCCCATAGCATGAAGTGAATAGGAGTATTTCTACTCCCCCCTGGATAGGATGCTAATCCATCGCAGGGTTAAATTTGCCAGTATACCCATTTATACACCTGGGTGGAGAGAGGCACTGTGAGAGTAAAGTATCTTGACCAAGAACACAACACAGTGTCCCTGGCCAGGGCTCAAACCCAGACTGCTTGCTCTGGAGTCGAGCGCACTAACCATGAGTCATTCTGCCTATTGGTTGGTTTGAGTTCTCAACAAGGTCCATGCTTATAGTTGTTGTAGTTGCAGTTTCTCTGAGAAAGGACTTTGACAGGGTTGGATAGGCAACACTATTCACAACTCCCAACCCAGGATAAATAGTCTAGGATAAATACTTAGGCCAATGGCAATGAAGAGTTGCAGCACATTTTGATGAGCAATAGACTTTTGAGTTGCTATTTATGGGCATCTATCAGCATCAGGGCTTGTTGATCATGACTCCAGCTGTGTTTCAATACAATGACATCATTCCTCTTTGTGACAGCCCAGCAGGAACATACAAGAAATGCTGTTCAATCGCATTGCTCACAACTATGTGAAGATGTTGTTTACAGCCCCAGTGACAGAATACAGGGATAAGTTTCTCAAGGTATGGCTTGTATGTTGCTATAAAACTGTTGTTCATTTAATGAACAGCTGTTGGCTTTGGTCTTTTTTGTCGTCACATTCCATATCAGGTATAACTGTATATGACCAAAGGACAAATGTATTGAATTTGTTTTGCTTTTCAGCGGTACCCAGACCTGATGGCTCAAGCTGTGTACTGTACATTTTGCACTGCATTTCCCACATCTTACAAGCAGTTTGGAGATGAATTCAAAGAGAACCTCATTCAAATAATTCATGAATGGATTGCTGGTTAGTTTTTTTTTTCATGTATTGCCTACAGGTTGCATTAAAAAACTTGTGAAAGTGTTCTAAGGAACTTTCACCCTGGAGGAAATGGAACCAAAGGATAAGGCATTTGTTTTGTAAGATATTTCCAGCTCCTCAGCTTTTGAGTTCTCATTGAAATGTTGTAATGTCTTATGATGACGTACAGGTATAAATTTATTGTCCTTATTGCATCTCTTGAATACAGATGGGGTGCTGACCTAATCTTCCCACACACCCCTCCCCCGAACTGTACACATCATTTATCTCTACCGGGAGTCCTGTCATCAGGCCTGATCTCCCTCCCAGATCTCTAATGGATGAAGCCAAAGACTTTAGAACTCTGGGAACAAGATGTCCTGACAGAATTAGCACATGTCAAACAGTGAAACTTACAGTAAATTTTAGCAAAGAGAATGAATGGTACATGAGTATAGTCGTACTTACATGTACCTTGCTATTCTGATTTCCATGGCTTCTTGTCTTGTGTAACGCTGCACGGTGTTAGTAATTATAAATATTTGCTTTGTTTAGGAACCAAGCCTGTACCAAGGATTTGGGACAAGTGGAACTTCAAAGCCCTGGAACCAAAAGATATGCGTAAAGATGAGCAAATTAAGCAAGATGCTTCTAAAGGTGATGACATGCTTGCACTTGCTTAAAACTCAATACGTTCAGTTGATGGTGAAACTTAAGCCTGTGAAGTTTTGCATTCGTTTTCTTTGCCAGTTTCTCACCAATCAATGGAAATCAGGGAAGTGCGTGGTTAGTTACTATACGAGAGGTGTTTTCCTCGGAGTAACGTAACGACCCAGTTAAGAAGATTAATTAACTCGATAATCAGAGTCAGTTTGGTGGCCCTCCAATTCACTTTAATCCTAGAATCAGGTTAGAGGTGAGTTGTGAAGAAATGTGAGCAAAACCTGCACAAAGCTATATATGTTCACGTCCAAACTGAAGGGTTACTCTAGAGAGCAGGAGGGTGATACCATTTTTTTTCCCATCGTGTCATGAGGACACTGTCAAGCAGTTTCAACTTTATGATTATCATAAAATTGTCAGATTTTGCCCGAATTGACTCTATGGAAATGAATAAAGAGAATTGAGGTGTCGATCTTTGCACTAAAATTTCTCTTTCTCCTTTTAGGCTCGTTAGTATCCCTTCCAGCGGAACTCAGGGAAGAGAATTTATCAAAACAGAGTAGCGTGTATTCTGTTGGTAACAAGCTGAGGCAGAAGTCCATACCTCTGATAGTAGAAGAAAAGGTTCCAAACAGCAATAGCTTCCTTTCTCCGCAGGGCCGCGACACCAGAAGAAAGTCGATTGCGACCAGAAGGGCGTCACACAACAGTGTCGTGACAAACACCGAAGAATTGCGTGACAATGTAGATCGCTTGGCTCCATATAACGGGATCGAGGGAGCGTCTGCGACGTCAACATCTTTGAGTCGTTTGCAGCCGAAATTGTCTTCGTTTTCCGCATTTACTGGTGTACAGAAATCAAATCGCACAGAGAAACGCCGGGAGGTGTGTTCTTTACTTATCTTTGGCTAGTGGTTCATTTGTTCCATGTTATATGTAGTCTATGTAGATAAACTTAGAGAGGCATTCACTAAACAGCTTTACTATATAAATGTTAATCTACGTTCTAGGAAGAAGAGAACAGTTATTTAACTTTCTTCTTCTGCTCTACCTCACACGCACGTAATGAACTTATGTACGTGTTTTATTTTAGACGCTCTTTGTAAAAGCGTGGTACTACGCTCGTAAATTGTGTGCAATGTGGCCTCTCCACGCAATTCCTGTGGCCTGTACTGTATTCATGTACTGTATCTCTAATCCGTTTAACAGTCATGTCCAGTGGGAAGAGGTCCAGAGTTCAGTCGCTGTGTGTTTGACGTTTATGGTCACAGCCCGTTAGTGAAACAGTTTCTTCGGATGCAGAAATTATCAAAAAATTCAGGAACATCAGTGTTGATTCAGAGAACGGAAATCAAGTCACTGCCACCATATCCTTAAAATTTCATGTCTCCATTCTTTATTTGCTTTAGTTCGAGTGGCTGATCTAGAGATGATCTAGAGGGGGGAAGAGGGGGGAAGAAGAAGAGAAGTTAGGCCTCTGTTGGCCGAAAATGGCCGTTTTCTGGAATGTAGTTGGCTTTTGGAAAAAGAAGACCGACAACAAACAACGAATGTGAAACAAGCTGTACGGCCTGTTTATTAAAGTTCACTAATTGTTACTTAGTTCTATTAAGTTAGCTGTTGCACTGAACATAAGGAATATTTTTTCCCTCCGATTGGGTTGAGTGAGAAACGAAGTTAGGAGTTTAAATAGTGTGGGTGTACATTTTTAAAATTTGCTTAAAATCGATGGGTAAGAATTGCTGTTTTCGAGAATTGGTATAGTTACTGTACTTCATTCATTGTTATTTCCTTAGCTATGGCTTATCTTTCTTTCAAGAACACTGAAGCTTACCATAAAATATGTTACAACTGTTAAACGTACATGTATGGTGTGTGCATTGAATGTGTCCTGGGCCCGTTTCTCGAAAGTTCCAAAATGTTTTCACGCTCGGAAAGCCATGGCAAAATCTCGAACAGTATAATTACAGAGCTGTTTTATTCACGTTTCAATATGAACAGAGTTTCTCTTCATACAAGAAGTTTCAGGCGTCAACACCTCCCTCTTGATACAGATTAACTAAAACCCGAAGTGTGTCCGGGGCTTTCGAGAAACGGGCACCTGGCTCCGTGCGCATTTCTTAAGGAACGGTATTCCTTTTTGTACAGTATAATTAAGTATCATTTGAAGAAACTAACTAAAAGAATACGCCTAGATCATAGCTAGGTATACTTGTTATACTCAAGTGCTGTAGGTCAACACTGGACCACTAACATGAACCAAAGCAATTACCAAGTAAAAGTGTTAAGTGATGGATCCTTGTCGTAAGCTAAACTGTTGCAAACTTTTTGATCAATTGACCTTAATCACACCCACTTTATCGGCACCAACATACCGACAAGTGATCAGGAAGTCACTCAAGATTTCACAAGCGCTGACTACTGATTTTAAAAAGTGAGTATCGTGGTTTTCCTTTGTATCCATAATTCGCAAGCAAGCTTTGCGTTTTTTCCTTTGCAGCTGGTTAGTCCAAGCAAATAGCCAACCAAGTCGTGTTTTATTGTTACATTTTCTTCTTCATGTTGTCGTTCTCTACAGACTGCATGAAGAAAATTCTCACCAACGGACTTTATTTACTCGCAAACAGAAAGAAGCCAATCGAGACTTCACCAGGTAATAAGCTTAAGTACACTAACTGAGGGAATCTCGCGCGTTGATTGGTTGATCGAGAGCTATATAGTCGATGAGAGTCTGCGTAAGGACCAAGTGGCCCACCAGGACGGAGCTTATCGCAGTGTCTGTAGCATGAATAAACTATATCCAAGTAATGTTTGCAATATTTTTAAAGAACATGGCTCTAGGTATAATTTGAGGCAATCTGATTTCTCGACTCCAAGGTAGAACTCTGTAACGTACGGTAGGTACTCACTGCGATACTTAGGACCTAAATTATGGCGGGAAATGTCTTTGGATAACAGATCAGCCAATTAGTGTGTTTAAAAAGCGCATTCGTGGCGAAGATCTAACTGAGTTGGTAGAAGCCGACTGCAAGGGTTGTATCCTCTGCTCAACATGACATTTTAATCTTAATCTTGTTTATAGTTTAATCTAGATGTCTTAATATTTAATTCTGTATTGTATTTTATATTAATATGTGTGCCCTTATTAGCATGGGTTTCTCCGAAGCTACATGGTTTGACACTTAAATGAAGTTTGTAAATCTAAATCTGGATGAAGCGACTAGGAGTATTTCTGCTCCCTCCTGGGAGGGATGCTAGTCCATTGCAGGGTTACCCCCCAGCATTAAGTTCACTGGTACCCATTTATACACCTGGGTGGAGAGAGGCATTGGGAGAGTAAAGTACCTTGTCTAAGAACACAACGCAGTGTCCCAGGGCAGGGCTTGAACCCAGACCGCTCGCTCCGGAGACGAGCGCACTAACCATGAGGCCACCGTGCCTCCCACGATGAGAGTATATAGCACATGACAATGACGTAACCAATAGCGCATCGAAACTTTCAAAAAAAACGTGACAATTTATCACGCCTTTCCGGGAACTAGTGAAATATCTATTTGGGGCGAGATTAATTTCCGAGGAACTCGTTGGCTTGAACTCGTTGGCTTGAAGCAAAGCTATATATATTTGCTGACACTCGCACACTGAATTTCACACGGCTTGCCTGCGAATCGTGAGGTTGAACATTTATTGATGTCATGTCTTTGGTCTATGAAAGCTGAATTACCATAAGAGCCTAGGTATGCTAAATTTATTTCTGTTTATGTTGTAATTAACGTGTCTATTGTAATTATTTTGTCAGACGGGAAGGAGAGTTGCTGTCACGTCAAAAAGATGTCAAAAAGATTAGCGAACTCATCTATCTTGAGCTCACGGTAAGCTGTTAAGTGATTACTAGACGATGTACTGGGTATTATCACTGTCTATTTTTCAGCCATCTTGTTGGATTATGGTGTGCCAGTAGCTAGCTGTATAAGGCGAGTCAAAACTCAGTGCAAACTTGACAACAAGAGCCTCGAGTTCTCAGACTTGTCCATATTGTAATCCATCATTGTCATTCTCGCCATGGTAAGTCTTTCTCAATCCAAAGGGTTCTTGCCATCGTCTGTTTTTTGTGTGTTCTATTATCTAAGGTGGTAGAGATAGTCGCTAAGTGCGTTCATTTATTTTCTTTGTGTCGTAGAAAGACGGAGATGAACAGAGTAGCGGAAAGGTCGCGGCGGCCGTTGCTTCGGCTATGGGGTATGGGACAGAGAACGAAACCAGCTAAGCAGGTTTACTTTTACCGGTTTCAGAGCTATCAACCTTCAAGCAATGTTCGATCGGTAATGGAAATACCACGAAAAACTTCACATCAAAGACAGTTTCACAGCTGAAGCACTTGTTTTAATGAAACTCTGTACAATTCTACAAAACTAGTATTTATCTTACTGATTTTATTTTACTTAAAATTAATCCAGAGTATATTTTTTAAATATGATAATTTATTAACGGATGGTTTTGTGCTGTAAGCATATATTTATAATGAAAAAACAGCCACCTCACTTGCCTTGCGTTGTTGCTGAATTATGTATTATTTCAAACAATTAATTTGTGCGTATCAAGATATATTTGTAATTCTCCAGTCCTCTAAGAAATGCTACGCAACTGAGCGACACCCGCAAAGAAACGGCCCCAACATAACTAAACTGTAAGTAACAAAAATCCAGTGGACACAACAGATTGTAGTTTTTATCAACAAAATACCAGATATGGACGACTTGCTAACATTCTCCAGTGGCTAACAACACTGTACAATTCAGTAGAGAGTAAATGGTTAAGGACAAACACTAATTCCAAAGAAAACATCCAACACAGTTGTGTGCATAATAGCAACCCTTGATAGTTACGCTACAACTGAACGTACCCAGGGTTTTGACACTAGAGGGGCCTAGACAAACCGATGTTTTCCTCTCATACCCTCTAGACTGGACAGGTGTACCACAGCTTAAGACATACACATGCTACTTTAGCTTACTCAGAATATTTTCATCGTTATGTTGTTATTACATTGTTGTTTAAATTAAAAGTAGGAATTACAGATAGGGCAGTCCCGTCACAGTGTGGTGACAGCCAGCAATTTCATAGGCTATAGTAAATTATTTGCCGCATACATAAGATAAGATAAGATAAGATAAGATAAGATAAGAACTTTATTAACGTGTCAAAAAATATCTAGCGTACAACGTGCGCTAATTGAGGACACCTAAATTACTTACACTTCGCCCTGGGGTTCTGACACTAAGTCTTCCCTAATAGCAAATGCATCTCTCTTAATCACTGTCTATTACTTCTGTTATCCTGCTCGCTACAACAAAATGTTTCGTTAGGGCTGATGAAGGAATTTCTGAATACTATATTCATATCTGTGTTATCGGCAGAGTGTGGATGAAATGATTTTAAAGATAAACGTTTAAAGTTTTCCTTCAGTAGCATTTCGGAATAGATAGATATTGAATCAACATATCTATCGATTTTAAAAATGTATGGACAACTGACTTGACTTATCCTCTGCTTCAGCCTCGTCGAGTATTTCTATGGAAATTGCTATGTCGTCGCATTGGCAGTGAGAACTTGTTTCATTGTCTCCACAATTGCTCGGTTCAGTCCCCTCTTCAATCGAGCGCAAGTATCGAAACCTGCTGGGTACGTCGAGGTTACAGTATCTTGACGGTTCAAAGTCAAACAAGCTAGGTGTTGAACTATCTTCAGTGTCGATGTCTTCGTACATCCCTTCGTCGAAGCTGTCGTCTGTAAAGAGGGAACTCAGGTCGAACTGAGACAGACTTCGTTCGGTGTTCTTCTGCCGGAGAGTGCGTGTCAGGTCCTCATGGGTGTGCTCAGACAAGAATTTCGCCATAAGCGGGATTGCGTTGGCAAAGTCATCCTCGTCAAAATCTTCGTTTGAATGCAGCAGTAAGCGGATTAACATCTCTTTCTTCTCGTTCATCTTTTCAATCTTGAACCAGTTTGCCCGGCGCTGCTCTTCCAGGCTCAAATTGTCCACGGCAAATACAATATTCTCGGCGCGGTTCTCGATGTCCACAACTGCCCGTTCAAAGTCCGTCAGACTCGGTTTGTACAGCGGCTTGAACGGCGGGCTGACATAACTACCTATCTGTTCCTTCACACAATACACAATGTAGTCAACAACCTCTTGTTCGTTGGTCTGTTTGGCAACATCACTGCTCACCTCGGCAAACGAGTCGTTCACAATGGACGCGAATACGTTCACGAGGACGAGGAAAATGAAAACCATGTAGGATATAAAAAAGATAGGTCCGACGAGTCTGTTGGCGTCCTGCAGCCCTATGAAGTCAAACCCTCCCAGAGTCATTGAGAGCATGGTTTCTGCTGCCACGACAAAAGAAGCGTAATTCTCGTTGACCGGACCAAACAGAAGGAACGCTGCCTGAGTATACGCCATGAAGAACAGCAGAAACATAAAGAAAAATGAAAACAGTGGCCCGCAGCTGATTTTGACCGTCTGAACCAACATGGACATTCGCCGATTGAAGCGAAGAAGCTTGAGAAACTTGAGGAAGGCACAAAAAACTGCAAAGCCTAAAGTGCCCATGTACGCTTCATTTAGAAATATGATATAATCAAAGCTAATAAAGGCCTCGGGATTTGCTCGCATCCGTCCGATAGCAAGCTTGGTAAAGCCTAACTCTGCAAGGTACAGGAAAATGGCAGAGAAGGAAGAGCAAATGACGAGAATCTCGATGTAGTTCCAAGGGTCTCCGAAGTACTTCTTGCCCAAAACAAACAGCTGCTTGGCCTCGCTGTAAACGTACACGCAGAGGAAAGCGAAGAAAACAAACTCGAATGCCATCACTACTAGTTGTTCCGGCCCGGTATAGCGGTATAACCGGATGGTATTTACCTTGGGATATTGGTGGTATCCCCCAGTTGGGAGGATTTCTGTCAGCATGGTCACCACACCGAAGAAATTGGTTTGCGCGTTGTAGACCGTGAACTCTGCAAAAATGGCCCGAGTGTAGCGGTCGATCCAGTCGTAGAATTGCAGATCTTGTATTTTCTTCATTGAAGTTAACCGTGCGGAGTCAAGATTGTATACAAAACCTGCAAGTAAACAGCTGCTTTGTAACGCTTTGCTTTCAGTGATCAGAAGCTTGTTTTCCTTAAAATATCAGCTAAGTCAGACATGTAGATCATGCAGAGGAAACGGCCTTTCAAGAATAAGAACGAGAAATTTTAAGTTAAATAGGACGTTTATCCATTCTCCATCAATCAATCTGTTTCTTTCTTTTTTTATTTATTAGTGTCAAAACGAGGGGGGAGGCTGTCTTCCAACCTGCCCTCCCTAAAACACTTGACAATAAATGATAGCAAAATAACGCTACACGCTACACTCGAAAACGTTACTGGTGACGTTTCTCCCAAATCGTTCGTGGCTTTTTACTTATTTCACTTTTTGTGGCATGACTATTTCTCGCCTCCTAAATTCCCGTTTTCTCGCTTTCAGACGGTATCTCCCTTCTCCTAGTTGTAGTGTCGACTCTTTGTAAGAGCGACCTGCTAAATAAATGATCTTATCACATGCCAAAAAAGTCATTGAAAAACTTCTGCAAGGGTTTACATCTGCTTTGCAAACGCGCGAAAGATTGTCGTATTTCTAACATCTACAAGTTAGTCCTCTAAAGTTCAATCACTTACCCCCTCCCCAGTAAGAAGCGAATATTCCCCAGAAAGGCGTTCCATTTAATTTCAAGGCGCTCTGCCAAATCCAAGGGTTATCCGGGAGTTTTTCAGCGACACTGACCTCCATTGGATCCCAACCAGGACGAAAAGCGCCTTCTTCCTTGTCTTCCCATGAGTAATAGGCTGTGCATGTTGGAATTAAGTCAACCAGATATATAGGAACTATGCAGGACCCTGCAAAATGGCGGCCACAACAGGAATAACATTTTAATTAGTTCATCCTTAGCTCCGTGATGTAACGAAAGGTTTGGTTTAAAGTGATCATTGTGATTGCCCTTTGATCTTCCTTAAGGTCTGACACAGTTTACATGTAAATCGTCCGAGTGCTCGAAAATATAACCGTTTCAGCTCCAGCATCAAAACACGAATTCCCTTAATAATAACCAAGCATTCCTTCTGTGTTGGATCTGGAAATTTTGTGGAACATCACAACATTCCTTGGGTGATGATTGCCATCGCTTAAGCAAACCACCACAACAACGGCAAAGATAATGTAATCAAACAGACGCCTTCATGAACAGAACTGCCGCGCGTTGTGCGCTGTAAATTGCTTACATTTCTCAGGCGTCCTAAAAAACAACGAAAAATGACCAAGTCTTCCGCGAACGACTATTAATTACCATTGGGACATTTCTGAGTTGCCCTTTGCCTCTGTATCAAAATGAGTCAAAATGAAAATGAGTTCCGCTAAGAGTTTCATTTTCATGCAAATCAAAGTCATTTTCATATGGAAGGCTTTGCAAGAAGACTCGTTTTCAAACAGAGGCACAAGGTAACTATCTATTATTTCGAAACTGAAACTACCTTTTTTTATTCTCAACTGACGCAACCGAGCCAAACCGACGACATAAAACATTCCTCGGTCGGCGGTGAAACCCTCGGGGAACCGCTCCAGTGATTCAAAGGACACAACAACATCATTTAAGTACGAGCCACCACCTTTCTTTTTGGATTTTAATTTACGTCCCCCACCAGATCGGCTTTTCTTTTGTACATTCTCCTCTGACCACAAATCTTCCTCATGCGAGTCAATGAACGGGCCATACCAGTATTGGGGCTGTAGGGTGGGGACAAAAGAATCCTCAATCCAATGCCAGAACTTTGATGCTTCACTAGTCTGGAAAGTTAAGAATAAAAAGAAACAGAGGCTCTGTAAGCCGACATATTCATATAATACATATCACAAGGCTGGAGAAAAAGGTATAAGAAGTTTGTATGTTGCGTGACACCGCACAAAGTTCTTCACGAACAGAATTCATTCATTCCTAACTACGTCAGTTGCAGGCTGGTGAAGTGGTGAGAATTCAGATGGGGTTATCTGAAGGTCGCGGGACAGAATCCTGTTGAGGAAACTTATTTTTTCTTACTCTTTCTCCAGAGCTACTTTCTCTCTGGAAGTTCAAAAAATACTGAACAACAACAACATAATTGACCTTTCTCGAGTTGCCTTTTACATCAACTTGGAAAAGCCAAGGTTCAAAAAGTTTAAATGGTAATAGGTAAAGTATACTTTTAAAAAAGATTAACGTGCAAGTGACCCGTACTTTCGCGTGAAATGTTTTGCACCTGACCAGTATTTTCCAAACGGATAAAAAAGGCTTCACCTCGAATTAAGCTGAATACTTGCTGTAATTACCGTGTCAAAGGGTACCAGTGAAGTGTATGTGCTCTCGCTAAAGAGATCCTTGAGTGATTTGGTGACAGCGTAAGCTTGATTATCCCGACTTCCATACGCCACAACACACATAACAATGATAAATGCAAAATATAGGAACATCTCCTTGAGTATGGCCTTCATTTGCTTTTCCTTCTGCCGTTGTTGCCTTGCGAGATGCAGCTGCTCTACGCCTGGAGGTCTGGGAATCTCGCCAGATGGTTTAAAATCGAAACCATCCCGATGGTCGCTATAAGGATCGTGAATCCATTCCTCGTCCTTTCCGAGCTCTGTGGTTTGTTTTCCGTCATCTTTAAGGGCCTTTTCTGGGTCTTTGACTATGAGCGCAAAGAGTACGGCAAAGATCATGACCTTGAGTGGTTGAGATATAATGACGTCTTGCCAGAAGGAGATCATCATACTTGACACCCATCTCTGGGACTTTGCTTCACCGAATGTCAATGAGTAGAAGATCGTGAACGCAGCGGACATCGTGGATGCCAGGAAAATCAGCACATAAGCGATGTAGATTGTAAACCGAGGAAGAGTCAATGCTTTCTTTTCGTGTTTCCCGTTCTTCTTTTCATCTGTCTTCCCCCCTCCCTCTTTTTCTTCATCGGCTACATTGTCATCTTCACCACTATCGTCGTCATACGCATAGTAATTATAGGCTTTCTGTTGACCCTCACTCGGGGACATTTCTGACCTAGGCGCATCTTTGGCACGGGCTTTTCGGAAGATGTTTATAATGAGCAAGTTTACCGGGAGGACCACCAGGCTTGACATGATCCCAATCCCGATCTGCTTAGTGGAGAGTCTGATAGGTCCAATCTTCACTTCAACTCCAGAATCAGATTCACCATTCTCTCCGTCCTTATAAAACATGGCGTTTGCCAGCATGCTGCACATGAGTATCGACAAACAGCAGGACAGGCGTTGAACGCGTGTGAACGAGCTTCTTAGAGGACAATGCACAACAGAATACCACAAGTGTCCATCACTGAGATTCTTGCGCACCTCGGTACTGAAGAGGAAGTTAAACTTGGCCAATTCCGTTTTAGAGGCGGGGTAAAGTGTTCGATCAATCTGTCCATCATCTTCCTCCACAGCAAGCCACCGATCACAGACAAACCACACCGTCTTGTTTGTTTGTAGATCACGAACGAGCACACGGCCAAGGAACCACGACGAGTTGGACCCGGCGTTGTTGTGCCAGATTCTTACGCTTTGAATTGTTCCAAGTGGGCGAGGGACGGTTAAAAGAAAGTAATCTATGCTTCCTGTTTGGAATTTTTTACGCGTTGTCTCCACGTCTCGCAGATGACGTGACTGCGTTTGTTCTAGTCTTCCCGTCAACACAATGGAGACGTCGGCTGTGGTTCCCGCATGACTGTCAAAGCCTGTGAAAACCGTGATCTCGTAACCAAAGAGATCTCTTGGATCATTGGACGGCAGAGGAGTAACTCCCGCCTGTTGAAAAGATTGAAACATAAACTTCAGTTATGAGATGATTTATATTGATGCCTGAAATTTATTGTCTAACCATTACAATATCTTATTTTACGATAACTGCAGATATTCGCGCGCGCTCATTGGTTAAATTTTATTGTCCATATGCGGACAGACAGATAA
>OFEW01000006.1_pt1 | contig 17191 bp, 23 predicted proteins | sample 1521191 | NCBI WGS metagenome assembly OFEW01 (sample SAMN04272335, study PRJEB24112) | coral metagenome | biome: Coral reef; feature: Shallow seawater; material: Coral tissue | host: Coral | place: China: South China Sea | collected 2014
CTGAGTTTTGTGGAGAAATGCAGGGTAAATTTAAAGTCGGCCTCGCCCGACTAATAAGTGGGACCAAATCACTTCACAGTCTCTTTTAGTTTCTTCTGCCAATCGGTTGCACAACATGATACGGAAATCGGCCAAGACACGACGTAACATGCGGGTCTCTTGAAATTCCAACTCGCTAAACATCTCCCACAACATGGCGCCCAAGGTGGCAGTTTCTTGTTCGTGCTTGCTCATGAGTTTCTTTTTGGTGATGGGTACTTCTTGAGACTCTTTGTGACTCAAGTTCTCGCGCCTCACATCGTCTAAGAGAGTAAGAGCGGACTTTTTGCTCACACCATTCTTGCGCTTACGTGGTTTGCTCACTCCTTTGGAAGTACTCATCGTGCCTCTCAAATCGTAAAAAGTGAACTAGTCGCACTGCCACGGAGCATTTTATGTCAAGGCATAGCATCGAAACGCACCAATCACAAAAGACCTACAGCCTTAACCAATCAAACCTTTTTAAAAGACCAATAGACGCTCACTACGTAGTGCGCTGTGAATGGTGCTTTTCGATCCTACACTATAGCATAAAATGCAAACACTCACCTTGACTCTTGCATTTTTTGTTGTGTTGTAGCTGAGAGATGGCGTCTTCCCGTGGTCAGAATCGTTACAGTCCTTACCAGAAACCTGAGAGGCCCAAGGCGCCAGAACCCACAGACAAACCTTTGTGCGTGGACGAAGTAGAGCAAGAAGTGCCTCGTACATGGCAGACAGGTATGCCAAGGTGTCCAGTCCACCCACAGTACGCCATGACAGAGAGAGAAATCAATACCAAGAACGGTCCGGCCAATCTGCACCACTGCCCCCACGAAGAGTGCGTCATTTCTTGCTTTGGCACCAAGGAACAGCTCGATGAGTACCTGTACCATGTGGAAAGGTCGCTGCACTTTACCTTTCGCAATGTGCACTGTCCTCTCGTCTGCTTTTGCGGCAACTTGCTAGGACTCCCATTGTCTAAGTCCGAGAAGAACAAAGACAGACTGTTTCTGACGTGCCAAACCCGTGACTGCAACATGTTCCAATGGGGAGACGAAGCCCCCCACAAGAAAGTCAAAGACCATTGGGAGTGGTGGATGAGTCATTGAGCCTCGTTTTGATGTATGACGTGTGAAAATAAAGTCTTTTAAAACTGTACAAACGTCTTGCTTCTTTTATTATTAGGTAAGCATGGGGTCCGACATGAGTGTGAGTATGGCCGAAGAGTTTCTAGACCAAGCCAGTCTGATTGCCTTGCACCGCGTGTGCCAGCGAGTCTTGCAACACGCCAAATCGCAAGACCCCTCTAAGGATTTCACCATTCCTACGACTGAAGTGCACGACCCAGTCCTCTTATGGGACTACGTCGATCCCTTGACCAATAACGGTCGATTTATTGTTTTTATAGAATGGTTGTGGCAACAACTGCACTCATTCCGCTTCTTTTCGAGATTAGTACAAGAGCGTGAGGGCAGTCTCTTGGCGTGTATTGATCGATTACAATGTAGCCTCGATGGAGAAGAAGCGTAAGCTGCAGGCATTGTACGAGGGCCCCGAAGAAGCGGGTAGTCTAGGCGGTGTCAAACGATTTGCCCAATTGCAAAAAGTACCTTTAGCCCAAGCCAGAAAAGCTTTAGAGAGCTCTATAGCCTACACCTTACACAAACCGCGCAGACGAAACTTTCCCACAGCACCCGTGGTGGTGTTTGGTATAGACGAGCAGTGGGCGATCGATTTGATCGAGGTGCAGTCACTGGCCAAGTACAACAAAGGCGCAAGGTACATTTTAATGGTGGTTGACGTGTTTTCCAAGTACGCCTGGGTTCGAACACTGAAAAAGAAAACGGGTGACGAAGTGGTGAAAGCCTTTACGAGTATCTTTCGAGAAGGCCGCCAACCGCAAAGGCTGCAAACGGATGATGGTAAAGAGTTTTACAACAGCAAAATACAAACCTACCTGTCCAAAGAAAAAGTCCACCACTTCTCCACTAAAGGCGATACCAAAGCCAGTGTGGTAGAACGATTGTACCGTTATTTTACCACCAAGAATACACTAAAGTACGGAGAAGCTTTGCAAGCCGTGGTACGAGATTACAACCGTACACCTCATTCTAGTATTGGTATGGCACCGGACGGAGTGACGATTGCCAATAGCGCACAAGTGTGGAATAGACTGTACGGAAAACGCTTGAAAAGAACGCAACGCGTACATCTCAAAGTAGGCGACCGTGTCAGACTCAACAAAAAGTTTCGCACTTTTAAAAAGAGTTACTTACCTGGGTGGACGGAAGAAGTGTTTATTGTGGACCGTGTCAAGCCAGGCCCTGTACCTACCTTTCGCATTACCGAGTGGGACGGCACACCCATCGAAGGCACCTTTTACACCCAAGACCTGCAAAAAGTACAAGTCTCAGACGACGATCTCTTCAGAGTGGAAAAAGTGATAAGACGTAAAGGCACAAAACTCTTCGTGCGTTGGAAAGGCTGGCCAGTCAAGTACGACAGTTGGATCGACAAGAAGGACGTGCAACGATGAGCTTTTACGTGGTACTACCTAGCGATGCTAGTAAAAACGAATTTAGTAACAACACCTCAAATAGTTACAAAGTGCGACTGCCTTCGCCACTCGGGTTGCAAGGCTCGTGGGAAGTGGGGTTGGCCTCCATTTCGCTGCCCGATGCGGTACCTACAGTGAGAGGGCTTATGGACGCTCAAGACGACACTGTTATGACGTTTGCGTGGGGGAGTTACAACACGGCGAACAGTCAAATTGCAACGCGATACCAGACGTACCCTTTCTCTGCCTTTGACAATTCGGTACCTACTACAGGCAAAGAAATGTGTGAAATGTTAATTTCAACCATCTTCAATGCCATGGTGTTTGGTCTAGTGTGGGACAGTTCCGATTACTATGCCGATCAACAATGGCGAATGCCCAATGGCGAATTGCTTTATCCAAACTTGAAAATGGATGGGGGTGACCTCGTATTGGATTACAGCAATGTCTACAAGTCAACAGGCATTGTGTCACTTTATTTCTATGCCTCTTTTGCTGAGAAAATGGGGTGGATTTATTATGACAGCAATGGCACTCCTTATTTGGGTCCCAACATTTGCTACACCCCCACTGCCAAGAATGGAAATGGTACAGAAGACTTAGACTCTGGTCTCTACAAAGATGTCACCGATCCCAGTACAGGAGATGGTCGCTATTGGATAGTGCAGGGTGGATGGTTAAAATTGAGTTTTCATGCTAGTTGGCGGTTCCTGAACATCGATGCCGCCTTTGAGAAACTGACCGGTCACAATGCAAGATCCCTCTATGTCTACTCGAGTGTGGGGCAAAGTCAAACCGTTGGAGGTCAAATCACCGACATTTTGCGGGAAATCCCTTTTAATGCCAAAGGTGCAGGAAGGCAATACTTTGAACCCACTTTAGTTCAATATAAACCAGTTCGCAACAACGAAATCGACATTATCGAAGTGCAAGTGGCAGAAACCAACGGTAAACTCACCGACTTTCAACCAGGTGTTACCTCCCTCACATTGCATTTCAAGCAAAGAACATGAGTTTCCACGTCGTGTTACCCAGCAATGCCAGCACCACGGACTACCCTAACAACGCCAACAACAGTTACAAAGTACGCTTGGCTAAACCCCTGCGTTTGCAAGGCCGGTGGGAAGTGGCATTGGAATCTATTGCTTTGCCAGACAGTTCTCCAAAGTTGAGCGAAGTCATACCATTTACTACTGCTAAAATGTTTTTTGTGCAATGGTGTGGTGGTAGAAATTTTTACAAAAGAGAGTTTCCTCACGATATAGTGGATGCAAATACTCCCAAATCGGGTGTGGAATTCGCAAGAATGATAATTAACTTAATGCACAATGTGCGCACCTTTGATATTAACTTTGACGAGAATTATTTCAAGAACAACTCTTGGCTGGCCACTAATGCTGAATTAATGTACCCAAACTTGAAGATGGATGGTGACGAGTTGTTTTTGGATTATTCAAATGTGCATAAAGGGCAGTTAGATTGTGTTGCCTTTGCCTTTGATTAGCCCAAGCCATGGGGTGGCTAACTTTTGCAGAAGATGGTACTGCTCAATTAGGACCTAACCCTAGAATTCATCACGAGACTGAAAATTCGGGCAATTTAGATGCTCCAGGTGTGGTAGAAGATGTACAGCGACATGGTACCACTGTAGGTCTATATTGGACCTTTACTCCTGGAAAATGGTTGTACCTTAGTTTTAACGCTAGTTGGCGATTTGTCAATCTCAACGCTGCCTTTGAGAGAATGCTCAATTACAGAAGACGTTCACTCTACGTCTACTCGAGCGTGGCCCAAAGTCAGATGGTGGGCAGTCAAATCACCGACTTGCTGCGAGAAGTGCCTTACAAGACCGAAGGAGCAGGCTCGCAATACTTTGAACCTACCCTCGTGCAATATAAACCGGTTCGCAGCAACGACATCGACATTATCGAAGTGCAAGTCGCCGAAACGGACGGCAAGTTGACAGATTTTAAAGAAGGTGTCACGACTACGACCTTGCATTTTAGACAGATAGGATGAGAGGTGCAGGACTCAGACGCTACGTTCCCCCACAAGACGGTGGTGGGTTTATTAGAGATGTGGTCAGAGACATTGCAGGCGGCGTGAAAGAAGGCATTATAAGCGGTTACCCCAACCCGGCCAAAGCCATTAAAAGAGGAGTAGCAGGTGGTAGAGCAGCTGCCAAGACATCGGTCAAAAGAAAAGCGGAAGCCCTTATCAATCAAAGAGCCAAACGAGCCCTCAACGACATATTTGGTTAAATCATGTTTACACCCATTAGGTCTAGATCGACTTTAAGAGGCAACAAACAATACGGGGGTTTATTCTTACCCGGCAAGTACGGTCGCCGTCAACGTGGAGGTCTCGTCTACCACAACCATATACAGTGCCCATACGGAATAGATGGCACGTACGGTTCACCCTGGGCCAAACGACTCAGTTGAGAGTTTATGGCTAGATCCAGAAAGCAGAAAGGGGGTATTTTGGGCTTCATGCGTATGAATCGAAAGCTCAAAGAGGCCGCAAGTCGCATGCGATAAAAGCTCGTCGCAGACAGCTGTCATTTCATTTCTCAAGCAGGAGACGGACATGACGGATCTAGCTCGTCATGCCAGAAGCGCTTACGTGCGCAACCTGCGTTTGGACATGTTCCAACTTCCCCCAACCGATTTGAGCATGGCGGCCGTGCGAGAGGTCCGCATCAATCCACAAACGACGGGTATCCATCCCATCGTCATTCAAGTGGAAACGAGCACCGATTTTATCAATCTACATCGAAGTTACATGGAAGTGGAATTGCAACTGAAGATAACGGGTGCTGCCAATATAGTGGAAGCCACGCGTATCCAATTGGCCAACAATCTCGCTCACACATTGTTCAAACAGATCAGTGTGTGGCTCAACGGTACGCTCATGAGCCCTCAAACGGACACGTACCATTACTTGGCCATGATCGAAACCCTACTCAACAACGACAAACAAGATACCGAAGACCTGCTTCAACCCCAAGGCTACTACGACTGCATCGATGTGCCCAGTGGAGGCGATGCTGATGCCATCACAGCCAACCAGCAAGATCCAACACATGCCGATTATGCAGCTCTCTCAGAGTCAAGAAAGAACCTCATACAAAGCCGTATCAAGTTTTTAGGAGGCAATAGAGTGGTATTAAGGTTCACCCCAGCTCTAGAAGTGTTTAGATTAGGAAGACTTTTACCCCCCAAAGTGCAAATTCAAATGGAAATGTACCTGAATGATCCCAGCTTTTGGACCGTTCGGCAGGGCGATGCCCTTGTGCTTCGTCTCACTGAAGCCGATATCAAAGTGCGTTTCTACGTGCAGCAGGTGCGTTTGCAGCCTTCGGTGTACAGTGAAATCATTATGAAGATGAATTCGGGCAAGCGCGCTAGCTTTCCCACCGTCAGAAGTGCCATTTGGACGTACTCTCACCCCACGGATAACAGACACTTTGAGTGCGACAACCCTTTCCACGGCCAAGTCCCCAATAGGTTAGTCATTGCTTTGCTCAAGCAAACCGCCTTTAATGGCACCATCACAGAAAACCCCTTTCACTTTGGCAAATTCAACTTGAAGACCATCAAGCTCCTCATCTCTGGAGAAGAGTACCCCTACGAGACCTTGGAACTCGATCACGACGGATCGAACAAAGATTACAGAGGTTACCACCGCTTTCTGCAAGCCACAGGTTGTTTCACGAGAGGCCAAGGCAATTTGATCAAAGCCAAAGACTGGGGACACGGCAAGAAAGGCAATCTGTTTGTATTTGACACCACGTCCAACGACAGTTTGGACAGTCCGGTGTTAAATCCCAAGCAGTCCGGTGAAGTCCGAGTGGTGCTCGATTTTGGAGCCAATCCAGGCAGCAACCTCACCATCCTGTTGTACGGGGAGTTTGAAAACATCTTGGAGATTACAGGGCAAAGCACCCTCACCTACGACGTGCATCACCACACTTAATGCAGAAAGTACCCCTGAATAATGAACAGTTGGATTACTTAGCCTACGACCATTTGGGTAGCATCTATGGCGGCACCTTGCCCTGCGACCGATTACCCATGACGCAAGACAGGGCCGGACGGCGAGCTTTCATCGTCAACACCGATCCTCATGACCGACCAGGCACGCATTGGGTGGCGTTGTGGACGGATCGCGATGAATGTGAACTCTTTGACAGTTTTGCCATGCCGCTGGGTTATTACAAGACGGCTGCCCCTTTAGAAACCTGAATAGAACGTCATTACTTAACATGTGCAAGCAATGCAGACAGCGTACAGGCCATTACCAACCAAACCTGCGGCTATTATTGTCTTTTTTATTTACTGGCCAAGCATAGAGGCCAAAGCATGTCGACCTTTTTAACTATGTTTGACACTAGTAATTACTTAGCCAACGATGAATTAGTGGCCACGATGATGCGACAGTTGATTAAGCATCCTAAAGAGTGGTCTCAAGTCTGTCAACGTTCTTATCGCCAATGTAATAAATAAAATGTTAAATACACACCGTCTCATTCTTGTTTTGACTGTTGCTGCAAAGACTTCAAAAGAATGCCCCCAAGACGCATAGCTTTATTGCCCGCACCCGCCAGCACCTTGGTGTCTACACTATCCCCCGGTCTAGCCAGTTACCAAAAGGCCTTGGACAATATAGAAGAGAAATACAGTGCAATGGAGATAAAACGATCGCGAAAAAAGAAAAAAGCACTCAAAACGTCCAAGGCTGACGAGGCGCTAATCCAAGCAGCCACCAATCTGCAAGAGAGACACAAAAAGAAATTCAATCTAGCGTGTTTTGTCAAGAAAGAGAAGCTTAAAAGGTCTAGAGCCTCCAAAAGCCCTTCACTCGGTATCAATAAGCGAACCACTTTGATTTCTCTGGTCAAACGCATACCGGATGCTAAAAAACCTATCGCACAATGGTTGACGTAAAAGAAGCGTTTCGATTCCGACATCCTTCGAGTATTCTCATTGCGGGGCCTTCGGGCAGTGGTAAAACAGTGTTTACAAGCGATCTCATTCTAGACAACAAAGCTTTATGGCCCGATACGCCCGATGTGGTACACTACTGTTACGGTGTCTGGCAAGATGGATTCAAAGCCATGAAAGCCGAAGGTGTGCATTTTCACGAAGGGATTCCAGACACACGAGTCTTGAGTAAATGGTTTCCCAATGGCGGTTTACTCGTGTTGGATGATCTCATGGAAGAAGGTGGTCACGACAAACGCGTCTTGGACTTGTTCACCAAGTTTTCGCATCACAAGAGCATCACAGTCATCTATCTGACACAAGACCTTTTTCCACCGGGCAAATTTGCCAAGACCATCTCGCGCAATGCGCATTACGTGGTAGCCTTCAAAAGCCCTCGCGATCAATCGGGTATGCGCGCTTTACTCATCCAATCGTTTCCAGACAAGTGGCGCGAAGTGCACGAGGTTTTTAATAAAGTGACGGACAGACCTTTTGGCTATATGGTGCTAGACTTTCACCCAGCCAGTAGTGACAATTGCCGCGTCTTGTCACACATACTGAAGAAAGAAGGCTATACGCATTGTTACGTTTAGATGGCCTCATTGTCATACCGATACCATTACGACAACCTACAAAGATGGAAGGCCACCGACCGTGCGCAGATCGTCCACTCGTTCCAGTGGCTCGCCAAACGCTTAGATATGCTGCGTACAAGCTACGAAACCTTCATTTGCCACCATGACTTTTCTGGCGTACTATCTCGACTTCTTTGACGATGATGCGGAGATGTTTTGGTTTGCTAGATTCAAAGCGCTAGCACGCCAAAGACTTCGACTCATGAATGCAGACGACATTGACTACAAGGCTTTGAAAGCTATTTGCCATCCGGACACCAAAGATTTGTATCGTGTGGCTTGGATCTGTTACGAACACAATGAAACTGCTTTTCGCGAAGAAGTCATGGACTGGATAGAGATGGTAACAGGCGGTTACAAAAGAAGCTACGATGTGGATTCGCCTCACTTTTTGCGACCTTGCCCAGCTAGAAGACAATCATGTTGAAACGCGAACGCACCTGGTTTCCGCGCTTTCAGCAATATCTCACCTTTAGCGCCGAGTACCAACCCGATCACCCTGAAAGAGGAGTCGTGTATCGCATGGCCCATCAATGCGAAGGGTTTAGAGACGTTATGCGGCTAGCTCGCCAACAACCTTGTAGGTGGAGTCTCATTCCCAAACTCAACCGATTGAAAGCTCAAGCGCAACGAACTAGCCAACTCATGCATAAAAAGCACTACAAACCGAAAAGGCCTTCAAAACGACGATTGCCGTCATGCCTACGGCCGTGCACTTGACCCAAATCCCTAGCAAAGCAACAGGTGGAGGTGTGTTGGAACGTTTAGACAAACTGTATGCCTACTATCACCGACAAATGTGGTATCGCAAGCAAATGTATTTCATTCTCAAGCAGCGCAATGCCGTTCTCAACGGTCTGGCCTTAGTCCTTATGGCCATGGGGATGGTGCTCGATGCCATCTACAAGAAAAGTATCGCCATGATGGTCTTGGTAGCCTGCAGCGCCTTGCTCAAAGGCTGGATGGACTTTAAACGATTACACAGCAAGATGGACATGTGCCGTTTTGCCTATACGACGTTCGAAAAGATCGGTTTGGAACTATTGACCTTTGCGCGAGGCTTACCGTTGGAGGATGATGCTTTATCAAACTTTTTAATAACCTCCCACGCCAACGAGGAAGCCATTTCAGACTTGGCGCCACCTATTCCGGACAGACTTATAAAGCAGTACGACGACAAATTTCAACACATTCCATTGAACACCGAAGAGAGCTAATCAAAAATGCACCGAAGACGCAGCCTCACACGACGTGGAGGCGTACGCCGACGACGCCGAAGACAGACAGGCGGTATCTTGCCTTTTATCATTCCAGCTCTGATTGCAGCCGGTAAAGCAGCGGCTTTGGGGGCTGCTAGTGCTGGTGCAGGCTATGGCGCTAAAGCCATCATAAAGAGAGCGTCGCGTTAAAGAAGGTATCAGAATGCATTATGGATCGCATGGAACGACAACGACCCTTTCTGCACAGTCTGTTACGACAAGGCAATAAACACAAACGGGAAGTACTGATAGAACATGCCAATAAGGATCAAATCAATTCTGTGAGCGAATTGGTTCTTAACGTATTACGTAAAAATGTCCCCGTCTCGCCCCAGATCGTCCGCCAATTGAGACCCTATAAAGATGTAATGCGCGAAATTAGTAAACGCAAAACGTCGTTGAAGAGACGCAAAGAACTTTTGGGTGCACAAACGGGCGGTGCCTTTTGGAGAGGACTGGAGTGTTGTCATCGGCAATGTCAGCGTTAGATATAGACCCAGCCAAACCTACCTTGTGTCGCTTGATGGGTCTGGTGCAAGCGGCCAATCATGAGGTCGAAGAGCTCAAGATGAAAAACGAGACGATGCACAAGCTGTTGCGTGATGCTCAAGACGAGATGCAAGATTTGCGTAATCGACATTTTCGTCTCAAACAATTCATACTGTGCGACCAATGTAAAGAGCACGTCGAAACAACACCTGCGGCCCATACCATCTGTCTGTGTAAAACATGTTCTCAGTCCTGTCAAGACATAAAACAGTTGCGAGCTAGGAATGCGGCCTTAATTGGCAAGAACAGTGACTGGCAAAGGTGTTACGAGCATTTACAAAAAGTCTATAAGCAACTTGTTGATAGCTATATCGATCTTAAAGCCAAGCATGAAGGACATGATGATGGTGCCTGCTGAGAAATGGCAAGCCTTGCAAAGCCATTACAAGAACTTGGCCACCACTAATGCAGCGCTGGACAAGGTGGGCGAGTTAGGTGCCACAGAACATCTTCTGTTAAGCGACCCCAACATTCCGGACAGTATGGCCGTGCGTATGATCAAACCTTTGTCCATGCAACGTCGGAATTTGACCAAACGATTACGCACTGGCGATGTGGCCGCAGCGGCGGCTTCAACGGATGCCGAAGAGCCAGAAGCCATGGTAGACACACCTTCCGAAGCGCTGCTTAAAAGGCTGTTGAAACAAGTACAAACACCTAAAGCTACACCTGCCAAAGCAACACTAGTAAGACCTACACTGGCCAAACGTCCCAAGTTAGAACCTCAACCAGGCTCTAGCGGTCTCAATAAAAAGCCAGCACGCAAAAGAAAACAGTCAGTAGCCAAACAGCCTGCACAAAAGAAAAAAAGCGGACTGAGAAAAGCACTAGTAACAGGAGGCTTAAAGGGTTTAGCCAGCGCGGCAGGTCTTAAGATACCAGACGACGACGCAGGTAACCTAGACGGTAGTTATCTAGGCCCAAAAGCGAAGAAAAAGAGAAAGGGTAAAGCCCCCAAAAAGAGCAGGCAGACAGAACTTCAAAAATTAGCTTTAGACGAATTTCAACGAGGCGAACTAGACTATTCGTCCGATGATGACTCGCAAAGGCCGCGGCAGACGTACTACGGCAGGCAGAACTGGGAGACGATCTAGAAGAAGGCAAGCAGGAGGGTTGCTGGACATTCAAAAATGGATCAGTAAGAGTGGGAGCGAGTTTCATTGGCCTGGCTATCAGTTTCTGGGGCCAGGCACTAAATTGGAGCAACGTTTGAAACGCGGGGATCCAGGTATCAATCGTTTGGATCGTATTGCCAAGCAACACGATATCGATTACTCCAAAGCCAAGAACTTGCGTGACAAGTGGACGGCCGATACGAAAATGATCAACGCTATTAACAAGTTGCCTGGACGCAAGACGATGACGGAGCGCGTTGTGAAACGTATCATGCAAGCAAAGAAGAGGTTAAAAATGTAAACCAATGCTAACCTGCCACGTACAGCGCAAGCATTGGTCTGCTTTGGCTTCTTAAGCGGTGGTGTAGAGCCGATGTTAACACACAAGCAGCATGAAGGTGTACACGAACCACAACGCCATTTTCACGTTACTAGAACGCTACATCGAAATAGAAGCTCATAGCCCCTGGGATGATATCGAGGATATCTTATTGTTTGACAGACAACTCATACAACCTACCGATGCGGAACAATACGATATCAGCGTGACCGATTTGGGAAATTTAAGACCGGAATGGAAAGAGCACGTTTTACCCTACATCGAACGCGTGGTCACGCAATGGGAATCCGCGCATATTGATTGTTTGTTATGCAATGGCTTGGCCTGGTATCAAATCTACTACTTGCCCACCTCTCAACAGTTGAGATTCAAACGCGTCAAGCCCAAGCCTAAAGTATTACGCGGCAAAGACTTACTCTATTGTACTCAAGACTTGGACTATATGTTGAAGAGAGCGCTGCTAGCCATGGTACGCCCGGGACAATTGGTGTGGGACATTCAAGATAGAATCAAACGCGTGGCAGGTCAAGACATACACATGGACAAACCACTCAATTTTGGAGATGCCGCCACTATACTGGCTGATACATTTATTAAACTCTTAAATCAATCGTCGTAAGAACACACTGTGTGCGTGTCTTTTACATCCATTGTAAAGCGGTGTACGGCCGCCCCGGGCCTAAGTCGCTCTTTTTGATTTTGAAAACTAGTAAAACTTGCACAATCGGGTGCATTACAACACGCTAAATGAATAGGTTTGCCTTGAAAGGCGTTCGATCCATGTAATTTTTTACAAGGCTCGTGTTCTAGACACGGATACAATGTCAAACAGTTTTTAAGAATAAATTCTTCATCCACAATCTCTGCGTCCTTGACAATGTCTGACACAAAATGGGTGATGGGAATGGGTCCTTTCTCGTAGTGAGGTGGTCCACGTTGCAGGTAACGAGCGTGCATCTCGCTCATACACTGCTCTGTGAGGTGAAGAGAAAAGCGACTGATCAAATGCTGTTCGTCGTGGTTCGCCATCTCCGGACTCACAAAATAAAAGGCGGCACTAAGCAGACGGCAGGGCAGTTTGTCAAAATCCACTCGCACGGACAGCATGGCTTGCAACGCTCTCTTCTCTTGCGCGGTTAGGTAAAATCCACCCACCTTGTGATAGAGAAGAACCGTGTCCAAGAGATTCTTGTGATTACTTGAGAGTCGAAGCGTTGTACTAGTCACTTTCTGCATGGTATTGCTCGAGTGCTTTCGTTTTTCTCTGTTTTTACATCGAGATATCACGTGCTGCTATTGCTCAATCGCCTTTTCAATTATTCTCCTAGCTAAGTTTTTCCCACGGTCTTCACGTGCTTACACGGTGGTGTTGCTCAATAGAATTGTGTCATGCTGCTCTCATGTCTTTTTGTACTAAAAAAGAACATCACATGCTTGCGGTATTGCTCAATTTCTCTAAACAAAACTTGACTATAACAGAGTGTAAACCATTTTGGGAGGATTTACTTTGCAATTGCAACATGGCCGGTACTCAGACCTCTCTTCGCAAATACGATGCACGTGGCACTGTTAGCTTTGTAGAGCCCAAGTTCGCCATCGTGAAACCATACGAGCCTAATTTAGTGTGGCAGCCCACTTGCCAAAACTCTCTGGCAGAAATACGCACTTACAACGCGCAGGGTGAATTACGTTCGAAGAGAAAACAGTGGTATCTGATGGACGAGGATCAACATCCTCTCTGGGAACAAATCACTCACGACGATGGGCAAACGTTTCACTGGCAGTGTAGTACACCTACCATGCGAGCCATGCCTGCGGCTATGGGGTACCAGTTTATCGTGACGGCTCTCAATTTGGCGGCGAAAGAAAAATCGAAAGAGCGTTGTACGCACGGGTGGCGTCTTCTCCATCACGCCTTACAGCCTTGCAGCGTTTGCGGGATGTTGTTAACCATCAAGACCGATGAAGATGGCGAAATCATTAGTTCAGGTACTGGTCGCTTTAATCCTTATACTGATTTTCCTACCCAAGCAGTCATTACACCCGTCGGTAGTTCTAAAGTGCATCTCGATTGTTACGCTGGGCATTTACAATGGGCTCGTGCGACGTTTAGCGACTATGCTCTTTTACAGTGTTTGATCGCACGAGCGGCAGGGCGGTGTTAAAATTGAATCGTTTTGGTTCTTTCAGGTGGGCTACCGGTTTACTTTGATCTATGGACCCCCATTTATACCTTAAAATTTGCGCAACATGTTATGTACTGCATTTAGGTAAGCTTTTATTTTTTCTGTCAGCCTTTCCTAGAGGTCTTTACCATGCAAGACCCTTGTGGCGCTACTGTGACAGACCCCTCCACCGTGTCCACCTCGATTGCTACTTTGATTTACAACTCTACGAAGCCATTTACTTAGAACCAGCGCTACAGCTCTGATCTTGTCTTTTCTTAGGTAAGCTACGATTACCGCGCTTGGCCTGGCATTGGGGCCGTTACAGAAACTTTAGCGCCATCCCTATTCATCGCGTGCACCTAAACTGTTGTAGTCCGAGTTCAGTCTTCATTGTTAATCTAGACACTAGATACTAGGTAAGGTTTTTTGCGTTTTATTAGGTACACTCCCCATCGTTTGGTGGAGACGGGGTGGGGTCCGCAACTGGCGTTGTCACGATGCATGTTTACCCACTAGAGAGCACACAAGGTTTGTTTTTTTGTTTGCAGAAACCCTTTTGCATCAATACCTCCCCTTACAATATTGGATGGGGGAATGGTCTCATTTTGTTTCGAAAGAAGGCCATTGCACTAGCATGAGTGATGACAATGACTCTTACTTAACCGAAGAATCACCCTATTATTCCACCGATGATGATTTGCCAGAGAATCACGTTTATCTCTGGTGGTAAATAGGTAAGTCATTGTCATCACACCATTTTTCTAGCAAAGTGCTCGATGCTTTACTTTTTTATATCTCGACAGATCGCCTTGCACGCTTAATGCCCAATACCCTTTATCTTATGGTGTTTGGTCATTCACACGAAGAGTGTCACATTCACACCGTTTGTTACAATACAATGGACCGACGCGATCTCCTCTTTCATTTCAGGCCTATATGCTCCTAATTTCGCCTTGTTGAGTAAAGCACCGAGCACTCTGGCAGATTTTAAATATGGTCGACTTCTCCACCACATTCACGTGCATCAACACTGCCCTCTGCCTTCGAAGACCTGGCAAGATTGGAAAGAAAATAAATTAATAGGGCTTTATCCGCGACATGTCTGCCCCATGTCTTTCAAAGATGTACCTCCCTCTGTACAATATTTTTCTGCTACTTCGGGCGGTAGCACGTATTGTTGTTTGATAGCTTATTTTGGCTTACGCTCCGTTTATTAGATGCCACTCTGCTCTTGTTACGTTGCTGGGGAAGGAGATTGCTGGGCCACTCTCATGTACACTTTTTTCATCACGGTGGTTTAAACAAGTTTAAAGTCATGCACTTGTGTTCTAAGAAACTTTCCAAACGGCGCTTACCAGCCATACATCAAACCGGTCATTATATGCTACTCCAACTTTTGCGTGATCGCTTTTAATTTTGCAGTGCTTTGGCTAACCGAATTGCCAAGACAGTATATTTACACCACTTATGGCAGCAGAGTGACACGCCATTACCACATACACGAAGGCTGCGAAGACCGCATTGTACCTCACCGAAAGAAACTAAGACTGTGTAAACACGTTTATACTAGACCAGATCGCATTATTTTTCGTTTGACTCGCTTTTCCCCATATATCTTTCGCTTTCACAATACATCGCATTTTGAACCAGAATAAAAAGCTTTTTTAAAATAGCTTGTTGTGTTTTTTGCTTTTCAGACCTCCCCCAAGTGTTTGGCTTTCTCCTTACCGGGTTCGTGCAAGTGCATTGGCATTTTCATCTTTCCTGTCACGAGACTCATATCACTCTAACCGATGAAGCAGAATGCTCCATACGCTTTCAATTTGCAGATACAAGTCCAACGACTTCCGTTTTCTCTGTTTGCCCCCACAGGATCGCTTGACTTCCCAGTGTATTACTATTGGACACCAGACAGACAATTTGCATTTCGACCCAAGTCAAATTGCCAAACACTTAAAGCATCGCTAGGCTTAATGTTTTACGAGTTATGTCACATCCGCTGCGATTTCGTTTTTCCGGCTATTTATTTTCCTGTTTTTCTTTCTTAGTTCTAAAAGCCATGCTGTTTTTACCTACAGTGTATTTTCTTTATTTGCCCGAAGCAGTCCACTATCACTTACACGCGTATTGTGATGCTCATACGGCTTACTTGCGAAATTCTTTAAACATTTGTTTAAAATTTGGTGTAAACTACTTGACCTCATCCGGAGACAAAAAGCTGCCATTGGCAGGGGTCGCACTGTGGCCTTAATTTTTTAATGTCGCGTCATAAGTTGTCCCACAAATATGTCCCGACATTTACACCACAGGAGTCTTGGAGGTCGCACGTGCCCGACATAAATGACATTTGAAACCAGACTGTTAAGTCTTAATATTTCACGCACGAAAATTCATCTCTCCCTTTGGTAGGACTTTTTTTGCTTCTCCTGAGGCAGCTGAAAGGACTGTTGATGGCTGGATTGGCTGGCGATGTTCAAAAGCCCGGTCAAAGACGGCTGGCTGTGAGGTCGAAGGCAGCGAGTCTTGCGAAAAAATCTGCAAGCCAAAGGGTGACAACAAGCCATCCCCATACTGAGAATAACCAGGTGAATAGTGCAAATTTGTAAATTGGTGTGGGTTGAAATTCACCATAAGGACCAGATAAAACGTTTGTAGAGGAAACTGAGCTGTGCACACAAGTTTATGTTTTTCTTCTGTTGCAACATCAATCACATGTGAAACCGGCGGAAACTGAATTTCGCAATTCTGCTAAGACAACACTGCCTGGATCCTATAGAAGGTTTTCAGATGGTTCTTGCTTGATTTCAAGCGGCCCTGGAGATTATTTGATTTATATGGACTTTTGGTTTCGTAGTGGCGGCTTTGCCATTTTAGTGCATCGTGTATGTAACCCTTTTCACGGTATCAATAAACAGGCAGCTTTGGGTGAGACTTTTTTTTATTTTTATTGTAGGTCTTCCTTTCGGAATACTCTTGCCTGGTTCATACATACGATCCTGCGATGATCATTATGTGGCTTCCAGCGGACCCAACGACTATATTGCTTTTAAAAATTATGATTTCTTTGGCATAGGTTTTGCTCGTTTGATACATCGTCTGTGTAACCCCTATCTGACTCCGATTTACTTTGTTAATCAATAAACAAGACTTTTTTGCTCTTATTTTCTGTAGGCATCCCTTTTACTTTTTTGCTGCCTGCTTCTTACATTCAATGCACAAATGGGTTTGGACTTAATTCCAATGGATGGCAAGATTACCTTTACTACAAAACGACTTATCCTGTCGAACTATTTGAACATTGCGATTTAATTCATCATGATTGTAGTCCTTATTAAAAATACACATTGCGTGACATGGCGTGACATTTTTCTTGCGTGACATGACGTCATCTCCCTTGTTGCTAGGCAACCACACCCTTATTTTGATTGACAGGTCCTAGGATCACGTGATCTAAATACTCGATTCTGATTGGCTATGGACCCATGAGACCTTTATTACTACTTGTACTATTGTTGTTGATTGGATAACGTACCTACAACGTTTTTGAACGTACCGGATC
>OFEW01000007.1_pt1 | contig 16371 bp, 2 predicted proteins | sample 1521191 | NCBI WGS metagenome assembly OFEW01 (sample SAMN04272335, study PRJEB24112) | coral metagenome | biome: Coral reef; feature: Shallow seawater; material: Coral tissue | host: Coral | place: China: South China Sea | collected 2014
TTCACTTTCATCTACAACCGCAGTACAAATATGAATTATTTCATATATACTTCACTTCTGCAGTTTTGTTTCGAAGCAGAGTTTCCCGCTTAATGTTGTTTTTCATCATATTTATGTATGATCCAACAACTGTAACAGGCTTTTCAGGCCACTGAAATCTAATGTAACGGTTTTCCTTGACAAGTACAGTACCTCCAATGTTCAAGTTACTAAGTTTTGGCTTTCGACGGGTTTGATCTTAAGCCGGGCTACTAAAGTTGTTTAGAAAATTAGTGGCTGCTTTGGATGTTGAATTTCTATGGCTGCTTACGTGGCTCAAAACTGTTTGCAGCATTTTCCAAGGCGTAAGTTTTGATGGATCATTAAAACCACTCTTTATCACCAGATACTACAATCACAGTATCAAAAACATCCTAATCATTGGTAACACGTTGTTATCTTTTCCGTGACACTATATGTTCCCATAGCAACAGTATGGTCTGCTGAAACTTCATCAATTTTAGCTTTAAGTACTTATATGTCAAAAACGGCTCGGAGAAACCCTTTAATGTTATCGAATTTTTGACTGAGGGTACAAAATGGTGGATTCATTGACTAAATGCGACGTCATAACCGACAAATCCATCTCCACTAGTACAGAAAACTGAGAGTACCTAATACTGTATCTTAATATTGTATTTTAGCTGGTGCGAAAACTTATGGGGGTTCCAGCAAACCCTGCTTATGCTTCAGAGGGTTATCCACCAGAATAGATTTTGAATGTAAAACATTTAACGCTCCAATAGCTTGTTCTTTCCCTTCAGGTGTGGTGTTTTGGTGGTTGTTTCTGCACTTATCGAAAGCAGTTTAATTCCCTGCTTGATGTGAAGGAGGCCTTGCGTAAAGCAAACATTGACCTTGTAAACAGCTGGAATGACAGCTTAGTACAACATGCTGACGCAACGATTGGACGCCTAAACATCCCTGTCCAGTTTCCATGGCCTCTGAACACAGGTGGAACTATACAGATGCCTACCAACAGGAGCTTCCCGGTTCCTGATATTAGTGATTTCGCCGGAAGCCTCACACATCAGGTAGGCATCAATGCTTCTCTACCACCTTTACATTTAGTTGGAGTCGGAAACTTTGGCTTTTCTATTGAAACTTTCCTTATATCGTTCGATGAAGGAAACGTGTCATCAATTCAAATAGTTTTTCGTATTCCTGGATGGGATGCCTTTAACAAGTTCCAGTTTAAAGTTGTCCAACCAAAACTCATTATTCAACTTGGATTTACACACCAAACATTTGAAGTGCAAGCCAAAGGATTTATCGCTGCACTGAATCAAGCAGTTTCTAGTTCAAAAAGCGTAGGGTTGCCCATTCAACTTTTCTTTCCGAAACACCCCGGTGATTCTTTGCAAATCCACGCCTCAAATGAAACTGCTGTTGTCGACTTCAATTCTTTGGCGCCCTTATTTTCCACTGTGGCCGGTGTTAGAGACAACCTGAAAGCAATTGCTGACATTTCTCAGACCATCACAGTCCCCACCTTCATTTTGCATGTGGCTCCTGGATTTTCCAACATCGCCATAATTAACGTCACAACTATCTCGGTCAGGCCATTTGCAATTGTGGGAAAAATTATTATCACTAATGCCACATTCGAATTGTCACAAGTGCAAGACTCATTTCGAGCAGTCATTGAAATCTGTGGACAACGGCTAAGAGTTGCTATGCTGAAAGATACCGGCCAGCATCTGACCTTAGAGGCAGAAAAACACAGAAATTTGTCAATTGGCATCGAAGCTTTTCTTTCTTGTGTTAACGAAGGAAACGACCGTCGACCAGACACTAACTTTATGCGAATGAACCTATCATCATCTTTATTTGGCCTTGATTCATTGAAAATAAAATACAGATTGCAGCCAAAGCTGGAGCTAGCCAAAATGATCATCCTTGCTAGACTGCCTGCAGATTGGAACATTTTTGATCAAGCATCATTACCGACAAAACTGGAGAACTCGACGTTAAGCGTGACAGTCATCAATCCGCCAGGTTCATTCTTAGCTGAAATAAAAGGAGAAGTTTTTGGTCAAGCGCTCATCGGACATCCAACCCTCCTCGCTTTTCCCTTCGTGATTGAAATTCCAACAAAAGCGTCGTCGTTATCGCTATCTCTTCAGGATGGAGAGAAAATGCAATTACATTTCAGCAACCTGTTGAAACTTGGAGGAGTGAGTAGCGTATTTCCCTCCTTTTCAAAGACCATACTGACAGATGTCATGCTCACGAAGCTGACTTTACAGTTTCCTTCAACTTTAACCGGTCCTTTCCAGATATCCGAGTTTCGCATAGAGGTCCCATCGAAGACAAAATGGAACTTCTCATTTTATTATCTTGGAAACCTAAAAATGATGTACACACCAAATCACACCCTAATAAGTGGAGACGTAATCCTCGGAAATTTGAGCTTGCATTGCCAACTTGAATGGCCACCGTCGTCTCAAGGTGCCTTGATTGAGCTTTTGAAGTCAGCAGACATCAACGATATTTCGCTCTTTGTCAATAATGTTCATCGAACATTTTATGGTAATGCGACACTTGAGCAAAATTTGAACGGTCTGGTGAGAACTAAACTCTCAGGCGTGCATGGTTTTTCCCTTCAAAAGGCATCGTTCTATTTAGCAAAGGACCTTTCATTCAGGAAAGCTACATTCACAGGAGCCCTTCGGAAATACTCGTGGGAATTACTCGGTGAATTCTTTCATGTGGCCAATGTATTTCTTTCGATTGACATCGACGTAGGAAAATCTTTTGCTGCATTCATCGGAGGAGAGATGGTTTTGGTAGGTGGAAATACTAGCATACCATTTGAGATGAACATCCCCTCATCGCCAAACCAAACCCTTACAGTCGGTCTACCTGCAAATAGGGCACTACGCGTTTCATTTAAGCAGGTTACTGGAATGCTGGGTAATGCTGTTTCAAGCACATTTCCACAAATCCTCGAATCGTTTCTCCCAGAATTAGTTATTGAAAAGCTGAAGATTTCCTTCGATGAAAAAATGACAGTGTACGAAATCAATGAATTTAGAGCGGTTTGCAGTAAGTCTTGGGACCTTGGTGGGATTGGAGCTCTCTCAATTTTAAACGCAACAGTAATTATGAGACCTCAAGGTTTCAAGTTAAGGGGATTTCTTTTACTAGGATACACGTACTTGGAACTAGAACTGAAGAACTCCCCCGCAGGTCATGTGTTTTCTCTTGTAAAGCCAGTGAACACTACCCGACTAGATCAGCTGGTCAAGGATGCATTAAAAAGAATGATCCCAGGGCTGAAAATATTACCAGAAGCCAGTCGTCTTGGTCTAGACATTACAGATGCGTCGTTGGTACAGTTTGTGGAAGTGACCCTCTCGAACAGTTATGACTCTTTGAATTCGTTTGCTCTTGAAGTACAGATCTCAAAAGCTTGGTCATTTTTTCGATCTTGCTGTTCGCTGATAGCCCCTTCAATGAATTTACGCGTAAAAGACCTCAATGACATCCCCAGTTATACACTCAGCATAAGTGGCAGCCTGGAGCTTGTAGACAATGAGCAGCGCCTTGTGTTACCACTCGAATGCAACATACCAGACTCCCATCGACCAAAGATTACATTAACATTGAAAAGCGCGGTTATTTTTAATCTTTCAAAGATCGCTGTTTTACCTTTGGTTGGAAAGGTAATCCCCACTGGACTACTGATGCCGATTTCAGACATCATTGGAAACGTTCGCCTTTGGCCCCTTGAAGCGAACTTTGAGTCTCTCACGGGACGCTTAACGGGGTTGAAGTTGACTGCAACTGCGCTGAAGCACTGGAACTTGGAAGGCTTCCTAACACTCAAAAACATCACTTTGGATGTAAAATCTGGACAAGCCTTTCAAGCAACCCTACGGGGAATGTTTCTCCTTAAAGCTCATCCTATTTCTTTTCAAATACATTTTGCACCGACTCTGCCAGACCTACCTGAAATGAAAATAGGATTCCAAGAACTACCAGAAATTACATTAAGAGAAGTTGGACAGAGGTTGATTGGTGGCTTCCTATTAGAAAAGCTCTTTCCACCTGTTCTTGACAAACTGAAGATTTCTTTGAACTTCTTGAACTTACGATTATCACTCCCTTTGACAAAGCTGCAGGTACAAAGTTTTAGCTTGGGATTTTCTCTTAAAGACCAAGTCATACTTATGAATAAATGGTTGATAATAGAAGACATAACTGCGCAAGTTAACGTTAAAAGAGCCTCTCGAGTTAGTGTAGCTGGACGCCTGGCATGTCTCATCTCCCTTGGAACCGGATCGAATGTCATTCAGACCCGCGGAACCCTCATAATGCCACACCTCTCCTCGTCTGCTTGGGAACTTAACATCCACTCAGATAAATCCATTTCGCTGTCAGCAGCAAAAATTGTTGCATTGACTGGTGGAGGCTTTGACCTGAAGTCATTGTTTCCCGGTAATATTCTATCAAAAGCTAACAAATTTGAATTAAAACGCTTTAAAGCAGCTTTCAGCCCAAATCCTCGATTTAGAGTATTCAACTTAACGTGTGCATTCGAAGCAAACCTCAGCGACGTCTGGCTTCCCTTGAAAATAAAAGTTCAGCACGTACTCATACAGCTGTTTGTAAAAGATCCTTTTGATTCAATAAGACAGACGGTAAAGGCAACTGTTTTTGTTGAGTTACAAATTGGCAAGGCCACCGTTTCAACGGTGCTTTCAGTTTACAACAGCTATGTTCGTCTTAAAATTGAAAACCTCGTCATGCAGCGATTAAGCATTTATGACTTGGCAAGTCTCATTGGTGGCGATCAGTTGTTGAAAACTGTCCCTGTTGCTTTCTTACGCTTCAAAACAGTGACTTTGAAGAGCCTGAGCGTAACATTCAGTAAACCTCAATTTAATGTTTTGAATGCAAGTATTCGTTGCGATCTTCATGGGTTTGACGTAGGGTTTAGTTTTCCGCTTCCGATGGCTGATCCGTCAAATGTCTTCAAAGCAAGTCTTGCTGTTGAAACCTTGGAGCTTGATCTAAAGAAGAACAAAGATTGGCAGCTAACGGCATCAATTAAAGCTTCCTTTACTGGTATTCCACTTGAAAGACACTTCAGTGATCTCCAAGGATTGATTACTGTAACATCACGATCTGCTATATTAACAATCAAGAAGAAACTGCCTGATGTCGGACTTGACAAGAAACTTGCTGGCATAGATTGCAATCTTAACATCAAGTTTTCTGATCCCAAGATAGTATTTAGTACGAGACAAAAGCCTGTGCTTGGAATAGCTCTTGATATCACTGGATTTGACGCCCTTAACAAACTTTTGCCCTTTAAAGTGTTCAAGAACAGATTAGCAATGGATGTCGTTATAACAAAGAAGACAGGAATGGCGTTGAAACTTAGGACAATACCAATTCTGGACAAAATTATTCCGTGTGAGAAAAATGAGGAGTGGTACACCTGCGATTTTACCTGGCTTTGTCAGGAAGATTCATTGGTCAACCTTAAACTGCCTACTTTTGCATACACCACAGATGGGTTTTCAGCGATCATGGATATTCAAGGATTACAACGGCTATGTATTCCGCTTACGCTACCGTTCCTGAGACAGTTTTTTAGAAACATTCCGTTCCTCCACGATCTGTTGAAAGCAAACATTCCCCTTTGGCCTCCTCTGGATGTGATAGGCAACCTACGTCGGATTGGCTGCAACATAGACAACCTTCCAAAAGGCATGGACCGATTCAAAAATCAAGAATTTCCTAAACAAATTACTGTGGCCTTATCACTGTCTGAGAACGGCCCCTTAGCGTTAAGTCTAGAGGTTCAGAATGGTGAATCAGTCAATGTAATCCTACCAGTAACGCCTGGGATTAATTTGGCTGCAGTCTCGTTAAGCAGATTCTCGATTGGTTCGACTTTTGGAGTACCTTATGTGGATATAAGTACTGAAATATACCTGTGGGATCTTCAACAGCTACTACTCCTCTCAAACATTCCAAAACAGTCTTTTATTACAAATGCAGGGGAAATGGAAACACGAATAATTTGTAGAGATTGCTTCTTCATAATTGTTGGCGCTTTTCCGATTCCGATTTTTGCTGCCCCCTTTTCCATTAAATATCCCACGCTTATTAATCTGTATGGCCAGGTGACAATCTACCATCGACGACCTGATTACAATGAGATTGGGTCCCTCCTTGTGCGACTTTTAAAGTTCTACACAGATGTAAATTATCTACTCTCTTTCGATGATTTTAAAAACAGCACTTTACTCGTCGTGAAACTTTCAGATGGGAATGAGGAGACCATGGTCCAATTGCCCATGTTTAGTGGCGGTGCAAAACTCAAACTGAACGTCCCACCGATAGATGCGAAGAGATTTTTCGTTGGCTACATGAACTTCTGGAAAACCTGGGAGTTAAAATGGCTATTGCAGGTTGTGCCACTGAGATATCGTGTTTTAGACATTGCTTTCAACATCGGCCCTTTCCGGTGGCATTTGCTTAAGTTTGCAGCATCTACACCAAACGAGCTAAAGAAAAACAATGACATCTGGCCGTATGCATTATCAGAAAGTGGAGATGACGCATTGGTAATAGCTTCCGCAAATCTACGTCCTCTCTCTATTGACACCAAATTTCGAATGCAGAACTTTGGTAATGCTAGCCTTTCCTTCAAGCTACAGGTTGGTATACAAAGCCTGATAGTAATTAGTTTAACCGCTGAAACAAGGATACATTTGGAGGACCCTTCAAATCCAATGACGATCTTTGGAAACGCCCAAGTTAAACTTTCTAATAAAGATTTACTAAGTGGTGAGGCGAGAGTATCAATAGATGCGATTTCTTTATCTGGAGAGTTAAAATTTAATATTTTTGACGTACTTGCATTCAGTGGAAAGGTTAAAGCGGACGTCTATAGTCCGGGCCCTACCTTTGCTCTGGATGCCGATGCAGCTGTCCATCTTCTGGGAGTTCGGTTGTCCAAGTCGCATCTTTACATACAGGTTTCTCCCCTGAAATCAGTTATAAAGGCCAGAGCTATGTTCATGGGTTCAAGCTTGAATATTAACGTCATTGTGAATGGTTTATCTTTTAACGTTCAAGCACAAGCAAGACTTCGCTTCCCTTTAGAGGTAGATCTTGGCACAATAAGCGTAGGTGGTGTAGACATTGGAAGAATTGTGTTAACTACTGGCTTTGATTGTGATTTGAAGATTTCATTTCCAGGTCGTAGTACAATGACTGTCTCGTTTCGTTTCATGGGAATAACATTCAAGCTCTCATTAACATTTAACACAAGAGACGCTAGGCCTGACAGAATTCCTTCGCTTTTGTTGGATCTAATTAAGGATAAAGCTCCTGCTTTGCTAAAAGATCTATTCCGGAAGAATCCTCTTGAGATACTGAGAGCACTTGTAGAGGGAGTTTTCGATTTACTTGATGATGCGTCAAAGCTTTTAAAAGACTTACTTAAAGCAGGGCTGAATTTTCCGTTTGAAGAACTCGGCAAATTCCTCAGTAACCTGGATGACGCCTCGAGGGTTATAAGTGAGGCTGCCGAAAGATTACGAAGAACTGCTGCAGAAGCGGCTGCTGCTGCTAGAGAGGCGGCTTCCAAAGCAGTAGAAGTTGCTGGGAGAGCAGTTGAACAAGTAGGAATGATTGCAAAGCAAGCAGGTAAACGTCTTGCTGAAGCAGGAGAAGCCTTATCTCAAGCTGTCAAAAATGTGATCCATATCGACAATGCTGTGAAAGAAGCACGAAGAGTCTTTGAAGACGTTTCCAAGCGATTACAAGAAGCAATTAAAAAAATCGGTGAAATAGCTCAAAAAATAGCAAGTGAGATAGCAAGAGGCATTCGTAACCTGGCTGGTAAAGTTGTAAAAGTTTTTAAATCTATCAGAATACGTCTAGGCAAACGGTCAATTTATCGCCGTGATGCCCTCTTGAATGAAAAAAGAGTACAAGAAGAGGAGAAAAGGAAGCTTCAAAAAGATCAAAGTGATCAAAGAACTCGAGTAAGGCAAAAAGAACGAGAGTTGGAAAGAGCACGGCAAGAGGAACAACTAAAGAGAGGCTTGCGAGATGCCGCACGAAAAGAGTCTCTTCGAGCCACTGGAAATCTAAACAAAGCTTTCAAAGAAAAAGCACAGAAAAGGGCTCTCCTTGACGATATTATTAACAAGGGTAAATGCGTAACGGGGGAAAATAACTGTCATCCGAATGCAACTTGCCTTCGGAAGGGACCAGAAGGACAATTGTTTAAATGTGTGTGCAGGCAAGGATGGGTAGGAAATGGCACTTTCTGTGAAAGGCCTATTCGGGGTGTAGCAATAATATCGGACAGTCCAAAAGTTGTTGGAAAAGCGGTTTTATTCTCTGCATTTGCACTATCAGGGACAAATGTCCAGTACAAGTACAGCTTTGACTTAGCATTCAGCCAATATGGTTTTGCTTCATATACTTTCAACTCGCCAGGTGTCTACGATGTAGGAATACTCGCCAAAAACCATGTCAGCAATGACACAGCAAGTGACAGAGTGGTTGTTCAAACTCCAGTCACGAATATCACCCTTAATATAAGTGGAGATCGCAGAGCTTGCCGTGTACTTCATCTGAGTCCATCAGCCAGCGGAACAAATGTTTCATTTAGTATTGATTTTGGGGATAACACGTCCCTTAACAATATTACAGAGACGGTCACCCATCATTTTCCACGATCGGGAACATTTGTAATAAATATAACTGCTTCCAATCTTGTTAGTGCAAACAGTCAAACATTTGTCCTAAACATTTCATCCTCCTCCTGTGATAGCTTGTTCTGCGATATCGTAGCATTGGAAAAGACATTTTTAGAGAAAACGGCGATGGAAATTTCGTCACTGGCATGGTCTCTTTTGCATTCAACAGAATCCAGCAACGAACTCAGACGGTATAACTTGATTTGGAAATACTTATCACTGTTTTACCCGGTGTCCTATTCAGTATTTCAAAAGGAATTCAGGCGAGAAAATACTCTTGATAGGCAATACAGAATCTCTGACATCCGCATTGAGATAGATTTTATTCTGGCGGGGATACTTTCATCTCAGATAGGGCACATCGATGGAAGTGAAAGCTCTCTTTTCCTCTCAAAAATCAATAATCCTATGGAAGCTTTCACGTGGATTACGTCTATACTTTTAAGCACCGACGAGTTTACAAGAACGTGGAATACTTCAAGGACAAGAAGGGAGCTGTGTCAAGAGCGACTTCCAATTTCAAGAATCAATAGTGCCATTGACGGGTATATTTTAGGTGCGCAGCTAAAGATGACTAATTTGTCTGAAGGTGAAACGCTTTCAAACATCCTATTTGACTACTTCTGTCCATCAAACCCAAAAGTGCAGTACAGCTGGAAAAATAGATACAGAAGATTCTATAATCTTTCGAAAATGCCAAACAGCGATGGAAATTGGGATGCAGCGATATTCTCTTCCACGTTTTTAAACCAAACTTCGAACCTGGAAGGTTTTATTGGTCCCATTAAAGATTTCTGTTTAAGCTATTTTTTGGAAGTTTTGCTGTCAACATTTAATGCAACAGAATTTCAGAAGGGGTCAGGCGATCAAGACAGCTGCAGAGTTTATGTCACTTGTCAACAGTGCATTTTTGGTGGAACTAGTAGTAGTTGTTTTTGGTGCGAAAGTTCCCACGCTTGTTTTTCGAAAGAGAAATTCGCCAGTTGCAGTCAACACCAAGCTATCTTCAGCCTACCATGTTCCAGGACATGTCATCACAGTCAGAGATGTTCAAAGTGTGTATCTGAAGATCACTGTGGTTGGTGTGGGTCTTCAGAAAGTGAAGACCGTCCAGTCTGCGCTGAGGGCGGACCGGCAAGACCAAGAGCAATAGCTTTCTGCAGTCCATCGGAGTGGTACCATGGAAAGTGTACATCTAGTTGTCCCACAAACCAAGGTCGTCTGTGTAGTGGAAAAGGAATATGCAGAAATGGGGAATGCCATTGCCTATCAGGTTACTATGGTAATGATTGTTCTGAAAGGGGCTGCGTCTACATGGCAAGACAAAACGATACTCTCCAATCCTTATCTATTTTGTTAAATGTCAGTATAGTTGACATTCAAACGGCAAATAAGGAACTCATCAGAAATGCAACAGATGTGGCTGTTAATTATCATCTAACAATCCCGAAACCTGAAAAGAGCCTCATTTGCTTACGTATAGCTAAGCATTCACGTTTTCATCAATTGTTTCCCAGAATGCTACGCATTTCAAAAAACAGAGCTGGACTGGAAAGCTTCTGTGGTCTCTTTGGATCCGTAGCATCCGAAAGCAAGAAAGAGCCCTCTTGTAGAAACATCAACAGTAGAGAACATTGCCTTAGATCAGGGACATGCGCCTGGAATGTCAGAGAACCGTGCACTGGAATGTTGTTGCAAGGCTGTTTCAGATTAACTCACTGGCTTGAATTGCTTGTAAATCAATCACAGATTATTTATTCTCCGATATCTGGTAACGTCAAAACAACGGATAACTCCATTCAGATCACTGGCTGGCCTAAAAGTGAATGGACCGGTAATATTGTGACGATATCTCATCTTCAACCCTTAAATGTTAGCAGTGTACAGAGCGGGCAGATCATTGGGACAGCTTTAGCAAGAAAAGGGTCAATTTTGCCCAGTTTTGTGATAGTGAGCGTTGTACAGGACAGTGTTTATATAGATCCTCTGGGGTATCTTCACCCATGCAGCCCTGGTTGTTCTCAAGTGATACATTTCCACAATGGGATCTGCGATGAAGCTTGTAATACAGAACAATGCAATCACGATAACGGAGAGTGCACATCGAACTACACCAATCAATCATATATTTCACTACAACCGAGAAGCATTCGTGATTTCTTTTCCGTTACAACTTTGAAGGTCTTGTACCACTTACAGGCAATAACTGGAGAGAAATTAATCAGCATCACACGTGGACCACTCAGCCTCTACTCTTTGTCTAAGGAGGTAGTGCTGGAAATAGTCGACACCTCTGATCTCCATTCTCCTCTTGTTTTTAGAAACTACAGGCGCCGAGTTGCCAAATTTGTGAACTTTTTATTGTCCCAGAACACGTCAATTGAAAAACTGACTTTGTTAACTGCAGAAAAATTTATTGAGCTTGGAGTTCACCATGTATCTCCATTTGGTAGCTGTGACGCTGACTGTGACATTGCTGAAATCAAAACCTGCCCACTGACAAATCTAGTCAATTTTCAAGTAGGTCTTGACGCGCTTATGGAGGCCCGATTGTTGTACTATACTCTTGTTCAAAATCATAACGGAACCGTAACGCCATATTTCCACCTCCAAATACCTCGCCAAACCATCAAAATGAGCAGACTCGGGCACTATGATCCAGCACTACAGGCCAGCCGTGAATGCAATTCCCTAATCTCATGCTCTGGACATGGCGTTTGTATGACAAATGGGAGATGCTATTGCGATTCATTCTATACTGGAAAAAAATGCCAGATGAATAACTGTCCTGGAAGTTGCTCAGGTCATGGAAATTGTATCGAGGGCGTGTGCGTTTGTAACTTTGGTTGGGATGGAAATGATTGTTCCAAAATCAAGTTATGTACTCCACTATGTCCAGAAATCTGGATTGGTGACGGCGTTTGCGATCCAGATTGCGATACTCTTGATTGTTTACAAGACAAGGGAGACTGTCAGGACGTTTGTATTTGTCCAGATGTATGGCTTGGCGACGGATCATGCGATCAGATGTGTAACAATACACTTTGCAACTACGATGGTGGTGATTGTGTTGAAAAAGAGTGCAGTCCCGGATGTCGATCAGAAATGCTAGCAGATGGGGTATGTGATCGTGATTGTAACACAGAATTATGTGGTCTGGATGAAGGTGACTGTAGTACCATTTCAACCTGTTCTTGCAGCCAAAATCTTCAAGGCAACGGTATGTGTGATGAAGACTGTAACGTGGCCGCCTGTTTGTACGACTATGGAGACTGCACCATACAAGTCACAGGAGAAGACTGTCCTCAATCATGTTCGCCTCCAATGGTTGGAAATGGTTTTTGCGATTTATTCTGCAATGTGTCTGCCTGCAACTTTGACGGAGACGATTGTGACCTGACTAAAACTGCTTCGACGATAGATCTGTGCTTTGAAGGCTGCCTTCCAAGTTTTCTTGGTGATGGTGAATGTGATTCTGTATGTAATGTTCAAGCCTGTAACTTCGATGACAATGACTGCCCTAAACCTATTGTTCAAGAGTGTTCTCAAAAATGCCATCTTAGTATGGTGGGAGATGGCATCTGTCAGTCGCAATGCCAGGTAGAAGAATGTTCATTTGATGCCGATGATTGTCAGTGTGCGCCTGGTTGTTCAAATGCAACTTTAGGAGATGGAATCTGCGACGTGGATTGCTTTGTAGAGCCTTGCAATTACGACTATATGGACTGCATTTGTTCCTCGAAGAAATGCCCCAAAGACTATCTAGGTAATGGGCACTGTGATCATCAATGCAACAGTAGAATATGTGATTATGATGGTGGAGATTGCACATGTTCAAATGATTGCCCCATAACTTCTGTTAGTGATGGATTGTGTGACCCAGCTTGCGATACAAGGCATTGTGATTTTGATGGCTTAGACTGTGGAGGCTGCGATTCCGAAACCCATTTAAACGTTTGTGACGAGAATGCCGAATGTATTGTGACCAACGGATCGCTCCCGTTTCTACAGTGTCAATGTAAAAAAGGATTTTATGGGGATGGCTTCTCTTGCGTAGAGAGAGGAAACTGTTTCAATGTCAGCGACATTTGCTCACCACGTGCAACGTGTAAAGAATCAAACGGAACGTTTGAATGTTACTGCAACCCAGGGTGGATTGGCAACGGCGTTTTCTGTGAAAATTTAGATGAATGTAATGAGGGAAGTCACAACTGCAGCATTAATTCAAGATGTGTTGATCTACCGGGAGAATACAAATGTATTTGCGAGACTGGATGGGTTGGGGATGGCTACAATTGTACAGATGTCAACGAATGCGAACTCAACAGGCATTCTTGCTGTGCAAATGAAGACTGCGTAAACACAGACGGCAATTACATTTGTGCCTGCAAGCCTGGATGGCGGGAAAATAGGAACTCAACGTCGACAACACAGGATAGATGCAATTTCAATAAAAGTCTCATGTGTGTTGACATAGATGAATGTGGGGAAGAGAAACACAACTGCTCTACCTACGAGGGCCAAGCTAATGCAATTTGTGTCAACACCATCGGTGGCTTTCAATGTTCTTGTTCCGAAGGATGGCAAGGGGATGGTTTTTATTGCAATGATATAAATGAATGTGTCAATAGTACTGTCTGTAGTACCAATCAGGTGTGTAGAAATATGGCTGGGAACTATACTTGCTCCTGCAAGGAAGGTTGGACTGGATCTACGAATGACGAATGCCGAGATTTGGACGAATGTTCTCTCGGCTTAGGCGACTGTGACACTTTCGCGTCTTGCATTAATACAAACGGAAGTTTTAGGTGCGAATGCATGGAAGGATTTCAAGACACAGGAAGAATTTGTACGAAATACCATTGCAGAAATCAGACAAGCCGTGCAACTAGTTCAAATATGGAAAATAAAACTGCAACCTTAGAAGAGCTCTGCACGTGTGTCGGAGAGTACATGAACACTGGACGAACTTGCGTGGACGTAGATGAATGTAAGTGGAGTATATTCCATTGCCCTCCGGTAGCCCCAATATGCCAAAATATAATCGGTGGTTATGAGTGCAAATGTGATGCTGTGGATAACTCGTCATGTGATCCTGTGAATCCTTGCGACTCTGGTAACAACACGTGCGAACATAACATGACTTGTATTGCAGTTGGGATGGAACATTACTGCGTCTGCCCAGAAGGATATACTGAAGACCAAAATGCAACAGCGTGTATTGATGTTGACGAGTGCATCAATCCAAATATCTATGGCTCTTGTGATCGCAATGCGGAATGCATCAATCTTAATGGTAGCTTCGAGTGTAAGTGCCGTAGAGGCTTCTTTCAGAGCGAAGATGCTTGTTTCGAAATTGATGAATGTGAAGGAAAGATCACTCGAACTTTTGCAGGGCTCCTCGAAGAATGTAAAGTTGGCGTTTGCACGACAGCTGAAACCTGTATTTATCGCAACATTTCAAGTGATGGAAGAAGTGAAAACAGCTCTACCTTGGTATGTGCCTGTGATGATAGCGACAACAGCAACATAGACTGTGTTGAGGCTATCGTGGAAGTCATTCAATCCGGAGAAAGCTTTACCACTATAATATCTATTCCTTTGGATTTAACGGAGAACGCCAGTTCAAGTGCTATCGCGGAAAACCGAACTAGCGTTGTTCATAACTGTACGAAGAACGCCTTTTGCAACAATACGGTAGGATCATATGAGTGTATATGCCAGGAAGGATATGAAAGCGAAGACGGCGGATGGAACTGCGGGGATAGAGATGAGTGCCTTGCAAACGATACTTGTCATGCCAATGCCACTTGTTTAAACACGGATGGGTCCTTCTCTTGCGAGTGCAAATCTGGTTTTACTGGAAATGGTGTAACAAACTGTTCCGATGTTGATGAATGTTCTCTCAAAATTGTAAATTGCACTCACAACTCCTTTTGTGAAAATATAGCAGGAAGTTACATTTGTACATGCCTAGAAGGTTTTCAGCGAAACGGGACTTTGTTGTGTGAAGACATGGATGAGTGTTCCAGTACCGATCTCAATAATTGTCACCCAAGGGCATCGTGTGAAAACTACATTGGTGGTTATAACTGCAGCTGCTTTAAAGGCTACTCGGGTAACGGTTTCACATGTTCGGACATAGATGAATGCAGAGTTAATTCCATTCTGTGCGCGAAACATGCCTCTTGTTACAACACTCTTGGCTCTTATAAATGCAAGTGTGACCCGGGCTGGTCAGGTGATGGACAAACCTGTACTAACATTGACGAATGCTCGCTTGGTTTGCATACGTGTGTGGAAAATTCATACTGTGTAGATAACCAAGGGAGTTACACTTGTCTTTGTGACAGAGGATGGAAACGTCAGTGGTTTGAGCCCTATGGTAGATGTTCCAGGTGTGATCCAAACCTTTTCTGTTCTGGCCATGGACAGTGTTTCCGAAATAGAACGTGCGACTGTCTTAGTTATTACAGTGGACAGAACTGCTCCGTGTGCAGGCCAGACGTCCGTTGCTCAGGCCATGGAACCTGCGACTTTAATGGAAATTGTTACTGTGAACATGGCTGGACAAGACAACCACTGGACTGTAGCGTTTGCTCACCAGAGACACTGTGCAGTGGCCACGGTACATGTAACTACGACCAGATAACGTACAAAAACCAGTCTTGTTTTTGTGATGACAGGCACTTTGGAAATAACTGCAGCAAAGGTAACTTTTCTTCAGTACTTTTAAGTACTTTTTTGGACATAATCGCGAAGAAGTGATAATTTAGCTTCCAAATCCTTTTACGCCGGTAAACATAACTTCTTTCATGAATTCATCACAATAACAAGAAGCTAATGTTTTATGTAAATAAATTAAATTGCAGCATGTCCTTTTGAGAAGGGTGAGGTGTGTGGGCCTAATGGCCACTGCAACCGTGATCCAGGTGCATTGTACCCATGTGTGTGCTTTTCCGGATATCAATGGAACGATAGTTCCTCCCTTTGTGAGGACGCTGATGAGTGTTTTCTTAACTCACATCATTGCTTGCCACCAGCCAGATGCATCAACACCCCAGGTTCCTATCGCTGCGAGTGTCCTTCCCTCGTGGGGTGGTCCTTCGATGGCAGAACTTGCAATGATACTGATGAGTGCCAGTATCCAAATGTTTGTGACCCACAAGCTACGTGTATCAACTTTCCAGGAGGATTCAATTGCAGTTGTAACTTAGGATGGCGAGGACAAGGGGCACACTCTATATGTTCTGATATCAATGAATGTGTGGAAGGAACTGACAAGTAATGTTTTTTTTTATTCTAAGTTAAAGTTATGAAATACATGTCTATTTCTTTCATGTAAAGCCTTATTAATTAAGCGATGGACCACTCTTTATATGACTTTACCCGGACAATAGACCACGCGGGATGTTGGAAGAACACCAGGGAAGCTTGTATATCACTCGCCCAACGGCTCGTGATTTATAATCTTTTCCAGTGTTCTCCCAGCATCCCAAGTTGATTTTTGCGCAGGTAAACTCATCGAAATAGTGTTCTATTGCTTTTATGAAATAACTTTAGAAAACGTTTGTCAAAGAGAAAAATTTATTGTACT
>OFEW01000008.1_pt1:12500-16087 | contig 16087 bp, 9 predicted proteins | sample 1521191 | NCBI WGS metagenome assembly OFEW01 (sample SAMN04272335, study PRJEB24112) | coral metagenome | biome: Coral reef; feature: Shallow seawater; material: Coral tissue | host: Coral | place: China: South China Sea | collected 2014
GATAAGCGCCGAAAAGGAAATACATCGTGGTGTGTATGTCAGTGTTGTGCAAACTGGGAAGAGCAACGAGAGAAAGTATGTTTATGCTGCAAGAAGATCGAGAAAGTCGCTAATGAGGTTAATTTACCGTACGCACCGCGACGACCAAATTAGTAAGATATTTCTTATAACTGTAATGTGTATCTAACGAGTTCGGGAACGATTTCTACTCACGCCGAACGGCATCAAAATTCTTTTTCACCTTGAAAGCAAATTGGTCAATTCTATTTGGTTTTCGAGTCGTTAGTTCGCTTTAATACACAATTTATAGTAAAATTAAGAAAGTTTTAAACTCTCACTTGGCGAAAAATCACAAAACAATTTGACAGCAAAGCGAACTTAAAATTTTAGAGGGCCGTACAGAAGAATCCGGTTCGCTAAATTGACCAATCACAGAGCGCGTACTATCTGAGAGATTCAATAGTCAGTCATCTTGGAGTGTACATGTATCTAATGGGGAGAGAGTTAAAGGTGTAATCTAACGTACACTATTTGTTCATTTCCTTGTTGCACATCTTACCTTTGCTTAACCTGTGAACTAATACTGGTCTTCAAACTTAAAAATAGAAAATAAAACTCAGTTTTAGTTTTCTAAACTTTGTTGGTCGTTACATACAAGTGACAGAAATAAAACGACAAAAAATATTTTGTTTTCTAGAGTCACCACATTTCATTACAAAGCCTTCTTCTTCAGTCACGGTTAAAGAGAAACAGAACGTGACCTTACAGTGTAAAGCAGCTGGTTTCCCACCACCCATAATCACGTGGTACAAAGATGGTCAGATGATAAATGGGGAAAGAAGACAGTTTAAGAAAAGAACATTAGATATAAAGGCAATTGAGTTTGAGGACCGGGGTATCTACACCTGCACAGCGGAAAACCTGTTGGGCAGAGTTCAGTTAGCCGTCAATGTAACTGTCAAAGGTAAAGAACTAATCCTGTATGTCCGATTGCCTCAATGTCAAATCAGATTAATTACGTGACAAGCGTTCATGCATCTCACTGGTCAAAGTCTATAAAATGCTTATTTATTTCCACACCTGAATCCCTTAAAAACATATCACCTGATAATGCCGTCACGGGGACACCTGAAATTTTAATATTCTCTTTCTGTAGTAAGTTCATTTATTTTTACCATAACAGCTCCTAATCTCGCGATCTAACTGGCTAATTCGCCGTTGTCAAAGAGAGTCTATACAACGCTGCTTGCGTCAATGTCTTGCGCAATGCCTCTTTCAGCTCGCGCTCTGGAAAAACATAAAAACAAAAAAAAAACATTTTCTTTGAGGTTAATAACATTGTAAAAAAAAAGCAAATCGAGATGTGGTGTTTATCGTGGTCTGTATACTTATCGGCGATGAGTACGCGTCATTACTCTTGTCATTACTCGAGTTTGCAAAAATTTTTGAAAGGAAAGTCTGACGCTTACAAGTATCTCATTTGCTTAATGCACGTCATGCACTTTTACAGTGCGTTAACTCAAACCGAGGCCACCCAGACAATGAAAACCAATCAGATGGCAGAACTGAAAAACAATAGATTCCAACATTTTTGCACACACTGTACAAGGCTATTTCCGTTCATTATTTTTTGGTTCTACTTTCAGTACCAACAAAATTTGTGACAAAACCAAAGAAATCAGTAACCGCTTACAAATCATGGGACACAGTTCTCAAATGTGATATCTTTGGCTACCCCTTCCCAGTGATGACTTGGACAAGATCACTCAAGCAACTTCCAGTTGACAGGCATATCATCGATGGAAATAAACTTACCATTTTAAACACAACAGAGGATGATGATGGTGCTTATGTTTGCCAGGGAGCTAATGAACTGGGGAGGGTAATGGCCGTGATATGGATCATTGTAAAAGATGTTGGTAAGCCTAGAATCTAATAACAAAAAATTTCACTAGACGAAATCTAGGATCCAGTGGTTATGATCGGTTATTTTATTTCACTTTTTATCTTTAAGTGAATCCTTACATCGTGACAAGTCCTCAAAGTGAAATTCAAGTGAATAATGTTGATGATTTTGTGACGATAAATTGCACTGCTCGTGGCTCGCCGCTTCCTAAAGTCAAATGGTTCAAGGATAAGAATAATGCTATTCCTATGGAAACACATGACGAGAAGGATTCAATAAGGAGTGAAATTCGTATTGCTCATTTCAAGCCAGGTGACGCTGGAAACTATACCTGTGTATTTCAAAACGACAAGAATGGAACAGCGACAGCCAGTACAAGCTTGAGTATGTATAATATATTCTCTTAAAATTTATTAGTCTATTATTATATTAAGACAAACAAAATGGACCATAACCGAGACGTTTATGATACTGGAAAAAAGTGGAATGGATTCAATGGATAGCTTTTCTATTGATTACAGAGTAAGCATATTTAAGTCAAATGTGAATTAAAATAAAGACTAGACACATAATCCCAGTGATATCTTTAGTATACACTTTTTAAAGAACTTATTCTTTTTTCCACCAAATGCGATGAATTGTTGTCAACATCGTTGTAATTTTAACGTGTGCATTTGTTTTTATTTGCAAGACTTGGTCAGTTGTGGTGATCCTGGTTCTCCATTAAACGGACAAAAACTTGGCTCACGATACTGGGCTGGGAAAACTGTTTCGTTTATTTGTCATCCGGGATATCGCTTAATTGGACCAGCAACTAGAATGTGCTTGGCTTCAGGTGACTGGAGTGGTATAGAGCCTTCATGTACGTGAAGAAATTCTGCTATTTGTTATTGCTATTCATTTCCAGGTAACATTGTGCCAAGGAGGTTACTGCTACATGTACTCGAAGCTGTTAAATTTAAATTTGTTGTTGCATTTGTTGTTGTTCCTTATTCAGATATATAACAAAAAGAAAGTACGATCTGAGTGAGGTTTTTTTTTTGGCATCAGTGAAACAATGTTAAAGATCGGCTTGTTTATATTTACTTCACTTTAATGGGAACGGCCAAACTGAGGCGCGCGTATATGACTGACGCTTTTTATTGATCAAAAATAAAGGTCGCAGGGCTTGTCCTTCTATTGGGAGCCTACAGCATGGTTTTACTCACGGACAGCAGTTTTGGGAAGGTAGTCACGTTTCCTTTACTTGTAATCCTGGTTACTGCTTAAAAGGATCCCCAGAACGTGTCTGCCTGAAAAGTGGTTCTTGGACGGGAGTGCAGCCTTCTTGTATTTCGGGTAAATATGGAAATATGTAAACATGTAAAAATAACCAAATATTTTACAAAAATTCGTTTAGAAATGTCCAAGAAACATTTTATTAGTATTTATTTATTCATTATTTTTTTAAAACTGAGAAACAGTTCTGGTTCATAGAAAAAAAAAATTGTTAAGGACGAAATTTGTAACAATGCTACTGTTACTTATGGGCTCCTACTTATCATGTTAATAAGGAATGTAGAGCATGCGCACCTGCCCGCGATGCTTACCTGTGAGTTTATGCTTAGTTTCAATCCATACAGTTAGAGCTTGCGTTTAAAACATAATTTAGTTTTATCAACTGGGTTGATAATGTGAACTG
>OFEW01000009.1_pt1 | contig 16050 bp, 12 predicted proteins | sample 1521191 | NCBI WGS metagenome assembly OFEW01 (sample SAMN04272335, study PRJEB24112) | coral metagenome | biome: Coral reef; feature: Shallow seawater; material: Coral tissue | host: Coral | place: China: South China Sea | collected 2014
TCCACACTAATCCGTCACGAAAACGCAGCTTTATTTCTACGGTTAGGCCTACCGTGCACACTAATCCGTCACGAAAACTGAGCTTTTCGAAAACGCTCTTCAAACCGGAGGAATTTGAAGACGCTGCATTTTCGTTTTAGTGTGGACTGAAAACATTTTGAAAACGAAGCTTTTCGAAAACGATGGCTGCTTGATTGTTACGTAATTTTCCTGCCCGAGTTTTCCTCAAACACAAATCCAAAATGATCAGTGATTGTCGCGTTTCAGAAAAATTCGAGGTTTGAGATTTTTCACCTTCCTTTGCTGTATCGACGATGTACGAGACCGCAAATAAGGGATCCGAATTATGCTTCCTGCGCATGCCTATGGGCTTTTGCTTGTGTCGTGGGCGTCCTCACTACCATAATGCTCATGGTGATGCTTGAGCTTATATCCTGGCCTGGTATTGGATCCCTGTCCATCGGTTCCATAGAACTTTAAGTACATTTGTTAAAAGAAAACACACAAAACAGTCAAAAGGGTGACGGCACAGCCAGTGTCAAATAGCTTACACAGCGACCATTCTCTAATACAACATCCCCACCTACCTTAAAGGAACTCAGTCAAGGTATATTGAGTTATTTTAGCCAGGAATAAAATTACCGTTAAATTGAAGAAACGTGAAAATAATAGTTTATTAAGATAGAAAAACACCAAAGAAATAATGATAAACCATAAATGAACTACCCTTACCAAACAGAACACTATTTAAAACCTGTTTTTGAGCTGTTTTGAAAAACTATTTTTAACCTATTTTTTAAAAATAGGTTAAAAATAGGTGTTTTAAATATATTTTTGATATGTTTTTCCACTGTTTTTAATAGTGTTTGAACCTGATTAAAACACTATTAAAACATATTTTGAAAAGTCATTCAAAGATCGAGAGATTTCCACGAATAGAGTGAAGTTTAAAATATATTTATTTTAAACAGTGCACAAACAATTTTTAAAACATATTTTAACTTTTCATACTATTTGTAAACTATTTGTAAACGCTATTTAAACTCTGTTTTTACACTAAATAGGTTTCAAATTGTGCTTAAAATATATTTTTAACATATTTTTCGTCTGTTTAAAATAGTGTTAAAATATGTTTAAATCGATGTTAAAATATATTTTTAATCAACTATATACCTGCAGATATCGATATTCTGAGAGCAATTATTATAATGCATGTACCAACCGTAATCATTCAAAATACATTTCAATAGTTTTTTTTTTATAATCAGCTTTAAAATACAAAAATACACCTTAAATTTAATTCAAAACATGTTTCAAATTTTGCGGAGTCTCTTATAATTGAATTTTTCACAATCATTTAAATAGTTTAAAAGTACATTGTAAACATAATAAAAATAGTTAACAAATAGTTCTGAAAACAAGCACAGCATTTCAAAATAGATTGCAATAGTATGTGTTCCAATCAGTTTTTAACACTCAAAAAGTCCAGAACAAACTTCAAAACAAGTTTCAAAGTTTGGGTGAAGCAAGTAGCTCCCGGCCAAGCTCTGGCACCAATTATTTTTAAAGCTACAACCATCAAGAATGTCATTTGTTTCCAAGGTCTGTCTCATTAAAAATCATTTAAACATTCTAGGACATTTCAAACTTTCACACCATCTAAGTTGGACCCACTGACAATTTAAATGTCCATGTATCATATACAATATGCAAGCGTTGATCCAAAAAAGTTGTAATTATTAGGTATGTGTTAACAACTCTTAACATATGATTTAAGACTAAGCGACAATATTCCAATGTGCGAGACAAGCAATATCGATAAAACTTTAAATTGTTACACATGTCTCATGCATTGGAATGTTGTCTGTCAGTTTTTGCATTAACATAATGAAGAGTTCATTGATGTTTTGTAGCTTTATCTTCTTTTTTGGCCTCTTTGTTCTGTTGGTATTTTTCTGTAAAAAAAAAGGAATGATTTTTACAAAGTTAACAAAGAATGTTAAAAAATTCAATCTGATAAATTTGCCATTAAGGTTATAGTCAAGCCCGGCTGCAACTGAAATTAGCTATCATCTACTGTTAATTATATATTTACATCTGTAGTTGCATTTTATATATATAAAAAAATTGCTCAGGCTTTCGCACGGCGCTTACTGTTGATGACGTTAATTACTCAGTGCTCGAAAAAAGAGCCACCCGCTTGCCTGAAACGAGTACTAGATTAGCGTTCTGGACAAGTACTTTGTCACTCTCACTTGCTTGATGGGCAAGCAATATTTGAAAGATACTTGTTCAATGGGCAAGCTGGAATTCAAGGATTTTTTATTTTTTTAGGGCCTAGCTGTTAAAACAAATGTGACCCTTTCAGGACTCCGTATTGTAGATTGAGCTAATTTACTTGTTCACCTGCTTTTGCCACCATCATACAAAATAATGTTAGACTTAGAAATGTTCCAGTGTAGTGAAAATAAACTTACCTTTGTGATACGTAGGGTTTTTCCCCTGAAAGATGAGCTGATTACACTTTTGCCGAAGGGCTTGCATCACTTCGCCCTTCGAGCAACTGTCCTTTGGTTTAGCACTTTCCTGACCATCTGCCTGAGGCAATTTTACAACTTGTAGCTTTGCAACAACTGCAAAATCTAAAACAGGAAACTTCATATAAGATTAGATTGTCCAGATATGGTTACAGGTGTCTGCTTTCAAAGTGTCAATATGATCTAGCTACACGTATCATCTAATTATAAATTCACATGTTATTCACATGGAAGCTAAGAAAGATCATCCCATCCGTTTCTAACGTTTTGTTTGTTTGTTTGTTTTTTTGACAAGAAATCAATCCAACCAGTCTCCCAGTATTTACTTTGTTCTCTCTGTAGTAGTCTTCAGGTGATGATTTAAACCACAGTAGAACCCCATAGACATCTTATTTATTTATTTATTTATTTATTTATTTATTTATTTATTTATTATTATTATTTTTTTTATCATCCGCTAATAGTGGACAGTTTTCTTTGTTCCATCAACTGAGAAGATCATACAGGGTTGTCGCTAAGCGCCTGCTGAGAAAGAAGTGTTCACCGGTGGGATTTTGGCCGCGGGCAATCGATTGGTAAAGGACAACAAATGTTTTTTTAGGTTACGTATGCACATGTATACCAATTCCATATCTGAACCATATCGGCCCATCTAAATGACAAGTTTGGAATAAATTCCAGACTAATGTACAATGAGTATCAGTGCCACTATATCAAGTGAAGTCATTGAAATAAAATCTTGCTTTGAGCATTTGTTTAGTGTGCTCATCACCTTGTAAACACGAAGCTTAATAGCCCCTCAGTCCAAAAGATTTGGGAAAACATTTTGTCCCAGGTCTCTCACGAAAAATGGTGACCGGCTCAATGAAACTGTTGGTTCTCCTGTACAAATGCATTGTTGACTACTGATTTAAGCTTAATAGTTGTTTCATCCTTGTTAAATTTACCTGCAATTGCAGAAACAACCTTCTGGTCTAGGTCCTTCAGCCTTTTACCTGCTAATTGTTCTCTTGGGTAAAAGACGCTCAGCAATGAGCAAGCTAGTGCTGTCCTGGATGCCACTGAACTTATGAGAGCTTTTACCCTCACAGGACAGCACCAAACCCCATCTGCGATTTCTGAAAGCTGAATATAAAAACAAATTTATTTATTGTGGACGGTAAAAAATATTTTTCTGGAGAAGCCATAAAATGTAAGGCTTAAAGACTGATAAAATCTTTATATGCATGAATGCCAACATATTAAGTAGCTATCAGTAAAGAATAAAAAAAACTTAAGCTTATTGAAATTCTGCAATGTTAATACAACAAAATTACCAAACAATAATTTATTATTGTGAATGCTCTTACCCCTCTACGGGATGCCTCAGCGGCATCCATACGCCCAGATGGCGTCAAAACATCACCTCTGGGTGCTGCTTTTGAACTTGATTTCACTTAAAAAAAGGTGTTAAAACTATTTTAAGACTTTCATTTAACAAATGCCACATTCACTAATATTTAAGGTGGCAAAATACAGTTTTTCAGTCTCAACAGCATACTCTGTAAATGTAAGCCTGACATCAGTATTATGTGAGTTAAGTGTATGTGGGCTACATATACGTTAATTGCAAAACTGGACAGCTGGCCAGCAGTCTCACTCAGGTTGGTGTATGGGATAATGGATGGCTTGGGAATTTTTGCAGGGGCCGGGCAAGTGGATTTTATAGCTCAGCATCGGGTATCAAGTCATTCTGCGTCTTTTGTTTTGCTTTGTTTTGTTTTGCTGCTGGACAGATCTTTGTTTAGTTTTCTCTCATGCAGGCTCCACCATCCTTTTAGGTACCATTCCCCGAGCTCATCAATTGTTGCTGATCAAAACAGTGACATACAAGAACTCTTCTGACTGGTAGTGTTTAATTGCCCTCCCTGAACTAAGAAAATAACAGAAAAACCTGCAGTATACCCTGAATATCATTACAGTTAGTACTTGAAAAATGAATTTTAACTACTTACAATCGTCAATCTCTGCTTTAAGCAAAGCAATTTCCTCTTTAAGGGCTTGCTTTTCCTCTTTACACATAACATTTATGCATCTCTTTGGTGGAAACGACGATTTGGGGGTTTTCATACCCACTTGAGGCCTTTGGGGTAGTGGCAATGGTCGAGGTGCAGGCATAGCACACGCACTAGTAACTCTGGTAGGCTCGTCATCACTTGACTCATCACTTGTTGACGAGTCAATATTCACTTGAGGTGTACGTAAAACCTGCACAGGAGTCAAGATATCTGCTACCAGGTTAGCTGAGCTCAGCTGCAGACCTTGGCTACTACAGGCTTTCTGAGCTAAAAGAGGACAAATTAAGAGTTGTTTTAGTGACAAGCTACAATAAATGTATCGGTTAAATTAAAATTTAACATGCACATACAGGTACATACACATGTGGTTGAGTAAGAAATGGGAAATGATTATATTAGCAATTACCATCTGGTTTCTTTTTGTATTGTTTCCGTTGTTTGCCTTTTTCCAATCCTTCTGCAGTGTAAAATAAGTATTAATTTTCAAATTGAAAAAAATAATAAAATCAAACAATCAATCAACCAATCATTGCCTAATTACTGTAGATAATCTATCACAACATTACAAAAAGGGCATAACCTCTAGTGCCATGTAATTCTTTATGCAAACAAAAAATCGAACAAAAAAGGACCAATAGCATTGAAGGGGACTTAAGGATAGGTAGTGATTTTCTTAAACATTTAAATACAAGACCAGAGATGTCAAAAAGGGGAAAGGGATAGCACGCAAAGTACTGTACTGAAACAGGTAGAACGCGAATTCAAATTAAGCGTGGCAGTTGACTGTGGGGCCAAACTTCGACGATTTCGGTCACATGGCTTTGATTGGAAAATCCAAAAGGTGAACACACATGCTCACGTTCCTTTCTTCTTGTCTTGCTGACTTTTCAACTATTTAATGGGAGCCCACTATGCTACAATTGAAAGATGCCAGGTCTCTGCCTTCCACGATGACAGAGTCAGCTAATATGCTGCCTGTTTTCATCTATGGCTGTCCCGCGAATTAGAGTTCGCCCTTAGCTATTTACAGAATATGCCATTGGAATGTGACCATGCACATGCGTTCACCTATTTGGTTTGATAAATAAAGCCATGTGCATAACCAAAATAATTCACATTTGATGCCAAAGTCAGCAGCCATGCTTGCCTTTGAATTTGCAGTCTACCTGTTCCGAATTGTAACTATTCATAGCATGAAGATTTACCTTTTTGCTTCTTTTTTGGAACGGATTTTTTCCCTACAGCTGTGAAATAAAGAAAAAATGAAATAAACATTTAGAACATATTCATCATGGAAAAAAAAATGCAACCATAGATTTGTAATGTTTGCTATTGTGATTGAAACTTACATAACTTTTTTTTAGTAATATTTTAAGACATAGTTTCCAGTTCTAGATGTCAAAGAAAGGTAAGGCTCTCCATAGATGGATACAAAAAACTATTGAAGGGTAAGAAGCTTTGCTATCTGGTAGCATTATAATTATAGTTATAATTTGTTATTCTATAATCATTAGTTTGCAGACTTATTTCTTAGGTTTCTGTGAGATATTTAGGTGGTTAAATACTACCGTGAATAAACACACATGTTGACAAAACTAATTAAAGGCAGAAATTTACAAGTACAAGGGTAACCCTAGCATTATGGCTAATGTTCCTGCTTGTAAACTGGCTTTTAGTATACAACTTACAATTTTAATTTATAAAAATATTGTTTAAAACGTTACCTTTTGCCTTGTTTCCGGCATGCTTGCCCTTTTCAACAGCTACAGTATAAAATTATGAAAAGGAAACAAATTGAAAAATTAAGGGCTTACATTGACACAACTGAGCTAGACTGAAAGATGGTTTGTAGTTTGTCATTCGTCACAAGTTCAAGAGTAAAACGCTTTAAAAAGATGTAGTGATGACTGTGCATGACTTAATAAAAATCATCTTTGATTTAAGCTGACACTCTCTCAGGAAGCAGAGAATGCATTCCTTATCGATATGCAAACCAGAAACTAAAATACATGTAATTCACTATTATTTTAAGGTTACAGTATACCTTCAACAGATCGATAATTTTCTTCCAATCTGGATTTTTGGGTCAAAATATTGGTCGAAGTGTGATCTTTAATTCTTTAAAAACGTTATTGAATAAGCGAGTTGAGAAAGGCGCTGTAATGATAGTACATGTTCTTTCTGCCTGGCTTGCCCCTTTTTATCCAATCTGACGTGCTTTTCTCCAACATACCAGCTAAAGAGTTTCCGTCGAATCTGTCATAAATAAACGAAAGAGTTCTTGCCATTTCGCATGAAGAAATGGCTTGATTATTGCCTGGATGTTTGTTAATCCTACAAATATGGCAGTGATATCGAACTTGAAAGGTTTTCTTATCAATCAAAAATTATTTCTATCAACATCAGAATGTCACTATTATTATCAGGGGACAAAGTGAAACAATCCCGATTTCTGAAATCGCGATAAGTATTCTTTCTCTAAAGTTTATCGGTTCATTTAAGCTGCCGCGTTTTCTTTTAACTTGTTTTCCCGTCCAGCCGCTTTAGTTTGCTTTCTAGTGGTCGCTCTCTTAGTTGCCTTCCCCCAAATTGTTCCAACAGCTTCAAGAGAAACACGAGCGGCAAAAATGCAATTCACTCCACTTTGAGCGCAATGCGAAACACGGTCTGATTGAAGGTCGCGCGTAAATTTCACTAGGAGGCGAACGGAAGTAAAATTTCCAAGCGTTGATTGGCTCAGTTATCTGAGAATCCAGTTGACTGTGTTTGTGGGCGGAGTTTGTTTGCGAAGCAAGGTAATTTTTTCAGCGCTGTTTTCTCGAAACAATTTTTTCAACAGAACATATTTTCAAGAGCGATTTTTGTACGATCACTCCATTTTTTTTTAAAATCCTACTTTAAAGATGTTCTTTAACTTTTAACTGAAATTGAATATGGCAAACCGCTGGCATACTTTTTTAGCGCTTTGAACCCGGAAACTGAGGAACGCATCAAATAAGCGAAAAACAAAAATTCGCTTTGACATGTAACGTTTAATAGTTGATTCGTGCGCTCGCATTTAGAAGTCGTGAAAAATTCGACAATTTATTTTTTTTTTGTCAAAAATTTTGGTATAGTCTGATAGCCAGTCCTATAAGCTTTAATTTGATATAACGATTTAGATATCTACAGTTTAAACAGGATGCGCTACATCGCTTGTATGCGAGACACCCCTGAAGGTATTAATCATGCGGATACTATAACTGACCTACCTTTTTTGGATTGGCCACTTGATGATTGGGGCATGTAGTCTCTTGTTTTTGGGCATAAGTCGATGGCTGAAATTTCAAAGAAATCATCCAGATTTTTGCATGTTTTTTTCTTGTTGTAGTACAAGGTACATGTAAATATACTCTGCAGAACCGTGACCTTATAACTTTCAGTAACTTGCGCAGTTGTGGTTGACCACACATTATCACAAGGCCTTTGTACCAGTACATGTATACTGTTTTATGATATTAAATATCTCTAATTTAAAATCAAACTTCAAATATAACAGGCTCACATAAATGGACATGTATTTCATAACGTGGTAGCCTTTCTCACCTTCAGCAAAACTCCATTCATTAGCTCCCGCACTTGCTGGTCCTTTCCTTGGCCTTTTACTAGGAAGCGGATCGGGATCCTGGTCGGAATCGCTGAACAGACCTTCGGAAGCATCGATTGCGTCCTTCTTTTTCTCTACCAGATGTGTACAGAATGTGATTATTGAGAATAAACGAAGGAGAAATCTGCTAAATTCAGATCTATTTTTCATAGGTTTTGTCCAAAGACAGCTGAACTGGCTGCAAATGTTAAATCCAAGTTTTTTAGAAAATTTGAATTAAACGTTAACGTTTCTATACTCGAGCATCGAAGGCGTGCTTACCTTTCTATTTAAATATTGTTGATTTGTTCGTTGGAGTATTATTACCATGTTGAAACCCATCAGAATTCTGCGAGTTATAATAATACGGTTTTCCCTAGGTTAATCTTCGATCGTCCAGTAAAAAAGAACGAACCTGCCTTCTATACGGCCGTTTAGATCTCCTTTTCGCTCGGTAACGCAGAATGCAGATTTGAATCGGGAATCACGTGATCTTTAACTCATTGACAGTTGGCCAAAAATGCCACACTGACCGGAGACAGACCGGCGTCCGAATTTATTCTTCATCTATGGCTTGTTTCCTTTGCGTGGTTTTGCGAGATGAGATAACCGGACGAAGGTCGCAAAAATGAAGTCGGATACGAGTAGCACAAAGCTGCTAGTCAGACGATAAGTTAATTTGCTTTGGATTATAAAGATGCCGGGTATTCAAAAAATAGCAGTAAACTCGCGCGCGTTAATAATAACGATAGCGAAAAAACGTGTACGCTCCGATCGAAAGCTATTGTGCCCCTATTTGTTATCAACCGATGAAGCCAAAAAATGATTAAACAGTGGATTAAAGTACCACTAAAGCAATATTTTTTCGCCTTTCTTTCGTAAAACCAAAGCGATGAGATAATACTCATAATTCATAGTTGCCCGGCGTAAACCCAAGCCCGGGGACTTAAGAAAACATCCGCGCTGATGACTGACATAAAGAAGCAGTATGAATATAATGTTAACATGTATTTCACCAAAAGAAACTCGACAATAGTATTTTAAAAGTAAATAAGATATAAACTTAACGTACTGCTAGGTAGAAAATATAGATTTTTACGGCAGATCTGGCACATGATCTGGCCGCATCAGTGGAGCTGATGTTTTACCGTCAGACCGCGTGCAGCGTCAATCGCTCAAATTTAATTCTATCAATAATTGTCGACTGAGACGAATAGATCAGAATAGAGTTGGTGCAAATCAATTTGATAGTAGTACACAATCCGGAGTTAATTTAGTTATGCAACTTGTCCTCCTACAAAATTTAGAAAAAACGCGCACTTCTGCCTACCGTGTAAAGAGTGTATTTCGCCGTGCCACATTTGTTGATGGTACTGCATTGAGCACTTAGAGCCTTCCGCTGCTTCTCCGTCAATTACGAGCTTTTGAAGATTTATTACTTCAACCTCCTCGGCAGGCAGCGGTGAAGAACCTTTACTTTTCCATGTTACGACAGCGAAAGTCATCTATAAAGACAACGAAAAGAACAAGTTTAGGCTTTCAGGGCGGCTTGATGTCTTGAACAGTTTTAGTTTTTAATTTCCGTTGACTTCCTCCATTAAATATATGATATGAAAGTTTCTTACCTTAATTGATAATGTATCTGTAAACCAGAAAATATTTCAGCACCGATGTCGACAAGAGAGAAGTATCCTCGATAAAGAGTGATCCAGAGTGAAGTTACATACGCACGGAACTCGAGCTAGAATGCTGAGAAGCCCGCGCTTTTTTGGTGGCTGCCTATCATTGGCTGTTATTAATAAATCGAGCATTGACCATTGACTCCATTGTCAGTTCAGTGTCAGTTGCCCGCGCGAACTCTGCGTGATTGCCGGTAACGTTGAGAACATCAAAGAACATGTGAAAAATGTCTTCCAAGCGTGTGTCGCTTCATGGAATCGATCCTAACGAAAAGTCAAGTCCGCTAAAGAAGCAACTGCGTGAATATACTCTAACAAATAGTAGCATTCTCCGGGATAACGATTATGTTGACGTGGAATTAGAAACAGTCATCACAACTACATGTAGAAAGCAAAGACAGCTCAGAAAGACCGGCAGTGTTAAAGGAAATTCCACCGATACTTCTCATACATTGTCGTCCAGTGGCTTTGTAGCCGGAAATGATGATCTAACCCTTAATTGCAACGAAGAAGGTATCGGAGAAAGGTATAAAGGGTCATCTGAAATTAATAGTGATGCTTCTTTTCGAGAGTGTGTTATAGAAGGCGATTTCTCACCCCCGGGCTTCTCACATGTCTCTGAGGATGATCAAGAAGACACCATCTCGCATGCCTATGCCGCGGCGGGGTCAAACGAATGCTTAGAAATTGAACCTAGCAATGGTGAGCATCACCTAAGTTATTACTTTAATTTCCTTTGAAAGGGTAATATAGCATTTAGTTTGGTGTCACATCGTATAATTTTAATCTTTTTTCATAGTATCACATTTGCTTGTAAACTTGTAGTTTCCGTGTGGAACTTTGGGAAGATGTTTCACCCTTCAATTTTATTGCTGCCTGGAGTTTGTTTGATAATGTTTACTGTGAATGTAACGCAAGGTTTGTGGATTTCACTGACACATTAACTGCATATGTTAGCCCCATGCTTTACATGTGCGGACTCCGACTCGGAGATGTGATTTACGACCATTTACTACACGCTGGAGAAATTTATAAAATGTTTCCCATCCACACTCACCAGATAAGTTTGCAAACACGTCAATCACTGGTCATTTTGATGGACAGAGAGCTTTATTTCTTTTGTTATGTTATGTTACCCTTTTCCTGTTGTTTATCTTGATGGCGCTGGGGGTGGGTTATTGCCGCACGCATTGGTCAGCTTCCCGCGTAGCGAGTCTGCGATCGATGAATATGACTTGGATCTCAAGCTTTGACCGTTCTTTGAGTAAATCCGTTGATGGCAAGGGCAGCGATCGAAGAGATTAATTATTAGCATAGTTCTTCGCCGAAGACAGCAACGAAATGCATTTCGTCCAGGCGTTCGAATTACCGAAGAGCATGGGCCCGATGTAATGCCTGGTTACTAAGTTGAAAGTCTACATTATCCAGTTTGTTTTCCGTAAGGTCGACGCATTTCACGTAAATTTCTGCATAATTTGTCATTTTTGAATTGGAGTTGTGTAAATCTTTAGCCAGGTGAGACCATTTGGCTCGATTCTGCTTATAGTGTTTTTATTTTGCACAAAAAACTTGACCATCACAAGCTTGTGTATTTAGTTTTTAAGTGCAGTACTTGTATTTTCTGTTCGATTTGTTCATGCAGTTGCAACATGCAAATGCATAAAGCTCCTTGACTAAATGTACTTACATTTTATATATAATAAGTATAACAGTTGTCAAAACTGCAGTCCTGAAAACGTCTGTAGACATGTGCGACATTTATTTCTGTTTCATATATTTTGACAGCATCATTTGGCAACTGGGATGTTGAGTGGTGGAACATTGTACCCCCTGAGAGCTTTGATTCAGATGCTGGTTATGACGATGGTGTTTGTGGGGATGAGGATTCTGGCAACACACATGTAGGAGACTTAATAGATGGAGCCGATTTGCTCAAGGAACTTAGAACTTTGAATAATGTGCAAAAAGTTTCCACTGAGGAGGCATATTCTCAAAACTCTGATGATCAACTGTTTCCAAATTCACAATTGTCTTTAAAGGAATCAGTAATTTTGCTTTTGGGCATTGTAACAAGGCACCAACTTACTGGTGTTGCCCTTGAGGATATTTTATCTTTCCTCAGACTGGTTTGTCCTAAAGAAAACAAAGTGCCCAAAGATGCCAGGGAAGTATTCTCGTTTTTTCAAAATCACTCACAGAAAATTGTGAAACACTTCTACTGTCCAAATAAAAAGTGCCAGACATATGTTAGTCATACCACCTTGCATGGACAAGAAAGCTGTGGATTTTGTAAGGGCAACTTAAGCGAGGATGCAATATTCTTGGAACTACCGATTCAGGAGCAGTTAAAGACAATCCTGTCAAGTAAGCAGCATATCCATTGACCCCCAAAATACACCACATACAATACTAAAACCGCTCAAACTCAAAAGGTCAACACAATCTTTGTTTTCACAAAAAAAATAATTGTAAATGATGATAGCAGGATGTTACACACTCATTCAAAACTAGCCAGTTTTCAAAGGTCTGATTTTTGTTTGATACCCATAAAAATTTACACAAGATCACCCCCAGAGAGTATTTTAAGTGATCCTGTATTACTTTTAAGGTGCCTGTACTAAGTGGCAAGCTAATCAAGTGGCTGTTGTATACATGTACCTGTACAGGTTCAACTGAATGTGGAAATATTTTGGAAATTAGCTCTAGAAATGTACAATAATAACCTGTAGTAAGATACATATTTCATTTCATTAATTTTATAATTAATTCTTGCTCTCCATTTAGGACCTGACTTTGTTGAGAAACTTAGTTACAGATTCAATAGAGTTAAGTATGATGAAACTGCTATTGAAGATGTTTATGATGGCCGCTTATACCAGAAGTTGTCTGCAGAAAATGGTTTTTTGAGCAATCCAGACAACCTATCACTGCTTGGAAATACTGATGGTGTGGCTCTAATAAGGTCATCAAGGGCAGGTGTATGGCCAATTTATTATGTGATAAATGAGCTGCCTCCTAGAGAAAGGTATGTGTAAATGATCATGCAGCAAGCTTAACAGCCCAATTTTGATGTACATGTATTAAGGCTGGTTTTCACCACGCATTAGCATAAGCACAAGTCGAAACACACAGATGCAGTAAGATGTTGATAATCAGTGCCTTTTGTTGGAAATTTCCCTAATAACAGGTGCTAATTATCAACATCTTACTCCTTCTGTCTATGTCCGCTTATGCTTATGCTTATGCTTATGCCTATGTGCTAGTGAAAACCAACCTTTAAAATTCAGCCTGACACAATGGACCTCATCAAAAGGCCCTGAGGTATGAACTCCACAGACTCACACTGTAGTTATTTTCCATAGCTTTGTACTGAAGTCTATTGTTTTAGACTGAATTGTAATATTATTAAAATTGGTCTGTTAGGAATTCACTACAGTATAACTATGTTTTAATTGCATTTATACCCATATACATGAAGTAAATTTCTTAGAGTCAAAATAACTCAAGAGCTATCTTCAAGGGACAATAACTGTAAAGCCATTGATTAAATTTTGATTTCATTCTTTGCTTTGACAGTTAATATTACACTCTTGAAAAAGCAATTCTCAGTGTTTGTGAAATAATATGGACATTTAGATTATTGTCTGGTTTCTCACTACAACATAGCAGGGTTTGGACATAGAATGAAATTTATCAAGGTCATTGTGGTTACCAAGCCTCTTCTTTTCTTTTCAGATTCAGCAGGGCAAATAGATTATTTGCTGGGTTATGGTTTGGCAAAGGCAAACCACACTTTGCTACATTTATGAAGCCATTTTGTCAAAGTATAAGAGATTTGTACACAGAAGGTTAGTTGTTTCCTGTTTCATTTTTAGCAATAATTATTACTGCGTTTTAGCTTTAGTTAGAAAGTTTCTTATGGATTAGTATTGTATTGGAATGTTTCAAACTGAAGTAAAATATTCATATACATCTACACCAGCTAAAAGCAGGGCTGTCATAAAGTTTTGAGTTACCAGTAGCCTTGATTTTCACACCCATAACAAACTGTTTACCATTTTGAGTGAATTGTATCAACTATATGCAAATTGAACTGCAACATCAAGTGAAAATCAATCACACACCATTCTTAGGAGGTGTTACAGGTTACATCCCTTCATGACAGCCCTGGAAAGTACATGTACTATATCCTTAAAATGACTTGAACAAGACAATGTGAGTGTAGCTGCACATGCAAGTTGTACAAACTTCACATTCTCACTGGCAATACTGTGCGAATGTTATTCTGAATAGTCTTTTTAATAACCAGCCATAGAAAGTCGGAAACAGTACATTTTTTCAGTTGTTTTATGTTTAAATATATACACTGTAGGTATTGAAATAGCTACAAAGGCAGCTTCAAGCAAGAGGATACGAGGCATTCTCCTTGACACAACCATGGATGCACCAGCAAGATCTGCGTGGCTGAATATAAGGCAGTTCAATGGTTACAGTGGGTGTCAAGTATGCACAGAGCCTGGAGAACAACTTGATCTTGGCCCAGGAAAGAAGAATACAAGACGGCAGTGCCATGTCTATCCATTTAACGCAGAGTATGCGCAAACAACGGGGCATGCAAAACTAAGAGAACATACTGTGGTCAGGCAGCAGGCTCTGGTTGCCATGTCTCAAATTTCTCAAAAAGGAAAGGTTGTTGTGAGTATCCTGGTTATGCTGTACATTCTTTCATTGTATTCTAAAGGTGCTTCTCTTCAAGCCTAACTCTATGATTAAATTTAGAAGCTCCTAAATGATACATATTTGCATCTTAACAGTGAGAGCTAATGCTGTCTGTAAGACCAGATATGCACTGCTTGTTGCAATAAGAATTAGACAATACATAGAATAATAGAAATAATTATTACAACAGAAACAATAATACCAGGAGAAAAAGAAGAATCTTAGAAATATGTTTATGTAAGTACTATTTACAGGTGTGGTATAATTCTTAATGTAATTGCAATTGTTTTTATTTTCTTGTAGAATCCTCAGGAAGGTGTACTTGGTCTGTCATGGGCATTTTCCTTACCACTGCATGATGTTATTGCAGGAACTGCAGTTGACTACATGCACTGTATCTGTGAAGGTGCAGTGAACCAGCACTTAATGGCTTGGTTTGAGGACAAATCAAATGACTGCTACTTGGGAAACAGTATAAATGAGATTGACAGCACCCTGCTATCTTTTAAGCCCATATCTGAAATCACACGCAGACCTAGAAGTATCTCTGACTGGAAACAGTGGAAGGGTGAGTGAGCAGCATATTGTGTTGAGTGGCTTTAGAATACATGTAAAGATCACTACTTGAAATTTAAGTGAGATTTTTGGTGCAAACCAGCACATATATGTAGGTGTGTGCACTTACATCTGCATATTTAAAGCCCCCAACCATTTACTCAGGGTTGTCAGTAGGTTTTTGAGTAGGAGATTCCATTCAAAAAGTAGGCAGCTATTTCCATTTTATTTCTCCAATATCACGCTCAGAACTGACCTACTAACATTCGGAGTAACCAGTGCAGTATTCAAAATAGCTGGTGAAATGCGCCGTTTGCCGGCTTATTTTTGACAATCCTGATGGATTGTTCAAAGCCCGATTAAGCTAACCCAGGCTCAGCAAAAATTTCGATTTCAGGTTTGTAACTTTTTGGTGAGGTGTTCTGTTTATGTCATTTGTCCTGCAGTTTTAAGCTGTGGTAATCTCAAACTGCACCAAACATTAGAGGTGAAAAACATTTTTAAACAGGAAAAAATAATGCTGCAGTTAATGTTTAGTCCTGGGTTAACATTAACCGGGTTTCAAACAACCCGGCCCTGGTCGCTTCATGCTAAAGAAACCAGGATAAGCTCCAGCTTGGCTGGACTATGCAGACTTTTCCTTGACCTTTTCTTTTTTTGCCATGTTTCAATTATTTCTTCATTCATGTTTGGCATTATTAGGAGTTTCATCCCCAAGAGTGACCAGCCGTTATTTGACATCCTTGTCGGAATGAATGGTGAGATAATGCATACCAGGAGACAGCCTGCTGACAGAGATTTGACAGATACTGCTGCTCTTGGCAGGTTTGGGTAAGTTTTAGCAAATGTATATAATAAATGAGTACCGGTATCTTAGT
>OFEW01000011.1_pt1 | contig 14608 bp, 5 predicted proteins | sample 1521191 | NCBI WGS metagenome assembly OFEW01 (sample SAMN04272335, study PRJEB24112) | coral metagenome | biome: Coral reef; feature: Shallow seawater; material: Coral tissue | host: Coral | place: China: South China Sea | collected 2014
TTTAACCCCTGTGCTGGCCATAAGTGACCGTGATGATCTTTGGCCCTTGTTCCACTTTTGATGTCATAAACTTTGACCAAAATTGCAACTATATATTAACTTAGTATTAAGTTTTGCAGGAGGAAAAGATCTTTCTATTGATAACCAGATCAGAGTGGCTGGGTCAATTGAGCCTAACATAACATCAATTGAGCCTGATGCCAAAACATTCCTTATCGTATCCATTCAAACAGCTGAACGCACGGCATGCAAACAGATAAGAAATGGCAAGACAAGCCGCTCAAAATGGATTGGTTGAATCTCTGAATGGATGCAAACCTTTTGCGAATGGTTAAGTCAAACAGCTATACAATGACTTTCCTGTAATCTGATTGGCTGTATTTTGTATGACGTGGTATAAATCCCACATTCATCCCTGTGGATCATCCTACCTGGATAGTCCCCTACTAGAAATGTGTGTAAACTCTCTAACAATCCCTAAAAATAAGACATTAATATCAGTTAGTCACCACAGTACTGTACAAATGGTGACACACGACAATGCAACAGCACTTTATTGACTACATGTATCAAAATATGTCTGACTCATTTTTTTTTATTTTGCTACTGACAGTAACTGATGGTTCATTGTTACAGTGGTAAATCTTCAAATTAAATATTATCAAATAATTGTGTACAGTTAAACTTGTATTTTAAGCAGTCCAGACACCGGCTTGAGTCCCAAAATTTTCTTCCCACATGTACTGTAAAATACACCTGAATTCAGCAGACACATCTGTTAAGCAGATGCAGACGGCAATATTACAATAAGCCATTTTGTTGAACAAAACCTGCAATAAGCAGACCCTTCAATGGCTTTTTACTTCCAAAAGTTCAGCTGACATTCCTTTAATATTGTCCAGTCCTTTAATATTGTCCAGCTAAGTAGATTATTCCAGATGGTGTATTAACTGACTGGAAATGTGTTAAGGGCAGTCTTTGATCTTACACTGTGTTGCAGTATGTAACAAAAGGGCTAATAATTAACTATTATTGCATTGATCTATTGGAGCCTGCTTAGAGCAGATGCCCTGTACAAAGCAGACACTAGTAAGGGTCCCAAGGGTGTCTGCTTAATACTGGTTTTACTGTCACACAAATTATTTGCAAATGATAGAAAAATACCTGCATCTGTGCTTCTGCAGCATCAAAACCAATCAAAATATTAATGACGTCAAACCCATGGTCCCCCAATCTCTTTCGGTAAACAGCGCGGACTAATGCACAAAGCGTCTGAAATATCACAACATACATACATGACTGTACATGTAAACAGCAGCCTCCATTTGGCACAAAAATGAAAGATCAACTAAATTTGAGTCTTTACCAAGGATAGAATTAAAGTACTTAGAGGAGGAAAATGGCAAAATGGTAGCTCTTCAAATGTCACCTAAAATTGAGAGTTTGTATGGATTGGGTAGACAGGCCAAAAAAAATTATAAGTTTAAGGTTTGTATGGAATTTTTCAACTTTTGCAAGGCTCCCTTTTCATTCAGTAACATTTCAGTTGAAATATTTCGATTTTCAATGTAATCTATATTAGAGAACATGTCCCAGTCCTGTCACATTTCTCATCTGCAATGGGCTACAGTCTGTATACAAAGCATAATTGAACCTTTTGCCTCATTTGCATATGAAACCGCTCATAACTGCAGCAATAACAGCCATTGGTTGATGATTGTCTTTATTCTTCTCCGCTGTTTACCTGATAATGTACTGGTGATGAGATGAGAACTTAGAGTTTGATCACTTTTTAAGGAGTTAAACTCTCTAGAAGGCACTACTTTCCTTCTTTTAATAAGAAAATTAAATGTAATTTTTATTAACAGTGACAATATTACAACATGCATGGCCAGTCCTGAACAATGTGACGGTGTTGAAAACCAAAACAAGTCATGCAATTTTTTTTTGTCTTGGACAATTCAAAATAATTCCCGCAGAGTGGTAACTGCAATTCCCCTCGTGAAAATCATTGTTAATATATTTTTTTCGTAAGTTGAATTTTACAAAACAAACTCAACGGTGAAAAAAAATTAATACAAAGCGTTCGATAGTAGTAAAATTCAGCTCACACAGTAATAGATGTTTATAAGGCACGACTGATTTTAATCAGTGTGCAATAAATCACATTTGTCTTGAAAGAGTGGACACAGCTAAGTGAGATAATTCAGCTTGTATTCGTCAAATAACACCTTAAAACCTCGAAAATTTTAATCAAGCTCAAAAACGTTTTTGCCGGTTAATTTGCATCTTTTAACAGCTACACGAAAATAATTAGTTGTGAAGTCCGTCAAAAATTTTAATAACTTTGCTGGACGTTAGTCTTTATTGAAAAGAAAGAACAGGAAGGCTTTGGAAAAGAAGAGCTTCTAAGCAAGACGGTTTTTTTGTTCGCCTGTATTTTAATATCTTAATTGCTCCACATAATCCATTTAGATTTCGCGATTAAGAAAATTCGAAAACGTTTATTAAAAAACGGGGGAGATACTTTACAGAGGATGTGCTTTGAATTCTGCCCGTTATCAGAATTTCTCTTCTGGAAATCAAATCCAAATTCTACGATATTCTTGTTAACATAAAAATGCTTCGCTTAACACATGGCCAAACCAAACTGAACACCATACAGGATTTCACCAGAAATTAAAAAAAAACAAAACAAAATGAAATCTTTCGTTAAGAGATGTACTTACTTAGACCTCTCAAAAAAATATTATTCTCAACACACCTCAGCATCATTAGTACACCTTACCTGTTAACTCTGTGCAATTTTCGTTGGTGATGCCGTTTGTAAGGTATTTATTTCTTACTACCAACTAAAGATCGCTTTCGCGAGAATATTCCCCGTTCGCTTACACCTGCGAACTGAACCTCCCTTTCCATAACAACAAGCGGAAACCCCGCAGCTTATGTTTGTCGGAAACCTTTCATTTTAAGTGTTTAAAAAAACCTGTTATTGTGAAATGATCTTTGATCTGGTGGTTAGCGTGAGGCGATTTCCCGCACTAATGATCCAGTTAATCCGAGGTTATGTTCTATTATTTATTCTGATTGTAACTTTACCAGCTTAGCTAGTGGTTTATGTAAGTATATTGATCTGTGCAAAGCCCTTCGGTGAATGTCTTTGTTGGTTAGTCCACAACAAGGTTGTGATTTGTACCAGAAGTACTTAATTAAAATGGCATAATGAATAACTAGGAAAATACGACTAACCGGCTGTTGGGATAACTTCTCGCAAATACATATTTCATTTGCGAAACCGAGGTGAAGCAAGGTAGAATTGCTACCGCTGCACGCTTTGTTTGACCTTCCTGATGTAGATCCCAGTGGCTCCTCTACGAAATGTCAATAATGTCAACGTAAGGAAGTGGAGAGAATTCATTTACTTGAACTCTAAGTTACACTTCATGGATGAATCCTCCGTGAGAAAAATGGTAGCGGCCTCAAAGGACACAACTCATAAAATACAAAGAAAGCCATGTTTTTTACGGTATATTTCGAGATGTCATAACTTTTCTGTATGTTTTTATGCGCGTTACTTAAGTTTTCGTGCGCTACAAATTACCGGTAAATATACCAGTCGCCATTTTTTTCTGAAGTGGATTGAGGATTCTGTATTAAACAGAAATAATATGCAAACTGCGGTTAAAAACATGACAAAACAACACATGTTGTGAAAAACGTTGATTAATGACTTAACGTTTCGTATGCCACAACATACATCATATTAGTCGCAGTTCACAAAACCCAGTCCTCTGGCCGCCTTTACGGACTTTAGGGATGTAGTTGTGACGAGGATGGGGCAGGGTCCCAAAGGGGTTTAGGGCTCCAGGGCTCCGGCCTAAAAAATGCAGGGCTCCAAGACGAAAATTTCAGGGCTCTAGGGCTCCACATCATCTGCTTTAGGGCTCCGGGCTCCGCTCTGGTCTACAATCTTGATATGTAAAATTTCTTTTCTTTAACTTCAAATCAAATACGCATATAAAAATTCAGCAATTCCGATCAATTTTTTAAACCCAAGCAGCCGGTTATATTAACTCCGATTGTGAAGTGGATTAAATATTAAACTTGAAAAGTGCCCAGTACAACACTAAGGTCATGAAGCAGATCAGATTTCTATGCTCCATGTGACAAACTCCAAAATCTCTGATGTCTCACGATCACTTTGACATCTTCCACGTGGCAGTGATCCTTGACCGCTCGCCTTGTTTTGCTTTCGTGTCATATTCCGTGATAACTGAATCAAGCGAGCTAAAAGAGGCGGCAGGGGTCGATCAACTTGATGCAACCGTGTGTTTATATAAACTGGGGGCAGACAAGGTCTGCCATCGTTGGAGTTTCATGTTGAAACGCGAGAGAGCGGAAACATCAATCGCTGAATATAGTTATCTTGCCGGCGGCATTGAATAATGGTTTCAAGGAGGTTACTATCAGCTTTGGAATTATGAAGTTCAGCACAAAAACCTCTATTCATAGACATATGAAGGAACTTCAGTTTCCGAATGGAAGAATCTTTGTGTAACACCCAGGACGAATGGCCTATATATTGGGACTTTCTTAGTGATCGGTAAGCAGTGCTGTTTGTAAAATTTAAACTATAAGCTACAAGTATTCGTTTCTTTGTTTATTGCATATCATTATAAACTAAGATAACCGCGTATGCTAGTATTATGTACAGTCGTCTCTTCAATGTAGTCTGGGAACTCGAATGATTAAATTGCTTGAAAATGCTGGGCTCCGGGCTCCGCGCTAAATTTCTTCGGCCTCCGGGCTCGACAGCCAAAAAAAGGATGAGGGCTTCAGTCAGCAGAAATTTTAGGGCCCCAGGGCAAACGCACTGTGTAGATGCGGAAAATAAATAGTACTCTTCCTATGTTTTCTGTCCTGTTTTTTAAGATTATAAAAAGGTTAAGAGCCAAACTGTACTAACCTCGGATGGCTTAAAATTCGCTTTAACCATGTATGACGTTGGAACATCTCGCTGAATGGCGGAATTAGACTCCTGTAGCAGCATTTGACTTCCATCAAAAGTCTCGAGCAGTCTTCTCAGGTAGTCAAGAACTTGAGGGGGTGGCACTGAGAATGGGAGTAATGTAAAGTTTCTGTATAACGGCTAAACTTATAACGGATAACTTTAAATCACACAAAACTAAATGGACGGATTTTGCCTTACTAACTTTTATATTTCCAAGTTTGTTTTAGTACGTTTGTAGTCTAATAAGAAGGTAAACAAGTCGATGTCAGGGATTAATTCGTCAGTTTGCAAACTTAGCCCTATAGGCTGCTTGAGTGAAGGAGAAATGAGCGAATTTCTTTGGGCAAAAAGAATAAACAAAAGAAGAACCGTGGTTCAATTATCTCAGTCTGACAATATGAAAGCCTGGAATAGGGTCTGGTTTTTGCTTATAGTCAGTATTGTGAGTAAAACTAAAGACGAGAACTCACCCGTGCTCTCATAGACACTTTGACGAGCCTTTAACTGGTCATTCTCCTTTTCTAGCTTTCTAATCTTCTCTCTTAATAAGTTAAGCTCGCTGCAGGGATCTTCCTTGTGGTTCATTTCGTTTCCATCGTCAACATCACTGTCTGCACTGATCAGGATACCAGAATCGTCCAGAGAAAAGTCTTGACGTGTTTCAACAGGGTCTTCAATGAAATCATCAAGGCCATCGTTGTAGTCAGATAATGTTGTCATGGCTGTCGTAATTGCAGCACAAGTGGTCCCAAGACAACTGAAGTCATCACTGGAGTCAGTATAGTCTGACCCTTGTTTACTGGAGCTGGCCACTACGTCTTCTAGCATGTTGAAGTAGCTCTGGTTCGATTGCTGAAGCATGTTTGAGTGCTGCGTGGAATGGTCCCATAGTTGCTGCCCTTGTTGCTCTTGTAATGGCAAAATACTTTGCTGATTAAATCGTTGGTGTTGGGCCTTCTGGTGATCTTGGTGTTCTTGCTGCTTCTGCTTCTGCTGCTGCTGCTGCTGCTGATGTGTTGGCTGTAGCTGTTGCTGCTGCCGCTGTCCAGGCTGCTGCTGCTGATGCTGTTTTTCTTGCTGCTGCCGCTGTCCATGGTGTCGCTGCTTTTGTTGTTGTTGCTGTTGCGGTTGTTGCTGCCGCTGTCCATGCTGCTGCTGCCGCTGTAAGTGTCCCTGATGTTGCTGCTTTTGTTGCAGTTGTTGTTGCGGTTGTTGTTGTTGTAGTTGTGACTGCCGCTGTCCGTACTGCTGCTGCTGTTGTTGTCGATGATGATGTTGTTCTTGCTGTTGATGTTGTCCATGCTGCTGTTGGTTTTGGTTTTTTTGCTGTTTTAGTCGTTCATTCTGTTGCTGTTGTTTGGGTTGGTATTGACGTTGCTGCTGTTGTTGTGTTTCAATGGGCTTCACGTATTGTTGCCGCTGATGCTGGGAATGGGGAGCAAGTAGGTCATCCTCTTGTTGCAGATCCTGTAACTGCTGCTCTTGTGGGACCCTTACAGATGGGAAAACACTGTTGTACGGCGTAAAAGCAATGATCTCCTGAGCAGCCAAAGCAGAGGATGAATCTATACTCTTCTTTTGGCGAGCCTTATCCTTGTTGGGTTTTCTGGGTTTGTCACTTTTACTTGTTTTGGACTCTAACCGCTTTTTCTTGGGGGGCGGAACAGCTTCAGTGTTGACGTCAACAGGAGAGTGCTGATCAGGTTTCCACTGGCGAATTAAGTCTTCAGTTGTAAACTCCCTTCCCTCAGTTATTGATGACGTTATAAACGGATGAAGTTCTTCCGAGTAGCGATCCAGAAGATGTTTCTCCTCTTTTTTTCCAAACATAGAAATTAAAAGTAATTTGGTATTAACGAACATTCAGTCTTGTCTGAAACTAGGGAAGTAAACAATTTCATATAAGAGTATTCAGTCTCATTATTTCAATGAAAAGCTTTCTTTTTCAAGAAGGGTTATATTCGGCAGAAATCTTGCACAATAACGATTCAAACAATCTGAATGATATGTCGTTTAATCGACAACAGGACATAGTGCTATCTCCTCTTGACCTGTACTCAGCGACTACGGCCAAGAACCAATGAGCGCTCGAGAAATTTAATTGTAAAAAAAGACATTTCAATGTATTTATGCATTATATGTAAAGAAAACAACTGTAGGGTCAACTTTAAGGTTATACTGACGGGACTGAAAAAATTGTTTGTATTAATACGGTTACTTTAACAAAAAAATTGTACCACCTTTGAGCTGGAAACGAAAAAAACAGAGTCGCACAAAGTGCGAGGCATTGCCAATAATAGCATCGTGTGGACAGACTGATTTTTGCAGAGAGTGAAGTGTTTGCTCCTATTTTTTCTTAATTGTACCTCCAATTAATCGATCATACATTGTTTGCAACCGACTACATAAAAAGTCTAAAACGAGAGAAGTTTTTTTTTTACAAATAGTGAAGCGAATAAATACTGTTTTTTTCCTCGTTGGGTGGTATCCTAAATGAAAACCTCTGCATCCATGCAGGCCTTTTGGGGAACTGGACTGCTTAACTGAAATGCGCGCCAAAAACGGTTACATTCAAGGTTAGCCGAAATCAAATATTTCTCTGGCCGCTCAAAGGTTTTCCATTCAGCGAAAAGTAATTCCTATCATTAACAATACATATTTAATTGTTATACTCACGTTTTGGACAGACACGGAGGATAATCCCGAGATAGGTTTGCTGCTTCCCCTGAACGCGCCATTTGACTTCCACTTCTCCAAGTTCTTTGAATTCACCTCTCAAGATACAACGAGACTTCAGTATCACGCTTACGGTCTTATCGCTTGGAAAATATATACAGGCGTATAAATTTTCAGCCATATTTTCAGCTCAAAAGTGAACGCAGAGAAAATTTTGAACAAAACTGAACCAACGACCAACCCAGTACTCACTCCTATCTAGCTAGCTCCCGCAGGACGACGGAATATTAACCTGTAGAATACACCAATGCAATACGATAACACATCAGAATTACAGCCAATCAGGGAGTCGACCTTCTGATTTGCATTTTTGAGAGGTAATGATTAGAGACTTGACAGGCCCTCCCTGAGCTGTTTCAGCTGACATTTACTTATTATGATTGTATCGAAAGAACAGTGTCACAGGGCCTTTCTGCACTTAGGCCGCCAAAATTGGCTTCTCTCTGCGTCTGCCAGATGTCCGTTTTTGGAACGTGTCTGCACATCAGTTTATTCGTGAACCACAAACACGTAATCATATTATCCAAAGACCAGAAAAAGATTTTGTGTGCGGGAAAATGTAGTCCAGGTGAACATGATCTTGAATAATAAAGTCGTTGACGTCAATACAGGTCAGTACAGGCAGTTGGGTTGTTGCTAATCAGTGTCATCTTGACAACTGAGCTATTGTCACCTCGACCCGAAACGTTAATAGCACTTGAAGTTACTAAAATTGTTTAGGCTTTGTGAACTTCCAGAACTCTTTCAACTGTCTCAGAACTGGTATTCCTCATTCAAATGATGGAAACAGTTCAGCCCTTTTCCCCCTTGCCTCACAACTCGACATAGCGCAGGAAGCGGAGTGATGCGCCTAAACGTAGCGAGGCTTACATGACGCAAAAGAAAAATCTGGAACGTTCTTTGCTCAACACTTGTCTTGATAGATAAATACGTGATGTTCTAAACATAGGTTTCTATTGTGTACATAAGTATATGTTACACTTGTGATGCTATCAGCGATCTTGAGTTCTGTCCGAAAACCAGCTAACTGGCTAGCTGCTCTACAACACTATTTGTATTGGAGTTAAAAAAATGTCAACAAATTCGAGAAGAGCTAACAAATCTAAACGACTAAGGACTGAGGTGAATGCAGCAGAAGAATCTTCATTTACTGACATATCCATACCATTGTCCTTATCAAGTTCACAGCAGATTCCGTCGGATGACTCAGTCCTTTCTCCAAGCTCATTCAACTTAGAGAGTCATCAATTAGAACACGAATGTGGCCATGAGATTTTAGAAATGCCGCATCCTCCAAACGAGTCAGCTGACGAGTCATTTAATGAAAACGAACTTGAGCTGGATTCGATGTGGAATGAGGTTTTCCATACTCTTGTTGCTCAAACCGATGAACGTGAATTACGAGACTGGGAAATGACAATGACTGAAGAAGATGACAGTGATTTTGAAGAAGTCAGGGAAGAGATGACGTTAACAGAGACTGCTGACCCGCTTCTTGGGGTAGGAGTGGATCTAGATGATCAACGCAGCCGTGAATCTTCAGAACAAACTGACGCGGGCAAGACATCCAGTGAGAACCAAATATTATACCCCGGGGCGAGGGTCACTATAGGTGCAGTTATGGTCCTTCTTACCCTTTTTGCTATCAAGTACGATTTGACTGGCGAAGCCATCACCCACCTGTTACAGTTGATAACACTCCTACTCCCCTCAGGCAATATTTTACCAGATACTCTGAAAAAGTTTAAAGCTTATTTCAGAAAGTTAGACAACCCCTTTATTGTTCATCATTATTGTGCTTTTTGCTTATCATATGTTGATAAACAAGCGACATTGTGTCCCAACACTGCTTGCTTGAAGGAACTATCGGCTCGACATGCCAAAGCGTACTTTATTGAGATACCCATCGTTCAGCAGCTGGCAACATTTTTCTCAAGGAGTGGATTTTACAGTAGTATTCAACATCGTTTTCAACGGGAAAAGAAAAATAGAAACAATGTAGAGGATATATATGATGGTCTACTCTACAAGAAATTATCGAGTGAAGGAATTTTATCATCCCCTGATAATCTCTCTTTTCTCATGAACACTGATGGTGTTCCAGTGTTTAAATCATCCAAAGTTTCTATTTGGCCACTATACCTTATTATCAATGAGCTCCCTTACCACAAACGCATGGCAAACGAAAACATGATTTTTGCTGGACTCTGGTTTGGGGAAAAGAAGCCAGCCATGTGGACTTTTCTCAAACCTCACACACATTCCTTCGCTTTTCTTGAAAAGGGTGTTGAAATGGAATCGCCTGAGAGAGGAAAATTTCAGTGCAAAGGAATTTTGCTCTCCTGCACATGTGATCTTCCAGCACGGTGCCTACTTTGCAACAGTATGCAATACAATGGCGAGCATGGCTGCTGGAAATGTTTACAACCTGGGCAAACCGTGCGAACCGGCGTTCGCGGACACAGTAGGGCATTTCTCTACCAACCTGATGATCCTAAAGGCCCACTAAGAACGTCAGAAGGAGTAAAAGAAGATGGCATTCGAGCAGCTACACTCCAGCAACAGGGTGTTAACCGCTCTATTGTCAATGGAGTAAAAGGACCATCATGGCTTTCTGCTCTACGTTACTTTGACTTAGTTAGCGGAATGGCAATTGACTACATGCATGGAGTCCTTCTCGGCGTACAGAAACTACTTTTAACCTTGTGGTTTAGCTCAAAATTTTCAAATCGACACTTCAGTATTTCCTCTAAAGTAGACAGCATTGATTTTAGGCTGAGCCAGATTTTACCAACTTCTGAAATTAAGCGTCTTCCCCGTTCCATTGCCGAGCACTTGAAGTACTGGAAAGCAAGTGAACTACGCTCATTTCTGCTTTATTACGGACTACCAACCCTTTACGGCCTTTTACCAGATAGTTACTTTGCACATTACACGTTATTTGTCCAAGCCATTTACATCCTTTTGCAAGATTCAATTTCTGAAGCCGATTTGCAAGAAGCTGATAGGCTACTAGATGGATTTTGCAAGTCATTTTCAGCTCTGTACGAGGAACGCTTTTATACTTTAAACGTTCATCAATTGCTACATCTAGTGGATAATGTCAGAGATCTGGGCCCACTTTACACACACAGTTGCTTTTCATTTGAAGATAAAAATGGTTTCATCTTAAAGCTGATCCACGGTACTCAGTTTATTGACAATCAAATTCTTTCTGCGGTCGCGTTAACTCAAAAACTACCCGAACTCAAGGAAAAGTGTGTCCCTTCTGGATCGGAGATTGACTTGCTCTATCAAGATTTAACTCGTGCAAAGAAATACAAATTTAGGACTGAAATTCTTCCTAATATTCACGTTTTGAGTGCAACTTATCAGGTATCTCTAAGTGTCACCGAAATGAATGCACTGGAAAAGTTTCTTGGCTCATCTTGCCCTTCGGATCGCCTTTGGGCATTCAATAGGCTAGAGGTAACAGCCACGAGTTCCGTAATTTGCGGGCTTGCTTACAAGCGCATGCGTAAACGTAACTGTGCGGTTGTGAAGTATACCGCGGACAACACCTGGGCATTTGCGATGGTGAAGTTTTTCATCAACTACAATTTGTCTTCATCAATAGAACCGATGTACCTTGCCGTAGCCCATCCCATTCTCTGTGATACTTACAATCCCAAGTTACCCATCAACCGTGTGACACCTTGTAATCATGAGCAAACAGTTGTTTTTAATGTATTAACAATTTCCTCAAACTGTTTATACATTTCTTTCACTACAGAAGAAAACCAAGACGATGCGTACGTGTGCGAGTTTCCAAACAAGAAAGAACATGACTGAAACCTCTGTGTTTTTCTCAGATCTGAATTTTGATTCTTATACGGCCTAAACGTTTCTGGTTGCAGACCGATGTAACAGATAAAGATTGCTCGCTGACACCGGAAAACGTAGGATCATTGTTTACTAAAAAAGAAACTCATATACTATGTCCCAGGCGTTTCTAGCGTAGAGCGTGGAAACTGGGGATGAGAATGCGATAGATCGCTCTTCGTAAATGCTGTGTTTTGAGGATCACGCTTATCTCACATAAAGAAGCAAATGGTTTTTCGCAACAGGGAAGTCCACGAACTATATTGCTTGAAATCATACCAAGTAAGCAAAGTTCATGCTCGTTCTCCTGGGATAACCACAAATGAACCATGTACGAGTTCAAACATGCTGAGACGAAGAAATGAAGAATCGTGAAGAAGCAAATAGGACTTCGAAGATGGGCTGAGATGAGGCAAACAACATGCAATATTGGGCCACAATTGGATAAAGATTATACTCAACGAAGGAACGTAAATAGTAAATATCTAAGCGTAACTCTTGTGTTAATAACTTATTAGATTCCTTCGTTTGTTTTTATTGTGTTCAATAAGCTTACTTGTAAAATACGATTTGATATTGCGGTACGAAGCCCAAGTAAACTCAGGTGACTCTGTCATGCCGTTGAGCGGTATTATGGCCGATAACAGGACATGACAAATGTCACGGTCAAACTTTACGCAATTGTTAACGAGATATCATCGGTATTTGTTAATTTCGCGCTATTATGCAGCCACAGTTTCAACGATAATGCACCGTGACAAATGTCTCGCTCCTGCGAGGTAAACGAAGAAACTCGGTTTGCACTTTGTCTCTCTCGCTCACGCCACATTATCAGCGATAAACAGACCTGACAAATGTCTCGCTCCGCCGCACAAGCGAGACAAAATCCTTCTCTCGGTTTGTCTTGCTCAGTTCTCGCCTTAAAAATAGCTTTCTGGCCCGAATCGGGCGCGATTCTCGCTCAGTCAGGCCACAAATTTTCGTACGGGTATCACCCTCGAATTACTTGTGTTCACTTCCGGACCTTTGCGTTATAGAAAAGATCATGGCGAAAGCTCATATCGAAGTGAACGTGTTTGTCGGGGAAGAGCTGAAATGTCAAGTTTTTATTGGTGACGAGCAAAAGGAAATCGATCTTGCTACAACAAGAAACAATGTCCTGCAAGTTGTGAAAGATTTTCTTCCCCTTAACTACATATTTACAAAGCCTGTTGGAAAACAAGAGCACGCACGTATTCCTGTAGCCTCTGGACAAGAAACTTTTGTCAAACTGGGAAAATGTCTCGTTCATGATGACGAAGATTCAGTTAACCTGTATCTCCAGGAAACAGAGTCGGTGGCGAAAAGAACTTCGAGCGCGCCAAGTCCCCCGAAACCAAAGCGTCTGCGTCAACAGCCCGTCTTTAAGTACTTTCAGACTTCTGAAACGGCGACGACTTCAGCTGCAGACTACAGCGCAGCACGTGGGCGAGTGTATTTGTACTCAGAATCGACCATAGAAAAAGCCACAGACCGAAGACAAGATTATTATAGATTCTGGAACGAGAAAGCAGAAGAGTTGTGCTCATCACCTAGCTTTTCAAAATATTCTAAGCAAGAACTGCATGGGATCATTGACACCCACTGGCGAATGCATGCCACCGAACTGTGCATCCGAGATGCCGAGCGAGAAGAAGAGTTGGCTAAATCTCTGTCCCAGGAAATTCCGGGGCACAAATTGGCCTTATCGGCAAAAACTGTCAACAAGAACTTAAATTTATTACGAGAACAAGACCAGCAAATAAGGTCTATAAACAAGGAGATTACTGCACTGCGCGCTTGAGGACTCTCGCCTCAAGTTAAGACAACTATCAAGCAGAAAGAAGAAGAACTGAAGAATTCCTTAACAGAGCTGAAATTGGCACAGGATCGTTTGCGAAAATCAGTTGCTGGTCTGACCACTTCACGAAACCAGGCGCTTGCTTCGGTAAAAAGGAAGACCCAAAAAAGAAATTCTCAAGCAAGCAGTGAAATTGAAACGGAGCACGGAGACTCCTCTGAGGAAGCGGCAACAATTAGTGCCAGCGAAGAAGCTGACATTGCCAGACAGGTGACTGAAGACTGGTAGTTTAAGACAATTTAATCACAGTTCATGTTTGTTTAAGATCGGTATCTTTCTAAGTTTTCATCAGATATAATTTTACACAACAATTTGTTAAGCCAGCGTGATTACAGCCAGAAAGTGTATCTTGGCTACAGTTATTTGCTAGTAAATGTTATGTTTTTGTTCAGGGGTTATGAACTTGATGCAAAGATGTCCAGATCGATACCTTTCTAAGTTTGCATCAAAAATAATTTTACACAATTTTGTAAGCCAGCGCGAGCACAGCAAGAAAGAGTATCTTGGCTGCAGTATTCTTTAGTGAAAGTATTGTTTTTGTTTAAGGGTTATGATTCAAAGTTGTTTCCGTAAAAAAATTGAACAAATTTCCAAGGTTATTTCGTACCCTCAAAGATATATTTGGGAACATAGCGGTAAAAACTACTTGGGACTGTTTCTTTTGTTGTTACACATGTTTGTTGCACCATATATTTGCAAATAAACTCATCTTTGGCGTTAAATGTTCACTTTTTTCTGGTAAAAGTAAAAACTTAAATAAACGGTGACCGTAAGTATTATAAGCAACTGTTAAAGCAGAAGCCACTTGGCTGCAGAGGTGAAGGGGACAAAGCAAACTTGAGAGTATTTATTTAGGGCAAAAAAGAAATAATTCTGTTTACGTTTCTCAAACCTTGTTACAAAGACGCTAGAATATGACGTTCCTCCTTTTACGACTAAGAGGGGAACCTGGCTGAAGTTTGAAAAAGCTAAGAATTAGGCAGACTGGGCTGATAATTGCAGACCCGAATGAAAACAAAAAACCTTAAAAATACAGAGTGCGAAGGTGTGAAAGGAAATCAGTTGTTTTTTTTCTTTTCTTTATCATAATTTACACCAAACAAACAAGATTTCAACGGGGC
>OFEW01000014.1_pt1 | contig 13844 bp, 3 predicted proteins | sample 1521191 | NCBI WGS metagenome assembly OFEW01 (sample SAMN04272335, study PRJEB24112) | coral metagenome | biome: Coral reef; feature: Shallow seawater; material: Coral tissue | host: Coral | place: China: South China Sea | collected 2014
GGACATTCCTTGTTCGTGTGCCAGTTTCCCTGGTCATCCCCGATGCGGAATCGCCACCCGTGGAGGAAAGTGTGCTAACCGTTTGGTATCTGGAAGAGGAGGACTGCAAAGGCTTCCTGTCAACCTGAAGCTGCACCGGCTCAAATTGTAATTTCTCCTCCGCCTCTACTTTCACACGAATGGGGCTCGCTGACCCGTGAGATGATTCGACCTGTGAAATGACAGTTTGATTGTTTTCTTGGCTCTCAGTTGTCTCGAAGTTTTTCCCCGACGGGGACTGCGCTCGTAATTGTAACAGGGTCGGGGAAGACGAAGAGTTTGAGCCTGACATAGAACTTGTCTGCAACTGAGTGATTTTGGTCATAACAGAACTGCTGGTGGAAGTTGTGGCTTGGCTTCTAATGTCTGCAACATTTAACGTAGTAGGCTTGCTGTTTGTTCGTTGTAGGCTTGATGTTTTGGTGGGGTCTAGGAAGACGTTAGCCTTAGCACTGGCACTAGACTCCAGGTGCTTAATTTTAATAGGGCCGCTGGGTGGAGTATTACTAGTCTCACCGTTATTACTTACAACAGTGATGGACGGCTCGTCAGCTCCTGTGTCGACCTGAATGCGTTGGATTGGACTGACACTTCTCTGGATTCGGGTAATTTTTGTTGTGACAGTGCTGGTGCTGCTTTGCTCGCTGGTGCCCGTGCTGTCTTGTCTTCCCACTTCGAATGGGCTTCTGATTTTGACCATTCGTTTGGGGTTCATCTCGAAGTTGGAAATCTCTATAGGCTTCGTCTTCTCCATGACATCGACCATAAATTCAGTGTGACCGAAAGCAGAAGACGACGATTCCGTTTGCGAGGATTGCTGGGGAACGACAACCTCTCGGGTCACCGTAACTCCCTTCGGCGGCATAATGTAGGACGTCGTGTAGTGTGCCTCCACCTCCCTCTCTGGTCTCAGTAGACCCTTTAGCCGGAAAATTTCCTGGTTCAGCTCTTCGATTTCTTTGATGTAGCCATTGCACTCAAGGATCTTCGTCTCAAGCTCACGTTGCAACGAAGTGATATCGATTTCGAGTGTCGATCTTACATTCTTGATCTGGATGTCCCTGTCTTTCCTCTCGTCTTCCAAAAATCCTTCTAGCTTTAAGACTCGACTGTTTCGATGGTTAAGCTCGATGTCCAACTCCGCCAATTTTTGATTCAGGATCTCGATCTCACTTATGTAACCGTCACATTCCACCTGCTTGTTGCTGAGTTCTCGCTTCAGTCTTTCCAAATCCTGCTCGTTGGAATTGTTGAGAATGCGTAGCTTTTCGATCAAGGTCTCTTTCTCAATGATTTCCGTTTTGTACACTTCTATTCTGCTCTCGATCTCAGTAATCTTTACCAGTAAGACGTTCGTTTCACTATCAGTTTGGTTCTTGTCTGCCCGTGCCTCATCCATCTGCTTTACAAGTACATCAAACTTGCTTCGAATCGTGGAAAGTTGTGCCTCGAGGTCGTACCTCTCTTGGTTGAGTTTCTCGATTTCTCGGATATAACCCTCGCACTCGATTTCTTTGGTATTCAGATCGCGTCTCAGTTTATCGATCTCGCCGTCGTTGTTTGAAATTTGGACGCGGAGCCTTTCGATGACTGTCTCTTTCTCGATAATTTCTGTCCTGTACTCTTCGATGCGGGTTTGAATCTCGATGATTTGTTCATGCATGACGCTGGCTTCACTCTCGCCTCTACTTTTCAGCTCATCCACTTGAGCGACTGCGACTTCTTTGTCTTTTCGAATATCTGTTACGTGAATCTCCAGCTTGCTGATTGTATTCCGAAGTGAACTAATTTCTTCCTGTTGCTCGGACTTTTCATGTTTCAGCCTCTCGATGTCCTGCAAGTATCTTTCGCATTCGCCTTTCTTGGAGGAGAGATCCCTCTTGAGCCGGTCCACCTCTTGTTCATATGATGTGGTCTGGAATCGCAACTTCTCTATGATGGTTTCTTTTTCGATGATTTCTTTTTTGTAGCTCTCCACCCTCGTCTGGATTTCAATGATCTGTTCACTCATGAACTTGGCATCTGTCTCTCCTTTAGCTGTGGAATCAACAAGCTGTCTCTCAATGCCTTCTCTGGTGACCTTCTCCTTCTGTACATCGCCTTCCAGAATGATGACCTTTTCCCGCAGCGACATTATTTCGACAGTCAGCTCAGATTTTTCCTTGGTGATCTGCTCTAACTTTTCTAAGGATATCTTGAACTCGCCATCTTTGGAAACAAGGTCTCTTCTGGTTACTTCCAACTCATACTTTAGGTGTTCAATTTCGTCTTCCTTGACGCTGATTTCTCTCTTGGCGTTGTCAAGCTTGGTCTGTAACTCAGTCACGAATTTAGCATGACCACTTGACTCTTCGTCACCGCGGGTCCTCACGTCCACTAGCTGAGCCTGAAGTTGGGCTTTTTCAGCTCTCTCAGTTTCGATGTGGACAGTCAACTTAGTAATTTTGCTTCTTAGCGCTAGAAGTTCTACTTCGATGTCCGCCTTTTCTTTCTTGGCATCATCCAAGTCTTTGCGGTAATCTTCGCAGTCGTTCTCCTTTGTGTCTAACTCACTCTTGGTGATGTGAAGTTGATGCTCTGCTTGGTTAATCCGTTCTCGGAGTTCTCGAATGGTGGTTTCCTTTTCAATGATTTCGCGTTTAAAAGTCTCCACTTGATTCGTAGCGTCTTGAATTTGTCTCTTAAAGTCATTGCTTTGATTGGTTCCCTTGCTGACAATCTCGTTGATGTTCTGCTTCAGCTCGCTCTTGTCTTTTTCGTGCTCCTCAAGAAGAATCTCAAAGTTTCTTATTTGTCCACGGAGTGTGTTGATTTCGATTTCCATGTCCGCTTTTTGCTGGTTGCTTCCTTCGAGGTCTCTGATGTAATCCTCGCATTCTAGCTGCTTGTTCTGAAAATCCCTTCGAACTTTATGGATGTCGTCCTCTAAGTCAGCGTGTTTATTCCGCATTTCCTTAATAATGCGCTCTTTGTCAACAACTTCCTTGCGGTAAGTTTCAATCTCGAGTCGAAGTTCGTTGATACGATCTGCGAAATCTCTTGACTGGTTGTCTCCCATATTTTTGTAATCGGCGAGCTGAGCCTTTAAGGTCTCCTGTACCTTTTTGTCCTCTTCAACTTGAATCTGTAATTTCTTCACCTTAGTCCTGAGGGAAATAACCTCGTTCTCTAGATCAGACTTTCCTTGTTGGGACAACTTGCTCGAGTCTTTGATAGATTCTAGTTGGACTTCAAGCTCGGCCAACTGGTTGAGAAGCTCCTTATTTCGTTCCTGGATGTGTTCATAGTCCATCTCTACCCTGGAGATCTTAGTTTGATATTCAACAACTTCTCTTTTGAGTGTGGTAACCCTCTCTTCAAGCACCCGATTTGAATCTTGCAGCCCATTGTTCCTCTCTCCTTCAGTCTCCAACTCATGCTCCAGAGTAGACACCTTCTTCAACGCAGCTAAAAGTTCTAGCTGCAACTGAGCTTCCCGTTCTTGAAGTTTCTTGACATCAGCCTCCATGGTAGAAAATATCTGTTCGGAGGAAACTTCGGTGACTTTTTCTTTCTGGCTCTCCAGCACAAGGTCATGAAGCTTTCTCTGCATAGATTCAACTTCTTTCACTAATAGGTCCCTCTCCTGTCCCCATTCTGTTTCTTCTTGCTGCAGGTCCTCAAAACGGCGTCTCAGTGCTTGAAGTTCTAATGTCACCTTCTTGTTTTCTGCCGTTAAGATCTGTATTTCTTGGGTTTTCTCAGATACCGTTTTCTGTAGCTCAAGGACCTTGTCCTGAAGTTTGCGTCTTTCTTGTTTCACCTCTTCGAGGGAATTTTCCAGTCCACTGACTTTGTTGCGCAATGCGTCGTTTTCTCTTTTGAGGGTGTCTCGTTCTACCTTAATGGTTTCATACTCAGCGCTTAGATCAACAGAAAACATGTCAGGTGCTGCTTCGACAGTTGAAATGCTTTGTACAGCGATGGTCTCTTGGCGGGAAACTTTAAGCTCATCGTATAGCTTCTGGAGAGATACAAGCTCCATTTTAAGCCTCTCGTTTTCATCTTTCAGTATGCGCGCAGTACCCTCTAATTCGCTGTACTGAATCTGAAGCTTTTGAAGCTCAAACTTCGTGTCGCGATGTTCCATGATAGTTTTCTCCAGTTCTGTTCGAACACGATCGAGTTCCTCCTTTAGCTCAGCCCTGTCGACTTCTAAATATTCATTCTCTTCCTGTAGCCTTTCGATTATCGCCTTCTTCTCCACCAGGTCGCGGATTTGCTCTTCGTAGTACTTCTGCTGTTCTATCAACTTCTTCTGTAGGTTGGTAATGTCCTCTCTGAGTGTATCGTTCCTAGCTCTGATTTGGTCGAGAGATCCCTTGAGCTGGGCGTTTTCTTTCATTTGGTTCTGCAGCTCCTCTTCAAGGGAAACGATCTTGCTCTGAGAAGTTTGTACAGTACGTTGAAGCTCTATCTTCGCGTTGTTCGCTGACTTGTAAGCCGATTCCCAGTCGGCCATCTTCTTGAGGGCCTCCAGAAGCTCCTTCTGTTGTGCGCTCAGTTGATCTTGACTGGTTTGTAACATCGTCTCGGTCTGGGCAGTCTTTTGCTGGCTGGCCAAGAGATCTTCTTGTAAGTCCTTCAGCTTTTCTTCGTAGGACGTTTTGTACGCTTCTAAACGGAACACTTTGTTCTTGGCAGATTGCAACTCTTGTTCTAAACTGACCACCTTCTTACGCAACGTTTTGTAGTCTCCCTCGTCCACTACATCCCTTCCGTGAAGCTCCGAAAGGCTGTCCTCCAGGTCAGATATCCTTTTCACTTTCAAAGAAAGCTCGTGCTCTAATGACTGGATAATTCGACTATAATCTCCGTGCTCTAACTCAAGTTTTGATGCTCTCCTTTTTACGTCAAGGTACCTTCTTTCCGCGTCTTCTTTCTCGTTTAGAACTCTTTGGTACGACTCCTCTAAGTCCTTTAGTCTTCTTATAGTAGCTGCATCTGTTGGTTTCTTTTCTCTTTTGTCCGACTGTACAGTTTGTATATTTACATACTTCTTGTTTATCATGGTGATGTCAGTTTGCAATCGATCTCTTTCCGACTGCAGAGCATTGAGGCGAGCTCTCAGCTCAGTGTTCTCCTTTTTCAAACCTGCAATCTCTTTCTTCAAACGATCCTTCTCTTCCTCTAGTGTCTCATTACGTGCTTGGAGGTAGGTCAGTTTGCGGTTAATTGATAGGATTTCGTTCTGCAGCCTGTCCACCTCACGTTTGGCATTTGCAAAGTTGGTCTTATACTCATTCAAGGAGGTTAGAAGAGTCGTCTTCTCTTGTTTGAGTTTGTTCTTCTCGTTATCTGAAAGTTCGAGGCTATGTTGAAGTCCATCAATTTTGGATTCAAGTTCTTGTACTTTCAATGTAAGGGCTGCTACTTCGTGTTGAGCTTTATCGAAGTCCTCTCTATAAGTTGCAATCTTTCGCTTCAGGTTTGTCACTTCTTCTTCCAGGGTCTTGTTAGTAGAACGATACCACTCAATCTGCTTGTTCTTCTCTTCCGTAGCCTTGTCGAAGTTATCCACAATGACCCTGAGCTCAGAAATCTCCCTTTGAAGGATCACATTCTCGTCACGCTGTTTGTCCAGTGTGCCCCTTGTTTTCTCCAGTTCGCTAAGCAAGTTGTTCTTGTCTACGTTGAGCCGATGAATATCACCTTCTAAAACACTTATTCTCTTTTGATCCTTAATTAGCTCACGATTGAGGTCTTCGTTTTCGTGGTCAAGAGCTTTGACTTTCATCTCGAGCTCCGTTGTTTGCTTTCTCAGTGAAAAATTCTCCTTCTCTAAATCGTCCTTCTTCCTTTGAGCTTTGTCCAGCGTGGTTTTCGTAGTGGCCATCTCCTGCCTGAGAACATAAACCTCTTTTTGAAGAGAGTCCCTTTCTGCTTTGATGTTTTCTGCCGGCTGAGCATCGGTGTCATCACCTCGAACCATCCACTCCTGAAGCTGGCGTTCAGCGTTAAGAAGCTGCGTTTCATTTTGAGACACAACATTGACATGTTCCTCTATTTGCACTTCCATTTCCGCTTTTTCTTTGTTGACGACATCAAGTTCTTTCTTCAGTCGTGAGAGCTGCGTGTTTCTTTCCTCAATTTCTTTGCTTACGACCAGCAACTCTCTTACTGCGCGATCGCGGTCGTTCAAGAGGTTGGCGATTTCTTCCTTCAGCGTTATCACGTCTTGCTCCAACACTATGATTCTTTCACTTTGAACTTCGTTAGTCGACTCCAGTTTGGAAAGCTGGCTTTGGTAGTTCTTGAGTTTCTCTAGCAGATCTCTCTCTTTGTCCTGATATACTCTATTTTCACTTTCCACCTCGGCGAGTCGTCTCTGTAAAACTGTCACCTCCTCCATGAGTCTCCTAACTTCACCTTTGCTGGTTTCAAACGAATCCTCGATCAATGTTGTTTTTTCGGAGATGAGCTTGTAGCTACTCTCCACATCTTCCTTGTCTCTCACCACGATGTTGTGGTCGTTTTGCAAACCGCGGAGTGCTTTTCTCAGCTCATCTATCTCAATTTCTAGGTTTGTCTTCGTATCTTTAAGATCTTCAATGAGTTTGTTTTTGTCATCCATGTCCTTGTTTAAGTAGTCAACTTTGCTTTGAAGTTCGTTGATGGTCTTTTGCTGGATCATGTCCTTTTCTCGACTCTCGCTCAGTAAAGATCTTAACTCGGCGATCTTTTCTTTGTTTGTCTCATCTGTTCGAGTGAGCTGTGCTAGTTGTTCCTCCAAGGACGTAAGTCTCTTTACTTGGTTGTCCAGCTCGCTTTGAAGACGTTCTTTCTCCAGCGTCAACTTCCTTACATCTCCTTGAAGCTCGTTGATGACTTTGTTGAGCTCGATATTTTCCGCCTGTAAGTTGCCGATCTCATCCTTGAGTCTCTCAAAGTCTTCTTCGGTAGTTTTAAGGACACTCTTTACAGACTCCAGTTGGTCTTCTAAGTATGCTCTCGCCGATTCCAGCTGTCGTATAAGGTTGTCTTTCTCGTTCAACCTGTCTTGAGCTGTCTCCGCTATCAACTTCAATTCAACCAGCTGTTGCTCTTGCTTTAAATAATCCTCTCGACTCACGCCAGAAGACCTCTGAAGTGCACCTTCAAGCTGCTTCTTCAAGGAAGCAATCTCCTTGTCATCATACTCGGACTTCAGCTCCAATTCTGATATCTTGGTATTGGCATTGACAAGCTCTTCTTTCAAATCAGCCTTCTCTCGGTCAACTCGTTCCCGTGTTTTTTGCAGCTCATTCACGGTCCTCTCCAGTTGTGTTGTCTCGTGCTCTAGTTCTAACACGCGCTTTTGCGACTTTTTGAAATCCGTTTCGATCTTCAGGATCTTAGTATTACAGGCTACGACCTCGTTTTTCAAGTCAGCTTCTCGACCCTGGGTGGACTTGTATAAGTTTTCAACTTCAAATATCTTATCATCATACTCCTTACGATCTTTCTCGCTGATTTCACCTTTTCTGCTCAACGTTGTAACATTAACCTCCAACTTAGAAATGTTAATGTTTGCTTGCTGGAGCTGGCCTTGTAAATCTCTGACCCTTTCTTGACTGGAAGATCGAGTCGTCTCGAGCTCCTTCTTCAGGCCAAGCAACTCATCGCCGAGATTCTTCTTAGAGTTATTGAGAGTGTCTACCAAGTTGGCTTTGTCCTGAATTTCTTTGACGTGAGTATTGATGAGCCGGTCTTTCTCCACTAAACTGTTTCGTGTGGTTATCAGCTCTTCCTTCACTTTACGGTAATCCTCTCTTAAGGTGGCACCTTCCGCTTTATAGTGATCTCTCTCCTTGGTTATGCTAGTGATCTGCGTTTCAAGGATGGTGATTTTGTGATCTCTTGAACTTACATCGCGTAAGAGCTCCTGGCGACTTTGCTTTAGTGTTCTAATTTCCTGCTCTGTATCATCAAGTCTTCCCTGTAAGTTGGCAATCCTCTTCTGTAGCTCCTCCTTTTCAGTCTTCAATATGTCGTATGTTGCTGAGTTCTTGTTCAGTTGTCGTTTAGTTTTGTCCAACTCATCTTGAATCTGTCTTATTTTGTTATTCAGCTCGTCGATTGTCTTGTCCTTTCGTGCTATCATGGTGTTAAGGGTTTCACCAAATTTCTCCTGCTGCGCCGACTTACTTTCAATTTGAATGAAGCGTTCCTGACTGTCGAAAATCTTCTTGTTGGCAGCGTCCAGTTGTTCTCGAAGTTGGGCGATTTGTCTGCGGCAGGTCTCAAGTTGGGTTTCTTGCTTAGATACCTTGCTTTGGAGATTGTACAACTCTTTTTCTGCCCGATCTTTTTCTTCTCTAGCAGTATCAAGATCCTTTTCCACTTCTTTCAACTTGCTTTCTGTCGTCAGTAGTTTTTGGTACTCTTTGTTCTTCTCGTCATTGATTCGCTCAATTTCAATATTTAACGTGAGCATCTTTTCCTCTGCGACGTCCATGTCATTCTCCAGCTTGTCAATCTCCCTTTGTCTGTCGTTGACTTGGGTCTCCAGCGACCTCACTTTTTCAGTAAGTTCGCGTATTTTCTTCTCTAGGTCCGCATTTCTGGCTCGTTCCTCTTCCAAAAGAACTCCAGCGTCCTTACCACGCTCCTCAAAGTCCATGTACGTCGACTCAAGATCAGACACTCTTGTCTGGACCACTTCAAAGTCTGTCTGAAGCAACTCCTTGCTTTGCGTTGCGGTATCGTACAAAGAGGACAAGCGTAAGATTTCTTCCTTAGCTGCATCGAGTTCTTTCTGAAGTGCCTTGTTTTCTTCGTTGACCACGTGATTCTCAGTTCTCAGTCGATTTACTTCTACGAGGATATTATCCTTGTCAGATATCGCGTGAGCTAATTCTCCTCTTAATCGTTCAATTGTATTGTCCCTCTCCGCAATCTCTTTCTTGTAGGCCTCGGCTAGTTTCTTCAAATCTGGGAGCTTACTCTTGAGCGATTCGATTTCCTCTGCATTACGACCTTTAACAGACCGCAGCTCTTGTACCTCAATCTCTAAAACAGAGTTCTCTCTCTTAGCCTTTCCAAGTTCATCTTCTAGCTTGACGATTTTGTTCGTCAGCACCGTCACTTGATGCTCTAACTCGTTTCTCTGTTGCTCCACGATGTTAAAATTAGACTGCAAATTTGAAATGTCCTTGTACACAGTTTGAAGCTCTTCGTTGATTCGATCTCTTTCTTCCGCCGTGATTTTGTAATTGGACTCTGAATCTCCTAGCCTCTTCTGGAGCTCCATCTGTTCAGACCGAAGTTCTTCACTCTCGCTTTCCAATAGATAGATTCGCCTTTCCAGTTTTTCTGATTCCTCGCGGTAGTCATCAACCTTCGCCTCGAGAGAGGTCACTCTGGTCTTCAGCTCGTCAATGGTCTTGTCTCTTTTGTCTAGCTCTCCGTTCAGCCGCTCTATGGCTCGCCGGCTTTCAGATAACTCCTGCTGCACTACCATAAGCTCTTTCTTCATCTGCGTGACTTTGTTCTTCTCCGAATCAAACTCAAATTTGAATCTGTCTCTCGCTTTACTAACGCTTTCCAATTGAACTTCTAGCCTCGATATCTTGGTACGGTCTGCAGCTGTCGTTCGCTCTAGTTCTGCTTTCTCGTCCTGTGCACGACGCAACGAGTCGGTTGTTGTTACCACCTTAGAGTTGAGATTCTCCACAACTTTACGGAGCTCGTTTCGTTCCTTAATGACAATGTCGAATCTTCCTTGAAGGTCGGTCACTGACATGACGGACTCATCTAGCCTTGATTGGAGATCATCAAGTTTACTGACGAGCTGCCCATCAACTTGGTCGGGAGCTCTCTCTTTCTTCACTTCCAGCTCCGTCTCCAGTTCACCTACCCTCTTCCGCAGTTGCACCTCCACCGACTCCCATTCCTTTACTCGCTCTTGAAGCTTGGCCTGAGATGACTCAAGGTTGGAGAATTTACCAGTCACCAAGACCAGCTCTCTCTCGATAGTGTCCTTTTCGTCTTGCAGATTCTTCACCGTGACTGAGTACTCTTGGATGGTCTTCTCGTGAAGCGTGATCGTTTCTTGCAGAGTCAGCAGTTGCCGATTCTGTACATCCACCGTTGTTTGACACTTAGCGAACTCCATTTTAACGTTCTCAAGACTATCTTCAAGAGTTGAGTTCTGGTTTTGAAGAGTTTCAATCCTGTGCGTTTTCAAGATGGATTCCTCTTTGTACTTGTTAGCGTCATTCTGGCTCTGCAGTATCTCGCGTTGCAATCGAGAAATTGTCTCTCTGGCCTTCTTGAGCTCCTCGCGGAGGTCATCCAGTTGTTGTTTGAATGACTCTCTCTGCTTCACTACAGTCTGCACCTGCATCTCGTACCTGCTGATTGTCAAGTTACCTGTCTTCCCTGCCATCTCCGATTGCCTGCGGTATCTGTCACAGTCGGCCTGGAGTTGGTTGAACTTCGTCTGTAGCGTTGACAGCTCGCTCTGAAGCATGTCCCTCTCGTCCGAGGTATTCTTGCAATCTATTTCCAGCTGAGAGATCGTTTCCTGCAGGAACGAAGCCTCTGTGTCGGGAGACGATTCCAGGACCTGAACCTGAGTAACCTGACTGGCCATCTGGTCTCGCATTATCATGAGCTCCTTCTCAATGACCGCCTTCTCCGTTCTCAGCCTCTCCATGCTGCTGTTCTTGGTGTTCACTTCTCGCCGCAGGGACTCTACTTCCCTGTCTCTTTCGCGAAGCCGGCGTTGCATAGCGGAGAGCTCTTCCTGTTGTTTATTGTACTTGGATTTGAAGTCGAGCAGTTGTTCTTGAAGCTGTTGGTTTTGTCGAGTAAGGTTATCAACCTTGGTTTTCCATCTCTCAGTCTGTAAAAAAAGAAAAGTAAAATAAGGACAGGAGAAAACTTAAAGCAAATTCCCGAGAGTCCTTCGAAAAACGCGAGCTTGGCATATTGATGATGGTGTTCGTAACCTACTGACCTCATTTGTCAATAAGGTTTGCAAGGATGTCGAAGTTGAACCACGCCTTCAACCCCTCGACAACGAACGATTCAACTTTAGAAGCGCTGTCACAAAATCAGAGGCAAGATTGGACATAAAGGCAGGGGGTTTCTGGTCACGAGGAGTTACGGCATTTTTTGATGTTAGAGTTACGCATGTTAATTCCAAGTGCAACCAGAGCAAGCCAACTTCCACCATCTTCAAAGAGCAAGAAGATGAGAAGAAGCGGAAGTATCAGCAGCGCGTGTTAGATGTTGAGATGGGGTCTTTTACACCTCTGGTATTTGGAACAAATGGAGGCATGGGCACTGAGAGTCACCGTTTCCTAAAGCATTTAGCAGAGAAACTCTCTCAAAAGGACGGTGAACCTTACCATTTTGTTATTGCATGGCTAAGAACACTTTTGTCCTTTGAAATTTTAAGATCAGTCCACACAAGTGTCAGGGGTTCAAGGACACCCTTTCGTAAGATAGGTGATTTTATAGACGACTGTCGCTTAAATTTTAAATGTAGCGGGTATCCATTAATTTTATGTTATCATCATCATCATCATTATTATTTTATTTTTTGGAGGCAGTCACTTCCTCATGAGAAGTTTTAGTTTTGTAACTAGTTATATAGGCCATTTTTTATACGAGAATTGTAATGTTTTTTTAATAGTTATACTGTTTCTTAGTAGAGTTGAATGAAAACACAGGTTTTTTAGTAAACGATTGATAATTTGTTGTTCTTACTGTTAACATTTATAATAATAATAATTACTCAAATGTTCTTTTAGCCTTTTTAATTTTAAGTATATTACTGTCCTTTTTGTATTTTCTCAAAATTAAAGATATAAATATTTGCCTGAAATGATGCCAAAAACAATTTCCCATGGGAAGTAGAGGAAATTAATTTGAAAGTTAAAAGAGAGAACATGTAAAATTTCAGCTTAATTTGACTAGTATTTTATGGTTTTTCATATGAACTTCAACATTTGCTTTCTACATTTGATTTATTTTAAGAAGATATTTAAGCAGTCGCAAAGAAAGTGACAAGTTACTTAAACACCAGAACTTAATTTGGATACCCACATTTAAAAGACTTTGGGAAAACAGATGCCAGTTTCTTATCTCTGTACATATCAAGTACTAATTGTTGTGACAATATCAGGCAAGAGAAGTTTTCCACGTAGCTTTTCATGACTATCTCTTGACTTTGTAAAATTAAATTATAGGTGTAGATAAATATGTCAGTTAAAAACAGGAAGAGTCGAAAATTAGAGACGAAACTCTGGAATATATAAACTGTTTTTCGTTTTGCGGTAAAAAAAAAATTGTTTTTGCCCTAATAATACTGCTGGAACCTTTTGCTTCATGCTGAGAGCGTCTTTGAACGAGTTTAATAAGGCAAAACAGCAGAGATCCTTACCTCACAAAGTTGAAGGAGAAATGACAACCAAATCGGAAAATGTATCTCTGGGCTCAAAGTGTTTTCAACAGCTGAACTTAAAACTTCAGTTTCGTGATATTGTACCCGCTTGTATGATGACATTACCATCACAAAAGTGTCAATAAAAGCCGCTGAGATCATTCATGAGGCGAAAGCCGAAAATGATCACAATGTAAAATCTTCATTTTTATGCAATAGGGCGAATTATTTGTATTAAGTAGTATTCCACTTATTAGCAAGTTGTTCTTTTATTTTAAGCACTGCCAGTCTCTTTTGGTTAGTGTCGTGCGTTGCTTTTTCGGCGTAATTTCCAGCGTCATTACTAAGGCTGGTTTCTTTATTATCGTTAACATTTGGCAAAAAAAAAATTGTTCAACAATGGTTGCAATCACATGGAGCCGGCAAGTCTCCAGAGATGGTAGCGATCTGTGCGTTGATCAATTTACCGCAGTGCATTGCATCGCTGTTTGTTCAGCTCATCTCAGACTTGTTTTCACTGATTCAGTCGTGCAGTGAGTCAGTAAGTTGTGCGATCATATGGAAACTGGTAGCACCGTCAGTAGAATCGCACAAAGTTTGCTTTGACAACCGCAGTTATCGTAACTATCTCTTCAGCTTTAATAGACGATAGGCCAATATCAATTTATTAAAAATTCTAACTCGACTGCGAGGCTTGGGGGAACTAGAACTAAAGATTTATCAGTCATCTCTGATGTTTTTTTATTACCTCATGTCTTGAAACCAACGTAAAATTTTATCAAAATGACGCAGAAACAATAAGTAACTGACTCTAATGGATGTTTTGAGCTACTGTTTTCATGCACGGAAGTTGATTAATTAATTTGAATTAGCATTGGACTTTTTGATGTCCGTGAATAAAAATTAGACAAAGAACTATCAGTTTTAATTCTGATTCTGATAATTACTCTTTTTCGATCTTTTCTGACTGCTCTTGTAAGTTATTCAATGCTTTCAATTATTTTCGCAGATTAATAGGTGGGCTTCAAATCTTCTTTCATGTAAATTAAGGTTTTTGTGAAAGTTTAATCTGTCGGGGGAACCACGACGACAACGATAACAAAATTATTCTGTTTAACAACTTACCGATTCGAGGTAATGCTCGTTACTTTAACGGCCAATCGGAAGGAAACCACTTCGCAGTGAAGATTCACCAGATATAAGCGTTCAAACACGAATCAAAGACAGCTTCTCTGAGACTCAGTCAGAAAATCACCTTCTTCGAACAGACGAAGTGATCGATCTGATCTGGCGTATGCGTACGCGCGATTACCCGGGTAACGATGATTCGGTGAACCAATCGGATTGCAGAATTCTTACGCATGCGCATACGTGCGCATGTACACTCGGTCCC
>OFEW01000015.1_pt1 | contig 13802 bp, 2 predicted proteins | sample 1521191 | NCBI WGS metagenome assembly OFEW01 (sample SAMN04272335, study PRJEB24112) | coral metagenome | biome: Coral reef; feature: Shallow seawater; material: Coral tissue | host: Coral | place: China: South China Sea | collected 2014
TCGGGCGGGCGTGAATTGCCGCACATTGCTGAATTTTGAGAAGTGTATATCGATTTATTCGTGAATTCATTAAAGAAGTTGATAAAAAACGTAACAAGTGGTCCAACCGAGCCGGATTTGTGGAGGAAATGCCGGGAAAATTGACAAAAAACAGGAAGATTCGTGAAGGACAACGTGTACATGCGAAGAAGGTTCTCGCAAGCGTGGATGAAGTTTTAACAGAATACGATGGATCTAGGAGCGCAAAAGACAGGATAACTCGACTTAGCATTACCTTGAATGAAAAGCTGGTGACCTTGAAGGCACTCGATGAATCTATTTTGTCTGCAGTCGAAGATGGCGATATTGAAGGCGAAATTGAGGAGTCTGAGAATTTCCGCGGGAAAATTCACGAAGCGCTGGTAAAATTACAGAGTTGTCAAGTCGTGCACGATCAGCAAGAAAATCCACAGAGTCAAGAAACCCATCAGCAGACAAAATCAAATGGAAATAAATCCAAGCTGCCGAAATTGACGTTAAATAAATTTAACGGGGATCCAAAGCGTTGGCAGGAATGGTGGGACTCGTTTTGTGTGGCTGTGCACGACAACAGCGCCATTTCCACAGTGGAAAAATTCACCTATTTGCGAAGTCTGGTCGAAGGGAGTGCAGCAATGGCTATTTCAGGATTGCAGCTTACTTCGGCTAACTATGATGCGGCTTTGGAGGTATTGAAAGAAAGATTCGCACAAAAGCAAATCATTATTAACTCGCACATGGAGTCGTTACTGAAGTTGAAACCGGTAAATGCGATGTCAGACATCAAAGGTATTCGAGCGGTCCTCGACAGGGTGGAAATTCAAGTTAGAGGATTACAGTCCCTTGGAGTCGATTCAGCGCAGTATGGCGCCTTGTTGATACCGATTTTTATGGAAAAACTGCCGGATGAGTTGAAGCTGATAGTAAGTAGAAAGCACAAGGAAAACTGGGAACTGAACTCTGTTTTGATTGCCGTAAAATCCGAAGTAGAGGCCCGCGAGCGTTCTGGAATCCGACCATCAGACAAACCACCCTCAAAGAAACCACCCTTCTCAGGAAATGGAACTGCGAGTGCGTTGTTGGCTGGAGAAGGCAAGGAATTCAGTTGTTTATTCTGCAAGGGAAATCATCGGGCGTCGGGATGCACTGTTGTGACGAACATGGAGGATAGGAAGGCCATTTTGATGAAGCAAGGCCGATGCTTTATTTGTTTACGGCGTGGCAGTCACTTAGCACGCAATTGTGACTCTAAGATTCAGTGTTTAGGGTGCGGTGGCCGTCACCATTTGGCTGTTTGTGATGCAGGAAGAGCACGGCACAGCGACAGTCCCGCAGTAGAAGTTGCTAGCACTCAGTCCGAAGGGGCCACATCAGCAATGCATGTGAGTTCAGGTGTGCATGTTTTTCTTCAAACAGCTCAAGTTATGGTATCGCGACCGGGAGCACAAGGCACTCAGAGTTTGAATATTCGCGCTATTTTTGACACAGGAGCTCAAAGGTCATACGTTTCCCAAAGAGTGGTGAATGCGTTAAAGCTGGAGACGATCGAGACAGAGAAACTAAGGATTGCTACATTTGGAGACAAGAAACAAGAATTGCAAGCAGTTAATCTTGTTGAACTAGCCTTACGGAAGCCAGAAACAGGATTTAAGGCAACATTGAATGCATTTTCAGTGCCTCATATTTGCAGTGATTTACAGGGCCAAGACTTGAGCTTGGTAAAGGAAAACTATCCTCGCTTACGAGACATTGAATTTGCTGACTCTTGTTCTGATAAAGGACCCATGCAGATTGACTTGTTGATTGGTTCAGACTACATCTGGAATTTCTTTGATGGCAAGACAATACGGGGGGAGGAATCAGGTCAGGGCTGTCCTGTGGCTGTCTCAACAACAGTTGGATGGGTACTGTCTGGTCCTGTTGGAAACCTTCCCAAGGAAAGGCTGTCAAGCATACAGTTTCAGTCTACTCATGTGTTGAGAGTTGATTCAGGAAACTCTGATGACACCCTGTACAAGGATTTTGAGAAGCTATGGGACCTAGATTCTATTGGCATCCGAGAGAAGGACACTGTCCATGAAGCTTTTGAGAAGAATGTTAGTTTTGAAGATGGCAGGTATTGTGTGTACTTACCTTGGAAGGAGCACCACAAGTTGTTGCCTGACAATTATGAGAACAGTGTAGCGAGATTGAGCTCACACCTGAAGCGGTTAAGAAGAGACAAAGAAGTACTTAAAGAGTATGATTCCATTATCCAGGATCAGTTGCAGAGTGGTGTAATTGAACGAGTGGACACCTCAAAATGCCCCGACGTTGGAAAGGTGCATTACTTGCCTCACCATGGAGTGGTGCGCAGAGATTCCATGAGTACTAAGTTGCGGATTGTGTTTGATGCTTCATCCAAGGCTACAAGCAATAGCCCAAGTTTAAATGACTGCCTGTGTTCAGGTCCAGCCTTAACCCCGACCATTTTCAAGATTTTACTCCGGTTCAGAGAAAGGAAGATTGCTTTAGTTGCAGACATTGAGAAGGCCTTCTTGAACATTGGAGTTCATGAAGAGGATCGTGATGCATTACGATTCTTATGGGTTGACAGCTTAGAGAAGGAGGATCCAGGATTGGTGTTGTACCGGTTTTGCCGTGTTGTGTTTGGTGTGAATTCAAGTCCATTCCTGTTAAATGCCACCCTGCAGCACCACATCAGTCAGTACAGTTCAGATCCAGAGTTTGTGGTGAACTTATTGAATTCATTCTATGTGGATGATTTAGTGTCTGGAGAAGGGGATCTTGAGAAGTGTCTGTCCCTGTATCAGAAGTCAAAGAAGTGCTTATCAGAAGGCGGTTTCAACCTACGAAAATGGATCTCCAATTCACCCCAGCTCCTTGACTTGATTCGTGAAGACCGCACTAAGGCCGAGGGGGGCTCTTCTGAACAAAGGTCAGTAGTAGAGGACACTGAGACCTATGCAAGAACCACAGTGGGTCATTTGGACGAGCTAGATATGAAGAATGAACACAAGGTCCTGGGACTGAATTGGAACTGTGTTTCAGATGAGTTCATCTTTAAGTTTGAAGCATTATTGAAGCTAGCAGAAGGCCTGGAACCGACCAGAAGAAATCTACTGAAGGTCACTTCTAGTTTCTTTGACCCCCTAGGAATACTAAGCCCAGTATTAGTACAGATGAAGTTGTTGTTTCAAGTTCTGTGCCAAGAGAAGGTTGCCTGGGATGCACCACTCCCAGAGCCAGTCAGACGGAAGTGGATTGCTTGGCTTCAGGATCTGAGAGACGTTCAGCAAATCATAGTGCCACGGTGTCTGTATGATGGTGTTGAGGAGGCAGTTACCTCCTACACCCTTCATGGATTTGGAGATGCCTCAGAAAGGGCCTATTGTGCAGTTGTGTACCTGGTGTTAGAGACAAGCAGCGGTAACTACCCAGTGCTGTTGACGTCCAAAACTAGAGTGGCACCGCTGACAAAACAGTCTATCCCAAGACTAGAACTATTATCCGGAGTGATCCTTGCAAGACTCGTATCTTCGGTGATGGAAGCGTTGCAGTCGCAAGTTCAAATCAGTGGAACGTACCTGTGGTTGGATAGCAAAACAGCAGTCTGCTGGATCAAGGGATCGAGGGAATGGAAGCAGTTTGTCCAGAATCGTGTTGACGAAATCTTATCACTTACAGAAGCATCTATGTGGAACCATTGTCCAGGAATTGAAAATCCTGCAGATATGGGATCTCGGGGAGTATTTGTCTCCAAGTTGAGAAACAGTAAATTGTGGTGGAGGGGACCTTCGTGGCTTTCTGAACCTGTTTCCAGTTGGCCAAAATCTGAAGTCTGCCACCAATCTCTGACTGAAGAATGCATCACAGAGCAAAAGAAGAGTCTGGCTGGCAAGGTTGTTAGTGAAACTGTTTTGCTAGTTGCAAACCAACCTGACCTTGATGCCTGTATTCCAATCTCTAACTTCAGTTGCTGCGACAAGCTGTTCCGTGTTACTGCTTTAGTGCATCGCTTTGTGAGAAATTTGAAGATTAAGGCCAAGATACTGAAGGAAGGAACTGTCTGTCATGAAGAAGTCACTGAAGCAGAAATTGCCCACGCCGAAGTGCTATGGTTAAGAAGTGTCCAGAGGAATTTGAAATCCCTAACGAATTACAGTCATTTAGAACATGAGTTTGGTCTTTACGAAGATGAGAATGGAGTGGTGAGATGCAAGGGGCGAATTGCAAACGCTGACCTACCTCATGAGACAAGGTTTCCAGCCTTGCTACCACGGAACCATCATATTTCGACACTACTGGTTAGACAAGCTCATGAGAAGGTGCATCACAGCAAGGTGGTAGCCACGCTATCCCAGCTCAGATCGAGGTTTTGGATCGTTAAGGGAAGGCAATTTGTGAAGAAGATTATCTCCAGATGTACAGTGTGTCGCAGGTACGAAGGACGTGGCTATAAGGTACCCCCTCAGAATGATTTGCCTGGATTTAGATTGAGTCAAAAACCTGCCTTTACCTACGTTGGAGTAGATTATGCCGGGCCGCTGTACATAAAGGAACCGAACTGTTCTGCATTAAAGAAGGTCTATGTCCTTCTGTTTACCTGCTGTTCAACCAGGGCTGTTCACCTGGAATTAGCCACAGATTTGTCAGCGGACGTGTTTATTCGCTGTCTACGGAGATTTACAGCTAGAAGGGGGCTACCAGAAATCATTGTGTCAGACAACGCGAAGACGTTCAAGGCTGCAGCGAAGGTTCTAAGAAAGGTGTTTTCATACCCTAGTGTCAAGAGATTTCTCGCCAACAGAAGAATTACCTGGAGGTTTAATATCGACAGAGCCCCCTGGTGGGGGGGATTCTTTGAAAGGATGATACAGAATGCGAAACGATGTTTGCGGAAGACCCTGAGGAACGCGAAGCTTGATTACGACGAGCTGCATACCCTGCTTGTGGAAGTAGAGGGAACGTTAAACTCCAGACCATTAACATATGTATCCTCAGATGATGTTGAGGAGCCACTAACCCCTTTTCATTTGATCTACGGGAGAGGAATTCTATCTTTACCCGAAGTTACGCCAGTCAGAGAGGCTTCATTGAACCAAGCAGCGTCGTGCAACGATGGCCCCACAAGAAGGAAATATCTGCGGTTGTTGCTAGATCACTTCTGGAAGCGTTGGAGTAAAGAGTACGTTACAGAGTTGCGGAACCTGCATCGTCAGAGACGCAGACCAGAAGGCAGTATTTCTCTCTCAGTTGGAGACATCGTCACTTTGTTCGAAGACAACCTACCCCGTAGTCAGTGGAGACTTGGAAGGGTTGAACAATTGATCCCCGGTACAGATGATAATGTCAGAGCAGCAGTAGTCAAGGTCATCAGTAAGACCGGGAGAGCCATGACAGTAAAGAGGCCAGTTCAAAGGCTGTTCCCCTTGGAAGTACGAGAGGACGTGACTAATGATGAGCAGGCGTCCGAGGAACGGAGGCAGAACGGAGTCAGACGGACGAGACGAGAAGCAGCTTTGAACGCTGACTGTATCCGAAGATTAGTTGACCAGTAAATCAGCTGGTCAAAGGGGGAGTGTGTAGCGGATATTTTTTTGGACTTGAACTTGTCACGTTTAGTTTTGCGTTACATAAGGACTTTGGACTTGTCATCACGTTTTGTGATCACGTGACATTTTTGTTATTGCGTTTTTTGCTCAGAAGAACTCTCGGGCGGGCGTGAATTGCCGCACATTGCTGAATTTTGAGAAGTGTATATCGATTTATTCGTGAATTCATTAAAGAAGTTGATAAGAAACGTAACAGCCATTTTGAAGAATATCTTGCTTTAATCTGGTCATTGGTAAGATAACTGAAGTGAGGTCTCCATACAAGCACAGCTATGGGTAACCGAATTTACCCCAGACATGCGTGGAATCATATGACACAGATATGGTCGACATACGACAAAGAAATGCAGGGAGAGGGGGTGGGGTAAACATTAATAGTACGATGATGCCGTAGTGTTATTTAAGCTATTTTGTGGACAGTTTTAAAAATAGAATTATTAAGAAGTAACGTGGCATGATTTCTTTAAAATCAGATTATCATTACAAATAGAGGAATAAATTTCTTCCCAGACTAACTTATGAACTAACGATGCGTGTATAAATAGCACTGTGTATGTCTGAGCGCATTGTTACGTTCGAGGTGACCTCAATTCTAAGCCTGGTGGTTTCTGAAGGTCATCTCGCAATGCATTGAAATATGAATAAATAATTAGTATATTAGGTAACTGAGAGGCAAATAAACAGAATCTTTTTATAATATGAATGAGTCATAAATGAGAATTTTAACTAAAAGGTTAAATGGCTTAACAGATTACAGGAATTACCACTGTAGAGAAAGCAATCCAGTCATATGATTACTGTAACCTTGGGAAAACTTTGCATTTTAATTGCAAAACATTTTTGGCAGTACCTACAACAACAAAAATTAAAAACGTAAAATTAAATTATTGCCAAAAATACAGCAGGCCAAAGATGAAAGATGCGAGCCATTTCATGCTACTGCAGCATGGGATGTTTTGGACCTTTTGCCCTCGAAAACTCGAAAGCTGATAGTGGTTACAATTTTTACAAAATCAGAGCGTTGTTTTCAGGTAGGAAAGCCTGTTTACCTTAAAAAAAAACGCAGGAACCGTAACCAGTCAGTAAAGAGGTAACCAGAAGGGGCTGCGGGTATGGCGCATCAAAACCATATTGGCCACATCAGTTCACGACTTGGGTCGCCATTCCGTATGAATGTATCATATAACAGTGGCCAGCTTGAGTTATTGACTGAGACTCAGTGTTTTCGGTCTAAAAATACCTTCTAGTTATAATAAGCTTACTAGCTCCAAGAACGTGTACTAACAGCCTTAAAAACTGGAATGTCGCCATATGCAAACTTAATTAATTGTCCACCAACATTTTTACTTGTACAAATCTTTAATTAAGGACTTTTGAACTATGCAATCGTGTTGACCTCGCTATAAAGTAACAAAGTGGGATTTTAAATTCGTCTACAGAACTCTCCACGAAAGCTCCTAGAATCTGTAAGCTGTTTTGTCAGCAAAAACTCAAGCGCGCCATTTTATAAATGTTTTCAGAACTCACGTACCGTAAATATGTCTGGTGCTCGGAATTTTTGAAGCTGGATCTTGCAACATCACAAGCCAGTCCACAAAAACGTATGAATTATGTAATAGCCAGCCTTGCAAGAAATGATCCAAAAAATGCTACTTTGTTTGAGCGAAACGTGACGTCTTAACATGAACCACGTTAACAGCACCCTCTCAGCGCACTTATCGATCGTTTTAATCGGCATCAAACTAAAGTCGGTTTGATTTATGGGCTTCTGAAAGCTAACAAATAGCCTTTCATCTCTGCAGCTCAGCAGATTAACTCCAAAAACATGCGCTCGGAATTGAGTTTCAAGCAATAAATTTAGAAAACATGCAGAAAAATGCCCTTGTATGGAAGTTCGGCTGACAAAAAGGATATTTTGCATTGATCGTATTATGTTATGCGCTATGCAAAGTATGATTTGTAGAAATTTGATGATTTGCCGACATTCCTCAGTCAATTAAACTCGGTCTGCTCAGCTCTTTTTAGACAGGTTTGCCAAAGGTTAAGACCTTAATTTCAAGACGTGAAATGGTTTAGAATAGATAAAATGACACAACCTATGAGCGATAACCTAGAACAATGTCTGAAACTGCGCGAAAATGTCATCGACTTAAATAAACGTGGCTCGGGCTCCTGTACAATCAATCAACGATTCTAAAACTAATTACTTGTTTACACAACAACTTTCTAGCATTCGTTAATCTGGAACATGTTTTTCCAGATTTGACAGAAAGATTGAGCTTTGTTTTGAAATTATTGGCTGGAAACCTCAAAACCAAATGACTTCAAAGGGTTAAACAATTTGCTTACCTACTTTAGTTTCACTTCTGCCGAAAAAGCTCTTGCATCTCCTCGACCAAAGAGAAATTGCGTCGTTACTTTTAAAGAACTTTGTCTATCTTCAGCTCTAATGTATCCCAAGGATAGTTTTATCTGTGCGTGCCATAATTTTAAACAAAGCGCAAGGAGGAGAAAACCTCTAACCCAATTAATTGCAGCCGGTCTAAACGCAAGTCGATAGGCCTCGCTAAATGTACCGGACTGATAGAACACTGTGTTCGGAAAAAGAGACCGACTGCAGATAAACGCCGGTTTTCAAAACTTTTCTGTTTTATCTTAGGTTAACCTTCTGACTTCGAAATTAGAAACAACGAAAACATGAAGTTGTAATGCCCGCTTATCTATCGCAGGTTTTTTTGTGTCCAAAAATAGAAGGCCTGCACGGTATTTGTGCGAAAAACGCACTCAACGCGCTCCAAACTTTTGATGCAGAGCATGTTCGCTCCCATCCGATAGGATTTCAGCCCTTTATCTTGAAGTCAATGACTCGTGTTTTCAAGAGTTTTCTAAGAACTTAGGAGACACCCCATTGAGAGAATCCCAGCGCAAGCTCTCGCCATTCGTTGATAACGTAACGAATCGAATGGTTTGAGACGTCGAACCGTGGGGCGTGGGAAAAGAAATCCCTCACGTATGCATGCCTACCATATGTTGGTCACAAACTAAGGTATTTAGTCAGGCAACCTTCAAAGACTAGCACGAACACGGAGAATATCTTACGTTTGAATTCTCGAGGCTCGCAGGTATATCCTTGGTTTTTCCTTTACCATCCTGTGATGTTTGGGTAGACAACATTGACGATAAACTCCCAGTGGGGGAAACGTACTTAATTTGGAGGCAAACCAGAAAGGTGACTGCACCTAAGAACAGATAACGAACAACGCCCAAAGATTGAAGTTCAACCATCGTGCCACAAACGATGCTCGGAAGAAACTGGCTGAAAACCCAACGTGGCGCGTAATTTATGGGTAACTCGTGTAACACGGGAGGTCGGAGAATTAAGAAATATAATATTGGTATTTCCCTTCAGGGTTAAGGTCGTGATGATACCATCGATTTCTCCAATGTATTTATTTAAGTATTAATTTGAACCGTGTGCCAATGGCCTTGGCTGTTTTCATACGATGTACAAATGTCAGGGGACCAGAGGTGTTGAAAAGAGGAAACCTACATCTACTGAAAACTTTGCGAAAGCTGCTTTTTTCGCCACAGTCCACGCGCCACGTTCGTTCGAAGTTAATCGTTCTGCCAAAGGAAGCCACAGAATTAGTTATGAAAATATTTGAGACCTTGCAAATTGAAATTAACAGATATACAATTTAACCCCACAGGGTTCTTTTAGGCTCCGCCCAAGTAATTAACGATAAGGGTTCAATTAAGGTGATGATTGTATTCCTAATTGGTGGGGAGGAGTCGAGCATGTGATTGACACATGCCAGCAATGAAACATCTATCGCCGCCAGCTTCTAAAGTAAGCATACATGCTTCTGTCACTTTGCCAAACTGTGACGCCTTGGAAAAAAAGAAGACCGTCTATAACACAGGATGATAATTCCGTCTAAATTAAGCGGGAAAACCAAACGGGAAGATTTTTCTGTGCGCTGAAAGTTCGCCGCGGAAACAATTTGTCTTGTCAGTTGTCGCTGTTCTAACAGGTGCAAAAGTCCTGTAAACCCTCAGCACTGGCATTGTTTTGTACTAAGCTTGATAAAAACCATGTACCCTTGTAAAAATGTGTCTCTTTTCCTTACCTTTTGCTCTCGCAATTTCTATAAATTAACTAAAGGCAAATTACTTGTTTACCTTCTTACTTCCGACCGCAGCATTCACATTTTCATTGGAACAAATTTTCACATTTAGGAGTGTGAAGTCCGTACTGGACTATATCCTGCGGGCGTGGGTTAAATATGAAATTTGTTTGTGGTAACGGGGCGTTAAGATATGCCTCTTGCGTTTGTCTTGTTTCTAATAACTCACTTCTTAGTACATAGTTTTGATCCTAACATTGCATTTTTAGTGTTTGGTAAGATTTGTTAAATTTTTAAGTGAAGAATAACGGCAATCCCACAAAATGTACAAGCATCTTACCAGTGTAAATGAGTTACGGGATTTCCTTGGTCCTGAAAGCTTCTTGCCACGTGATGCTATGTTGGCTAATTCCATCACCAGTAAAAACGCCAAAATGAAGTTTACTCGCATTTTTGCCGTTGAAAACTCTGCGAGCCTGGCAGGTGGAAACAGAAGGTATAGACGGTGTTAATTTCGATAAGATCACCTTGCAATAAGCACGTTTTAAATACCTGCCAAGGCCACGCGGGGACCGCCCGTTCCAAGCTGACCTGCACTAAAACGTGACAGAACGAAGCTTATCTTTGTGGAATAACTTGAGTAGTTGATCTTGCAATTTTCTTGCAGACGTTTGATGTTCACATAGACAAGTTTAAGAAAACGAAAAATGTGACAGCAATGTGATGGCCTCCGATGGTCGCTGTAACGTGACAAATGACTACAAATGGATACAAATGACCTTCTGACAAGGCAAATACGATGCTTTATACGACCCGTCGATAATGCGCTTATCAAGCCTGGGAGTCGACTCGAGGATCAGCCAATAGGAACTCTCTAACCTAATACATTGTCACTCACAGAAGAGCCTCTTGGTAATTGTGTGTATCCAGAAAGATTGCTGACGGATAAAACGAGAGCGACTAATTTGCGGTACCTTTGCAATGAAATACGACGAGTTTTAGAGGAAATTCCCGTGGTTGCGTGAATTTCTGTCTCAGCGTTCCATTGTGTTCAGCCAATGGTCTGGAATTCTTCACGGTGCCTCCGATTTTGGCAAACAACGTTATTTTGCCGCGAAATTAGTTTGGAGAGTTTAAGAACTCGAAATGACTTCCGGCTGAAGTGTTATAATCGTTACTATTTCGATAATTGTCCTCGTTTTACAGATTTCAGCAGCACATAAATCATTCTGGATGGCAAGAGCTTAACCTTCCAGACATTAATTAACAAATACCGGCACTTTCTTTCAGGACGGAAAATCTTAATCTATTTATCAACACACGAACTCCTTTTAACGTAACTTTTCTCGTAAGTACATATAAATCACGAGTTTGACTCTGTAAAACACGTAATTGAGAGAGTTTTTGATTTGGGAAAATTTCTCAATGATATACTGAGAAGACCATTGACATACTGTGAAGGTAAGCAGTCGGGAAATCGTTCTCGCTTATCCCGGCGAAGCTCTGCAGTTCATCCATCGACGGCTATTAGCCTGCAGACGCTCTGAGAACATTTCAAGTTTGTTTTTAGCAAGGTTTAATTGGCCTGAGGTGTGCTGATCAAATATCGTTTAGGTAAATATTTTTTTTGTTCAGGGACAAACCACATTTAAACGCTGCGCTTTTGCTTAATCTTGGAATAAAAGTTGTAGTCGCCATCTAGCTCGTGGGGCGGCGGCTGCAGAATTTCACGCCGAGAAATCATTGAGCACATGCAGATACGGTTTTCAAGATAACAGATTAGTCTTTGGTACAGCGCAAATAAAATCGGACGGTAAACAGTTTTCTACGTTTATTTAACCTACATATCTCTACATAGGATGTGGAAATCGCTTAAAGAAACTAGGGCTCACAAGTCAATGATACTACGTATTGCCTTTGAGGAAGGGAAATACAAGCCTAGCTCTCAACACGACTGACATCAGTCAACAATGGCAGAAAAAAATCGACAATGCTGTGTTGTTTGGTTGGAATTCATAACCACGGTCAACAACGGTAAATGTTGACGCATTGTTTGTATTTTTGTGGTGCGACCAGTTTATCTCTTAATAGCCTTTGGTCTGTTGAGTTCATTTCCGTTTGGAAACATTCCGCCTTGCTTCCGTTTAGTAAAACTAACACAGGGAAGTTCAAATATTAAAAGACACCGTATTTGTCTGATATCAGGATAATTCCTTTAGAAAACTTCGATACTCCTGATTCTCAGCATTTCTTTCTAAAATTTTCGACAAGATTTTTCTTTTTTTTCTTTTTCCGAATCAACGTTTATTCCATAGAGTGTCACCAATCATTTTACCAAACACATGTTATTGAAAGAAATTGACTACTACATTTGGAAAGGTACGTGAAAAGTGGGGCAGACGAGATGGCGGAAAATCAAGTCAAGAGTGCTAAACCTGAATTCTGACGCAGGCTAAACTTTTGCTACGCGCAAAGTTGCACGGAACGTCAAACTGCGTGTCCATGAAAAGCCGCACTTTAGCCGAGTTACTAAGGACAGTCAGAAGCGATCTGAGTGTTCCAAAGCTACTGAGGACATCGTAATTAACTTCTTCTTACTAAATTTGTGACACCATGAAAACATTGATACATATACGAGCATGGGCGGCCGGGGGTATGTATATAGATATGTGCAGCACCAACGGGTTGGGTCTTCAGCCTTTTTGGTCATAAAAAGGGTATAATTTTTGCATTCTAGCCTTGATTTTTTTTTTAGAGGAAGTTTCTTTGTTATCGCACAATTTAGTCATAAATAGGGTAAGCGTTTTCGGAAGTGGGCGCACACCCCGTCACATTTTTTTGGGAGTATCCCCCCTGGCATAGGCGCCCAACTCCACGCATATAGCCGAGACATGTTTGATCATCATCATCAACAACAACAACAGTTATTTTTCTGTATTCCCATTTGAGTACATGGTATTACCTAAAATACAGCATACCCCAAATAAACTAAATTACAATAATTTAATTGATTAAATTATTGTATTCTGTCTGTAACCCATGCATCTAGTTAGGGCTTTACGACTTACACATTTTGGCTCTCTGGTGTTACCCTGGTCGGCCAGAGGTTTTTCTTGATTTTTCACCGCCTGAGAGGGCTGCGAGAGAGCCGCGAAGCGGTGAACATGAGTTGCGAAGCGCCGAGAGAGAAAAACCTCTGGTCACCTTGGACCTGAATCTCACTTTCATGCACAGGATTTTCTTTCTCGCCGCTTCGCGGCTCTCTCGCAGCTCTCTCATGCAGTGAAATATATTTTAAAAAATCTCTGGGACCAGGGTACTCTAGCGCAAAATAGGTAATGAAAAAGGACAATAAACGCAGAAAAAAAGCTATTCGCTATCATAGAAATTAAGCCATCAGAAGTAGTCGAAGTAGTACGGAGTGAAGATTTTACATGTCGAGTCAGCAATGAAGAATGATTCAAACCTTATTAAATTTGAGGAATACCCATGGACTAATGTCAGTCGGGTGGCCCGTTCAGTCAAACAGTTTGTCGTTTCAATGATACCACCCAGAGCTACTGAGCCCGGGCGATTCGAAAACTGAAAGGCTGAAATCAGAGGATAACCGATCTGCTCATATGACTTGGCGGTGAGAGCCGAAAACAAAGCCCTAACTGGATGCTCGGTAAAGACGAATCTCTCTCAGATATCGGGACAATTATCTTACCTCAGGGCCTCTTCATATGAGCCCGATCGACCGGGCTGGCTCGGTTTCCGAGATCTCGCCTGGCCACTCTTTTCTTTGTACAAAATATCGATGTGTTCATACAGTGAGAGGCCGGGCTGGCCCGGTTACCGAGATCTCGGTTTTTGCGGCCGAGATCTCGGTAACCGGGATGAAAATTTTCCTATATGAACACTCCAGCCCGGTGACCGTGGCGAAACTTTTTAAACAAAATAGCTTCGCTCTCACAACATAGTGGCCAAAATGGCATAATTTTGGAATTGTATGTATTTCCACTTTAGAAGTATGCGAATTAGCTTTATTAGTAAAGTTACA
>OFEW01000016.1_pt1 | contig 13774 bp, 12 predicted proteins | sample 1521191 | NCBI WGS metagenome assembly OFEW01 (sample SAMN04272335, study PRJEB24112) | coral metagenome | biome: Coral reef; feature: Shallow seawater; material: Coral tissue | host: Coral | place: China: South China Sea | collected 2014
TCGATGCTCAAAATAACTCAAAATACCGTGACTGAGCACCTTTAAATCAAAAGAGACTTGCTAATTAAAAGTATAAAAGACATGCAAATACACCAGAAGCCTGGAACTGAAAATTAACATTAAGATATTAATTAGATGGCTAAACATTCAACATTTCAGTGTGAAATGAGTCAGTTTGCATGTTCAGTTTTGCTTTGAGATTGCACAAGAAAAGCGTTTCATATCATTTGCTTTCTTATACTTATTTTCTCTTGATAATGGCATCATGATGACTCTGAAATGACAAGTAGATTTAAATCTTTTAGTAAGAGTATTACATCAGATTTTCTCCTTACTTGTGTCAGGATCCTGCATTATAATGCCATATTTGCTCATCATCTCAATAAATTCATCTTCACTGGTGTTAAGTGGTAGTCCTATGATAAAAGATCTTATGAGGTCAGCAACAACTATGCAGCAATATTTACATTGTTCTACAATAGACTTTTCTCATGTAACTGCAATAAACGATTGCATCGAGTTAAGGTCAGGCAATGGACAAAAATGCTGTAATGTCAGCATATTTTAAGAAAATGTCCACTGTAACCACACTCTGATATTATTGTCAACCGATGATGTTTGACTGTGTGTACTCATTGCAGACCTACAGAATGATACTATAAAACAATAAATAATAATCACTAGTAAGACAGTTACTGTAGCAAACTATATTTTCTGTCAGTAATTTTACTGACAGAAAATATATCTGTTAGTTAACATATCTTTTTGTATAAGCCCAAGCTCACCAGAAACGTAAACATTCGGATTTTTGTTGCCTTCAACTTCAAACCATCCTGAAAGGAAAGAGAGCAGACTTAATATATGAAGCAGGAAGCAGTCACAGAGACTTGATCAATACAGTATAAGTGGTGTACCAACTCTGTTTTATTTTATTAATCAGTCAGTGTTTACCTTCATCTACTTTCCTCTTCTTCTTCTTTAATAACTCTGGACCATTCTCCTCTACTTTTTCTTCTTTTGTTGTAAGCCCGCCCCAAACACCTTGTGAAGCTGTCTAAACCCCAACGCTGCGCTTATAACCGAACTTTTACGTTTCCGCATAGTGACCGCTCACAATAGTGCGACCCATAAATTGGATTAGCATACCGACGCGACAATGCAAATTTAGGTACAACGTCACGTAATCTAAAAAATGACACTTACATAACCTGAAGTTAATCGGATAATATTATACCTTTTTCTCTTTCAATTCATCGTTGTATTTAGCTTGTAGATCGTCCTGTGTTCTGAATAACTCTTCGATCTCGGCTTCTTGATGCTGAAAAAAAGGAAAAAAAAATCCAAAGTGGTGAACTATATGTTTTGGAGACGAAATTAGACATAAATTGTAGTTGCTCTGAGTGTCAATATACATGCAATACAAAACCTCAAAAAACCGTAACACATTAATCTAAATCATGACAGTTGCAGTGGCATAGCACCGCTAGCGCACAAATAATTCACTGTATATCAACCAAACAGTCTGACATGCACATTTATATTGCTTCCATTTGCAATAACAGATGTTCCACAACTTTTTCCTCCGAGTTTTAATACAGATGGTTTGCTTTATAATTTGTTTCCCAACAACAAAAGAAGCATATCAAGGAAAGAATTACCCTGAACTAAGTTGAAAAGAGTGATAAACTGTTAGAAACAAAACATAATTTACATGAAACCACAACACGGACACAACATACGAGTTAACGAGACTCCAAGCCAATCGCAGGTGGACGTACGACAACCGACAGACTAAACAACACACTTTACCGAAATAAACCACCCAGCAATCGATGACAACTTAAAATGCTCCGTGATTTTTAACGCTGAGAGATATTTTCGTGAGCGACGGCTTCGTTGTAAGCAAACAGAACCACGTAGGTTGCTTGAACAAATACTAGTATGCAAATTTTTTAGTGAAACTTTTTGTTTTGCTTTTGTTTTACTTCAAGCGCATCACCAGGTGAAAAAACTTTATTGTGCTCCCAAGTTTGCGCAACCGCTAACTAAATATTTAACACAGCATACAGCCCGAATATCATTAAATGTAAAATCTATTTTATTTCTCTGCAATGACCGCATTGAAAAAATTACGGGCTTAGTAAGCACTTGGCACTTAGCAAATTATAAGCTTAAGTGCCAATGTTTGCCAGAAATGCAAAGTTTGCAGTTACATTATTTGGTAAAACAAACGAACGCCGAACATTTAGCTAAATGCTCTAAAAATGAAAACATCGCACACAGGTCCAACAGAAATATGACTGTAAAAAACATTGCCCCCAATTGGATGGCACAAATACAAAAGCTCTAGTTTTCTATTCGACCTTGCATAACATTTGTGCTGTTTACATGCAGTCCCGTCTGGCTAATTATCAAGAACTTTGAAATGGTGCAGGTCAACTGATTATGAAATGACAGTTTGGTCTGTATAACAAACTAGACGGTTATGTCTGTGGCAAAATATAGAGCACTCTAAAATTTGTCACGCAAATATGAGCTTTGTTGCTTAGTAACACCACCGAGGAGGACCGCGGGCTCACATAGCTCTTTCAAGATTGGATGTTCCCCAGGGCCGGGTTGTTCAAAGCCAGATTAAGCTAACCCAATATTAGCGACAATTTTGATTTCATTTTCGTAACTTTTCAGTAAGGTTTTCTGTTTATATTGTTTGTCCTTCATATTTGAGCTTTAGTAATGTCAAGCTACACAAAACGTAAGCAGTGGAAAACATTTTCATACAAGAAAAATTGGTACGCAGGTTAATAACCAAGTTAACATCACTCTGCAGTATTGAGTAACACTCACCAGTGCGGAGAATAAGTAACCGGTGACCTAACCTGTGTTTTCCAAAACAGTTCTCAAAAACAACGCCGGTGGTGTTTCACATTCATAGAAATACTTTAGGATTAAATCTTTGTAAACGAGTTTCCTCGCTTTCGTTTTTTAATTTCTAAGAGTCACCGGTTCACATCTCACTAGCGTTTAGCTGCGGAAATTGCGAACTGCCATTTTAGAGGAAATAGATAAATCGATTAATACTTATTACATCATTTGAATCAATTTGAAAGTGAAAAACAACAAAAGTTGGAACTTCAATGAAACCTCTGGTTGCGACCACCAATCTTCAGCGACCAGTTTTCCAAAATACCAGAAGTTTCCAAGTCAAATCACTATATTTGGAACCTCTTGTGATCGAAAACCTCTCGTAAGCGATCGCAACCACTTTTCGAGCTAAAAGTTTGAAATTTTCCTTTGTTTTTAACCTTCCGTAAGCAACCACTTGACAGATAATAGAGCGAAAAAATGGATAATTAGGTGTTGTTGTAACATTATCGTATTTTTTTGCTTGTACAAAAGCCTGAACTTTCTCAATGGGAAGAACCCAATTTTTTTCTCGAAATTGACTTAACATGAATAAAACATTGCATCGGCCCATGGGTAAAGTCTTGGCAGTTATCATATTCTAAAATGAAAAAAAATTACCCTCCCATTATGGTCTAAATTCTTGTAAGCGACCATCTAGGCTTGACATTTGAGTGGTCGCTTACGAAAGGTTCGAATGTATTCTTTATCACAGAACTGCACTGTACGCGCTCAAGCGATAATGAAAGTTTGCTTACGTAGACCGTAATTTAATTCAAATAAAACAACTAACATTTCGCGCGAAAAATCAACCAACCAAACTTCCAGAAAAGCTTTTTCAAACCTAATACAGCGACTGCCATTTCCTAGAAAACAAGTCCGCTGTAAAGCTTGAATTATCAACAATGGATAACGCTCGATGGTAGAGTACCCATAAAATGCCGTGGTTATCTGTAATAACAGTTCAATGAATTAATTAATTTCAAGGAATACTTACAGCTTTTTCCTCGTTTGCTTCCTTTAGGTCCTTTGATAGTTGTTTAGAACTATTTTCCAATTCTTGAATTATTCGCCGAGATTCCTGCAGAAAAGAAACAGCACAAGTTCCATACAGTTTACCGCAAGAGAAATTCATAAACAAACGTCTGAAGAACAGATTATTCATAATTATAAATAAAACTTGCATCACACCGTTAACTTTCGATCGGCAGTGCTGGATAAAAGCAAAGTCAACCTTTTGTGTCGACTAATTTAGTTTAGAAGTGGTAACTTTGAATGTATAGCGCAGGAAAACGAAATACAAACTTGACTTACAATTAAAGCGAGTCTTTTAACAATCGAATTCTTCTGAAAGCGTTTCACGCCGTTCCGTCACCAAGCAACTGACCTGCCTGGCAGTCCTTTCTTCCTTCGAAAACGCGCGACAGGAGCCTCTCTCCACTTTCCAATTTTTTGAGGGGGTGGGGGGGGTGTGTACTCTCGCACCCTAAGCCTTTGTGTGGCTCTCAAGCTTTTTGTTGACCTCTCGTGCGCTTGAGAAGGGAACGATTGCTACACAGGATTAACAGTACAACATGAAACTAGCCAACAGCTTTCATCTGAATGGTCATACACTATAGGGTAACGGTTGAAGGCTTAAATATGAGAACCTCCTTGTACAGCATAACAATCAGTTCAACATGAAAGCCCTGCTCGAAAGCTTTTATTTGAATGGTCACACATTAGGGTTTTATCCACAGACTTAAAAGTTACAACCACCTTGTACAGTTTTAAAAGAAAGTTCCGCTCAAACGCTTTCATCATTTGGGTTATGCGCAGATTTGAAAGTTAGAATTATATTTACTGCGGCGAAGTTTAGCTCAGGGAATGAGAAATATAAGTAAAAAGCATTGGTAGAAACGATAAGCTGAAATGAGCTGAGTGGGCTTATGATGGCCGGAGAATACAAAGGTGGTGATCGCGCGTGTAAACGCATGACATTTTTACACGTAAAAACACTGACAAGTCACAAACCTCCAGCTTGTTGTTGAGTGTTGTTTGCTGTTCCTCAGTAAGAGACAGCGACTGCTGCAGTTTTTCTTTATCAGTCTGGGCAAAACTCAACTGCTGACGCAAATCCTAGGAGGAAGAGAAGGAAACAACTCAATTGAATTGAATCCCTCTAACCTTGATTAATTATACGATGTTGCACTTTCGTAATGAGCACTATAAACCAATCAGAACTCAAAGCAAAGCCAAGCAACTGTCGTTAAGCGCGGGAAAATATGTTCACGGTGTTTTCCGCGGGAAAAAAAGTTCACGGCGTTTTGCGCGGGAAAACAAGTTCACGGCGTTTTGCGCAGAAGACATGTTCCTTGAGTTTTGCAGGGTAGGAGACATTTGGCAAAAGCGTTAACACACGTCACCGGTGTCAAGGTACCAAGGTACAGGTGTTACATTTGGGGAAAACAAATTTAAGATGTCAAACGTTGCTACCAAATCTAACTTAAGTTGAACGCAGGAAAACTCCCGTGAACTAAGTCACGTACTTTGAGCAGCTTGGTGGCTGGAAAACGGCGGGAAAATCTTGCGGGGGGAAAACAAGATCACGGCATTTTGGGCGGGAAAACACTGAAGATCACGGCGTCTTGCGCGGGAATACATGTTCATTGAGTTTTGCGCAGTAAGACACATTTTGCAAAAGCGTAGAACAGACGTCAACGGTGTTAGGGTACTAAATTCAAGGAAAACATATTTAAGGTGTCAAACGTTGCTATCAAATCTAACTTAAGTTGAACGCAGGAAAACTCCCGTCAACTAAGTCACGTACTTTGAGCAACTTGGTAATTTCCCCGCACAATTACTATGGATGGTGGCTGAAAAACCGCCTTCGCGCTCAAATCAAACAGGACACACAATTTAATTGTCTACAACAATAAATACAAACCCTTCCGTAAACAAACAAAATGTTCACTTATTTGCATTAATAACTACCACCAACCAGGCAGCAAACGAATGGTAACACTACAACTCATACCAGGCCGGAACTGAAGCCAAAGCCCCTTGTTTTTAACAGCCCAGAGGAGATTTTTACACCCACATTACAAAGACCAGGAAGAAACCCATTAGTAAAAGAAAAAGCATGAATAGCACAAGAATAAAGAAACAAAAGATTCGCAGTTTCAATCAAAGAAAGAAACTTGACTGGCAAATTTGACAAAGAAAAAGGGAAAGCGCTTGTTTAAGTTTAACTTTTACAGCAAGCAAACAGGTAGCAAATAAACGTGTCAGCTTTTAAATGAAACGAAATTTCCTATACGACTAAACCTTCCGATTAAAGATATTGAGTGAGATGGGCAGGATCTGTGTGTCTCGATAAATACTTCTTTCTTTTGACACAGTGGCTTTGCAATAGGCCATTACCGAGTTACCTCATGAAAACTTTTCTTATGAAAATAATAATGCTAACAAATAAACAAATTTATGCCGGATGGCCTTTTCAATTCTAAAAACCGCTATGGGTCCCCCAGACTGAGTTTCACTTGCAAGAAAAGGAATTTATAGATGAAATGCATTTTCATAAGACTCGTTTTGACACAGAGAAAACGTCAGAAATGGCCTATTCTGGTGACCGAGTGCCCTGGAAAAATCATGCACTTAAATTGCACGAGGGCTTGTGTACTCGTTACTTGGCTGGGAAGTTTCAAATGTGAATATACACAAGTTAACAGGGGTTCAAAAATTAATCCAAAATGTCACAAAAGACTTGACTACCATATTGCCATATTTAAATCGAAAAACATTCTGCAAAATTGTTTCACAAAAACTTAGAATAACCGGGTGAAGAATAGTTTGTTCAAGACAATAAAAGGAACTTGGGGAAAATTTGTGACACACTTTTTACAAACGCGCAACAGAAACAGACGAAACAAAATTGTGATTGCTAGTAGCAAAACCAAAAAAATTAGATGTTAAAATAAAGCCAGAAGTCAATGCTTAAAGGATTATGCCTTTTAGATGGAGCATTTTGATGAAGCAGCCATTTTTAATAGAACATTTCCGTGTTACATTTTGTTATGAAAATGTGTTCCACCTACAGGCTTATTTTCATGCAAATCAGACTTATTTTCATTTGCAAGGTTTTACACGAGAATTCCTTTAAGACACAGCTGCGCAATAACTCGGAAATAACCTATTGTGAATGATAGGAAATACATTCCTCACGATTCAAAATGGCCGCCACGCATCAAAACATTCCCGGATGAAGCGACAGAAAGGCCGGTAATAGAGCTGTAGCACGCATGCGTCGGTTAAAAAGATCAGTACCGTAGTCGTGCTTTGCTCCTTGATAAAGCTGTCTTGAAGAGTGATCAGCTCGGAGAGAAGAGTGCTCTTTTCTTGAGAGACAGACAATAGTTGTGCATTCAGCCCCTGAAAAACGGCATGCAGTGTCACTGAAAGTCTGACAGTCAATCAAACTCAGGAAAGTTAATTTCAGCGCAAGTGCAGTAGGAGTAGGAATGTCTGTGGTCATTCTCGTCCCTAGTGCCCTCTCTTTCTCAAACCACGAAAACGAGGGCGCTGGAAAAATTCATAAACGCATAGCCAAAATCTGGCTGAAAACATGGCCAGAAAAAAAAACACGCCAGAAAGCTTTTTGGAGGAAGTCTTTAACGTCTCTCGTTACATCTATTTCACAACACTACAAGCCTATAACATAGCAACACTATGACTGTGTGGCGAGCCAAAAGAAGGGCTGCATTTGAGGAATGGGTGGCTGGCTAATAGCAATCCAGCGTCCTTTGCCCCTTCCAACAGAGTAAGAGAAGGCCTCTAGGGACAAAAATGCGCCTGCGTAAGAGAGTCGAAGTAACACGCATGCGTTGTCTTAGAGCAAAGAGTTAGGAGGGTTAATCCAAGCAAGTACAATCTGTAATGAAGTGTGTCACGTGGTACAGGGCTTTGACGTGGGAGATATTTCTAACCGTAATCAAGAGACTGGCAAATTTTAATACAGTACATTGGGAATTTGTTAGTGTTAGACGAGATTAGGAATATTAATACTCCTCCTAGATGGGATGCTAGCCCAAAGCAGGTTCCTCCACCCCATTACTCCATTTTATTGGGTTAGCCTGATATTTATTTAGCACGTGCTGCAGAGATTCAAGTGTCTCAGCCAAGAACAGAACATCGTAACGACAAACGACCCCATAAGCGTTTTAGCTTGAATTCTCGTCGTTTTAAAATAAAGGCTATTTATTTATCGATTTAACACCCAGCCAGGACTCAAACCTTGTCGTTCCAGCGCACTGACCATCACTCTACCATACAAACTTTGCATAAATGGCGCTTAAATTAGAATAACACTTATATACATCCTTAGCCTCGTACTTATGTTTCCAGACAAAGGATTTTTCACTGCCTGTTGTCACAGTCTGGGGCTGATGGGTCCAAAGAAATTCCCATGACGGTGCAAGCAAATAAAGCTGTCCACAAGCTTGCACATTAATAAGTTCTTTTCTCCGTTAATAAGTTATGTGTGGTAAGTCAGGGGTATGACTGTGGCCAAACTGTGTCACAACACAAATACAAAATGACTCGGTGAGAAAAGGACAAAGTAAACTATGGTTCTACTGTCTGTGGCACAACTCACGAAGTGGTTACACTGTGGCAGAAAAGAAGCACAGTACAGCTGTGGTGTTACTGTGGCACGAAAAGACTTTTAAGCAAAGACGTGGTGTAACTGTGGTGCCTCACAGCTACAATACGACAGTGGTATGATTGTGGTCAAACTTCAATGCAGCTCCCAGTTTGTTTGCTGCGATTGCTTCACTTAGTCAATAAAGAGACCGTTAAGTTAAACCCTAACCTGACTTAAGAAGACACTCAACCTTACCTCTCGTGTTTCCTCGGCACTTTCTAACTCTGTTCGTAGCTTCTTAGCGTGGCTTTCAAGAGAGATATTTTCGTCCGACAAGGCTGTCACTTGACTCTTTAAATCCTTCACAAGCAAAAGAAAATTCATAAATGGAATCATTCAAGACTGTTGAAATATCAAAACATTAAATGTCATTCTCACCGTGAGATTTTCGTCAGCTCTCTTCAGCTTCTCTTCCAATGTCTTGATTCTCTCCTCTAGCGCCAACTTTTCCTTTGACAATGTCGCAAGCTTTTCTGTTAAATCCTTAAAAAACAAAACCGAGATAACCACAATTTGTTTCAGTACTTCAGACATTAGAAAAGTGAAAGTACGCTACGGTAGAATAAATGCACAGACATTTCTCCTCACACGCTCAATCACCCCTCAGTCGAGAGACGTTTGAAATTCCGCACCAAAAGAAAACAATTCATACTGATGACGTAACGAAACAAACTCTGATTGGTTGAATTTTCGCGCAAAGTAACCACCAATCAGAGACAGTTCCCACGGTCCTAAGGACCCTGGAAACGAGGTTTGCATTCACGGATGCCTGTAAAGCCACGTTATCAATGAGGAATCGTTTGGGTCAAACCTTTAGTCTCGCCAGCAGAAAAGCACTGTACGTCCGAAGAAAACCGGCTACGAGGCTAAAGAAACAAATTACTAGGAATTCACAAATATATTGTCTTCATTCTCACCTTATTTTTCTGTTCATATGCCTTCGCTATCTCCTCAGAAGTCTGCACATTGTTTTCTACAGTGGTAGCCTGTTCTTGTAATGTTGTTAGCTTCATATTAAGATCCTGAAGAAGGAAAATGACAGTTACCTTTACGTCCCACCAACCTACCTGCTTGGGATGCCTGTGATGTCACAGGTCAGCCATCATTTCTTGAAGGAGCTGGGTCATTTATTTATTATGTTAGGTTTTTGTCATGTCAAATCACAGTAAGGGAAATAATCAAGTAATTCTTGTCACAATCAAATCAAGATAATGCTCACCCAGAGTGCCTTTTGTCACGAGAGACGCGTTATCAGGAGGAACAAAAAATATAGGATAGCGTAGCCTGGCGTGACCTAGTGTGACCTAGCGTGACCGAATCATTTGAATATTGTGACCGGCAGTGATATAATCATCGATCAAAATCGCCAACAGTTGGCTAATTTACACCACGCTTTTTTTTAGTCTAACTGAAACTGAGCAAAAAGTCACTTTTACCACGACATTACAGGCTAAAATTTTTACTCAGTATTAAACAAGAATAAGAAATAACCAATGACGATAGTCAGTATATAGTGGATTAGTCTCTAAACGAAAGCAGTTCACTTACCTGTTTTTCTTCCAACACTGTGTGGAGTTCTTGTTCCATCTCAGCAGCCCTGCTTTGTGTTACTCTCAACTCTTCCTCTTTCTCCAACAAGCACTGTTCTAGCTCCTGTGGATTTGAAACCACAACAAACCGTGACACAAACATGTAAGAACACATAACAACGTCTCTTGGTTAACTCTGATGTAAAAGTTCTAGTCAGGAGGAAGTTGAGAGTGAGATCCCTGTTGAACTTGAAGTTACTACGTGAGCAAATGCTCCAAAAGCTTCGAAGGCCGTCGTTACAAATCTGTCTCAGTTCGACTTCCCACACTTCATTCTCAATCGTTTTTCAGTCTTTTCCCCAATAATATGTAAAAAAAAAAATTTCTATATTTATAATACTAACTAATGTAGACACTGTAAATAGTACACAACAAAGACGTTGAAGTTGAAGTTGACTTAGTAAAATAATATTTTTGTCGCAAAAAGTTACTTAGCACCTTAACCCGACACGACTGAGAAGGAAGGTGCTGGCTTGGTTCTTACAACAGCAAGCGGTCAGACCTCCTAATGGCTCGTAGAGCTACGTGTATATGGCGGCTTCGCACGTCTCCGCTAAATTAATTATCTTCTGAGGTAGACAAGCCAGCCATAGAGAGTACACTGAAACCTATAAAAGCCGTCAGCTTCGGTCACAGTAGTGCAGTCATCATGGAATGCTTTTTAAAACGGCTGTTGTACGAACGCGAACACTTCTTCAAAGTAAAAAATAGGCCGAAAAAAGAACCGTCAATGATTTGGCAAAGAAAATTCGCGAATGATACTTAAACATATTTTCTTGAACATCCTGTTTCTATAGAAACAAATCAGCTTAAAAATTACGATGTTTTTGGGCAGGCATTTTACATGAAATCATGCGAGTGACAAAAATATTTCAACTAAGACCCTTGCGATCTTAACGCTGTTTCAAGGTTTAACATTTATAGCGTTTAAGAACTGTCAGTTTTATGTTACACGCTTTGTTTCAATCACTCATTGAATGAAATCCTTTGGTTGTTACTTCTTGAAGCCAAAATACTGTTTAAAGGAATAAGAGGAGTTAACTATCCATTTTTATCTTGGTTTGGAGTTTGCTTGGAAGGCATTTATCACCTTTGCTGCCCGCGTTCGAGCAAGGGATGGAGGAGAAGGGGGTGGAGGGGGAAGGGTAGGGAGACGGGTGGGGAGACGGGTGGAGGGACCGGTAGGGAACGAGGTCAGAGCCTTTTTTGGCAAATCTCCGCAAAAAACATTTGAAGATCTTCCGATCGTTATAATGCTGTCATATAATGGTGCGAGCAACCGCAAGTACTTCGAAAATTGTCGCGCCAATATGGCACATTGCCAGCATGACACACTGAGAATACGGCACGTTGTCTAGCACCCCGGTTAGAAGTATCGCGGGATCTATGGAAAATTCATTGCAAACATGCTCCCGACCCCTCCCCACCCCCCTCCGCTCTTTCCCGCCCCCCACCCCTGGAACTTAGTTTCATGAGATATTCAATACTTTGGAATATTGTCCAAGATCGCTTTGAAAAATTACGTTCATGTTAACACTGAGGACTTCAGTTCTACTGCACACAAACACAGCGTTAAGTAACACATAGCCTTCCAGTGGTTAGGATAAGCGCGAACAACGGCAAGTAGGAAAAAGAAGAGTGACCTCCAACGCAAGTGTTTCTTGCGACCGCCATCCACGACGAAGCAAAAGAGTTCCTGATTTTGCAGGCTAAACGGAGAGGGACTGGGACTTAGATCCCAGAAAGAAATGTTGGGACACCAAGCAGATTGATTCTTTTCCCGAACTTACAACGTTAAAAGTAAGTCATTGTTCCCTTTTAGTGTGTGTGTGTGTGTGTGTGTTTTTTTAAATAAAAATGCGGCATTTTCCAACATTGACAAGGGGGATAGAGATGAGAGATAGACGATCCGGCTCAACTAGTTCCGTCTCGATTGTAGGTTTTTTTACTATAGCTATCTTCTTTGTTTTTTTGTTTTTTTTTAATTACTATTTTGGTGTTTTTTACTCAACAACTTACCGAACCCCTGGATTCAACTGACGCAGTAACACAACAAAAATTTACCTTGTTAACGCTTTCTCCGTTCCTCGCCATTTCTTCCAAAGACTGAATCCTGTTCTGCAGATGTTCCTGATTCTGTTGGCTTTCCTGCAGGGCTAGACTTTGTTCCTGGTGGTAAGGAAATTTCGCTAACTAAACAACGGCTTTCTCACAAACAGGCCATCCATCTCAATGCGATCTCAAATCAAGACAGTGTTCCACCTTATTTTTAAACGCCTCAAAGTTCGTCAAAAAATGCTAAGCTGTGCGTCGTATTTTCAACTCTTTTCGCTGTTTAGAAATGTGGTGAAACACGGTCTTTCGTATTTGACATATTACATGAATGTGAAGATGAAGGAGTTATTGGAAACGCTGTTTTATTCTCATGATGATAGACAGATCTTGCTCAATCGCCAAGATGGCTCCTCACGAAGAATATCAGTAATAGCCGCCGAGATATCTCTCATTATTTTACTTACTTGATATCTACTCTCTGAATCGTGCAACGTTTTTTCCAAGCTCTCAATCATCCCTTGTAGCTTGCTATCCTCTGAGGAAGAGCTCTTCATCTGATCAAAAAGTTCCTGGAATAAGAACAACAGAACTGTAACTGAATCTAAATGAAACTTGACTACTGTTATTATTTCCCTGTATTACAGTGAAAACCTGCGCGTGAGAACCTATTGGTTAAATGCTTCCAAAAAATATACAAGAGCATGGTTAGTCAAGCACGATCAAGCAGATTCTTATATGTGGGTTACAGTTAAATTATGACAGAAAATGTAACAACGATTGTGTCTTTGAGATTGCGAATTTGCATCACATAACAATACGGTTGCAATGCGTAATACAGTTGTGAATAAATAGCGAAACCCGAGTCTATTTATTTTCCTGATAATCACCAACTATATCATCTTCATAGAAAATTAAGGACCTAATTAAGAACTTTTTTCCTGAATTGCTAGTAACTACGCCAAAATACAAGAACATATTTTGCCAGACTTCAATAAATGTACGTTACGCTGGCAAAGTTTTTACTGTCACAAACCTGCTTTTCCTTTTCTGCAGTTTGTAATGTCTCTCGTAACAAGGTCATTTCATTTTCAATTCCAGATTTTTCCTCCATAAGCAATGTTAATTTCTCTTGCAAAACATTGCTTTCATTTTCAGCTGATAAGATCTTCTCCTCTAAGGTTGACAGATTGCTGAGTAAATCGTTCTTTTCCTGCGCGGCTCTGTCCAACCTACTGTTTAACTCCTGCAAGGAAAGTGACGACAGAAATTTAGGCAAAGCAAAGCGAGCCTCTTTTGGACGCTTTCATACCGAGCCAGTTTCTCAGAACTCCTTAGAATTCTCATTCTCGAATGAGAATCAAACAAGAACGAACTTGGACGAGCGTGGACAACATTTCAAACTCCGCTGTGGTGTTACCGCAAACTCTCACATACCTTGGATAGCAAGTGTTCGCGTACGAACGAAAGAACTTTTTCTATCCCCCCTGTCGTAGTATCAATGTCTCGACTTCCGGCCTGCGGTCTTTATTACAATTTAGTTCCTAGGCCC
>OFEW01000017.1_pt1 | contig 13740 bp, 8 predicted proteins | sample 1521191 | NCBI WGS metagenome assembly OFEW01 (sample SAMN04272335, study PRJEB24112) | coral metagenome | biome: Coral reef; feature: Shallow seawater; material: Coral tissue | host: Coral | place: China: South China Sea | collected 2014
ATTCGTTATAGCGGGGTAACCAAGCTGAACCAAGCTGAACAATGGGATATACACCGCGCAAAACAGTCTACAGACTTAAACAGCTGCATTTAAATAATGCAAAGCTTTGAAGGTCTAAGTTCCCCTATCTTGACCAATAGGAGTCGTGTTTGGGTTATCATTTATTTGTATCATCATTTCATTTTTACTGACTGCGAGTGACAGGGCAAAATATTCGTTAAAGCGGGGTAAATTATGCCTCGGGACAGTCAAAATCAATTCGTTATAGCATAGATTTCGTTACAGTGGGGTTTGTTTCCACTATTTTACTGTAATTCTACCAGGCTTGAAAATGTTGCTGGTTATAACGGGGTCTTCGTTAAAGCGAGGTTAGTTATGGCGGGGTGCCACTGTAGTTGAATTTGTCTTTTCCCTTCACAGAAAAAAAGTGAAAAACTAAACTATATTACTTTGCTGACTATCTGTGATGTATTTTCCGTGCTGTTCAATCGGATGTGCGGTTTAATCACTGCTGTTCAATGAGGTTATGATAACGTAAGTAAAGTAGAAGAGTACACTGTGTTATGCGAAAGCTGAATTACTTATATGCACTAGTGCACTTTGTGATTCATGATGGTGAAGTGGTTGAATGATAAAATGAGGTCCAGGTAATGTGTTGTGTTGTGATTGGAGGTGAAAGTGATGGGTATTTGTGAAGGGTACGAGCTGCAAAGATTAGTAATGATGTTAGATAGGTCAGCTTTATTAGTAAGCATAAAACCATCATCTATGTAGCGACAAAAAATTGGAATATTAGCCAAGCAATTAGTCTTGTTAAAAAAAGAAAATTCGCTTAGTAAAAGCACGAGGTCCGCAATTTGCCGGCTATGGTAGCTCCCCATAGCGACCCCTTTAATTTGCTGGTAGGTGGAATTACCAGCAGCAAAAAAATTTCGCTGGTTAATAAAATTATTTAGGTTAAGCAAATAATCCCTATAAAAAAATTGGCAGGTTAAGCAGTTTGCAGCTCGTAATGATAGCATGAATAGTGCCATGGTAAGTGATGTTGGTGTAAAGTGAGGTAAAGTCAAAGGTCGTGAAACAAAGGTCGTCCATGTCAGTGATGTATTGTTTGTCTAATAAATTCAGTAAGTCTGTGGAGTTGTAAATTAAAGGGAAAATGATGTCTCGTTCTTTAAAAAAATCTTTCAGTTGTAAAATAATATTGTCTAGTTCAGTTCTAAGTAGTCGTGAAGGGTTTGATGTTGTCCAACTGTGTGCGGTGATAATGGGTCGTCCTGTAAGTTCTGTAATGTTGTTGTGTGAAGCAGGTCTGTCCAGTTTGTGTACTTTAGGTAGTAGTTTCATGTAGGGTAGGTGTAGTTGGTCTTGTGGTATAGAGTCAAGTAAATGTTGGTTGTTACGGTTAGAAATAATGGTAGAAAAACGTTGTTTAAGTTTGTTGAGTAATCTGTTGGAGTTTGTAACAGTATTTGAAATGTCGAAATTATCAATGCGTTTGTAGGTCGTGATGTCGGAAAAATGTCGGTTGTATTCTGTAGAAAACCATGAGATGGGCACTAAGGCCCAACCCATGTTTTTGTCAGTCATAGTAAGTATAATGTCATTATCTTTTTGTAGGTTAGTAATGTGAGATGTAGTTTGTGGGGTGATGTTATGGAGATTACAATTAACAATTGAACGTAAATTAAAAGATTGTAGGATTTCCTTAGAATATGAAACGGTATTTTGAACATAGTCAATAAGATGTAAATTAAAATTAGGTCCAGTTTGTTCTTGCTTTAGTAGAGTGAGTGGACGAGAATGTGTTGAATAAGGTTTAAAGCGGTGTGAAGTTCTTCGAGATGTAGATGGCTTGAGTTGAGGCTGATAGTTTTTCTTGTGGATGATGGAACAGAGAGTGGTGTTGACTTCGGAGAGTATAGTGCGGGTTAGTGAAGATGTACTTGAAGTGGAGGTAGTAGGAATAAAATTGGTGCCCTTGTTAAGTAATGAGATGGTTTCTGGTGGTAAAGACGTTGTGGTGAAATTGTGGATTTTGTTGGTCGATGATAGTTTGTCCTTTTCTTTGTTAATTAGTTCAGAACGTTGAAGTTGAAGATCCAGATTCATGAGATTAGCGACATTAGTATAGAAGAGATTGAATCTTGAGGTGAAGAGGTTGATGAATTGCCTGTAGATAGTATTAGCTTTGTTGAGTTGAACCTTTAGTTTGTGTCCTTTATGGTAGCTTTTGAGGAAAGAGATTCTGTTGGAGTGAGAAGTACGTTGAGAAAGCTTGATATTCATGATTCTTTTTTGAAGTGATGCATTGTTATCTTTAAGAAGGTTGATAGCATTTTGAATGTTGGATGAATGAATGGATGATGAAGATTTTGTAGAGGTGGAGATGACTGAGTTTCTGTCTTTGTAATACTGCGTATGGATATCGCATTGTAGTTAGTAAACTAAAGCTAAATTCTGTTCCTTTAAAGTAATTAAGTTATGGACTTTGAACAGTAACCTTTTTTGTTTGATTTGAAGAGATGTTGCTTTTAGTGTCCTCCATTTCCAAGCTCTAGTAATTTCTTTTTTGTTCGTGGCGTACCTGTAAACTTGCTTTTTAGCTAAGCGTACCGACCACGTTAAATGAATTGGCTGATTGACTGACTGACTGATTGATTGATTGATTGATTGATTGATTGCTGTGAATTAAGAGCGGACCGGTTGTTGGCGTCGAATAAAACTTGCCGAGTCTCAGTGATTAAGTTCAGAGTTACGTCAAGGAGTCAAGAGAACGATAGTCTAAACATGATTTCCAGAGAAAAATTATTCTTACTTATTTGTCCCATACCTTCGTCTTTATTTCAGGTTATTGCCTGCTTGGCTTAGATGTATTAGACGAAAAAGTAAAAAACTTTATTGATATAATATTAAAATTAAATCGACCGCGATTACCTGCCGGATTAAGAACTCTTGTAGTCACTCGTGCGGGTGTTGTGCTGAAGGCGTGTCTTGTCTTTTCAGCTTTTCCTGCTCATATTTGAATATTATTGAATTTATTATCTTCCTCCAGGCAACGTTTCCTTAAAGCAGTTTATGAACAAACTAAAGGATGATAAAACAGATCTGGCATCATAAATCAAAATGTAATGGGCAAAAATATAAATTTAGTTCCTTTTGCAAGGTAAAGTTCGACTAAGTGAAAACATCGTGTGGCTCTTTTAAGAAATAGTCGACTGACTATTGCAAAGGGAACAATTCTTTCCCCAATGTTAACTATATACATACACCTTTTGTATAACTTAATAGCTTTAACGAGATGTAACGGAAAATGCTATATGACTCTATAAAATTTGTCCCACCGGGGCTAGACTCCAAGACTAAAAATAATGTTATACACTTCTCTTAAAAATAGTAAACAAACTCCAACATGGTAGATATAAAAGATCAGCTGCCTTAGAGAATGCAGTCATTAAGTCTCGCAGATATTGAAGAATTCAAATAAAGACGTGAGTTGGAAATTTACTTGACCAAAACGTAACACTAAAGAACTAAGGTTGAAAATGAAGTCCGAGTTGTGTATTAAGGTAAGACAGAAGAAATTATCATTGTCTATTCTTCTCATCATAATGCTAGTTTTCTTTAGCGTTTAGTATTTGTTTCTACTTTTTTGCTGTACAAAAGCCGTTTTACAACAGCAAACGTTCATCACAACTTACTTTAGTGCATTGCCAATTAGACAATTTCTTCAAGTTGTTAGTTTTAATTACCTTTTCTTTTAAGTACTTCATAAGATTAATTGAAAGTAAGGTCAACGTCACTAATATATTCGTCCTATGAACATAAACACACGTCACCGCTTCGTCTTGATTCTAGCTAGAACTATGCTCTCAACAGAAAGTCAATATCAAATTGTTTCTTGAATAACAATTGTGCTTCTTTAAGAACTTTATTTTTTGTCTTGTTGCAGTCAGTTTTCTTTGTCCTTCTTGCTGGCATGCTTCTTCCCGATCAAACTCTGGGTAAACCTCTCAAATTACAAGAATTGGAACAGAGGGATCTGAATATTACTGAAGGACACCTTGAAGCCAGTCATGCGATAAATGAGACATCAGGCATCCGGGAAAAAAGAGACTCATCTGACTGTCCTGGTTTGTTAAAGAATTATTGTAGCCCAGTTACTGCATATTCATCTCCGGGAAGCCATTGTGAGATTGGTCGGTATTTGTGCCTCGGATATCATGAAGCTGTTTGCAAACCGTTTAGCTGGGCTAGCTCTACAGCATGCAATAGTAACATAAACCAGCATGGAAGACCAAAATGTTCACCTCATTTTAGAAAAGTTAAAATCAATACAAGTCAGGGGACCATATGTGTACGGCAGACAGAGTATTGTAGCTGTTAAGAAAACAGTGGTCACAATTTTCCGAACGCCTTATTTAATGATGTCTTGACATATTTATATAGAACCGAGAGCGAATAATATTGTAATAATACATGTACTATGGACTCATCATGTTGCTATGTATCATGATGCTATGTATAAATTTTTCATGTATTTTAAATAAACAAAATTTCTTATCTTAAAGCCGAGACTGCAATGTTTATTTTAATCTGTTTTCTAATGTACAATCGCGGATTTATGATATTTATTATGGTGACCATGCATCCCAAGTAAGTTCCCCTCTCAATATACTAAATGCTCCTGAGTGCTGAGGTATTTAAAGTAAGGTTAAGTTTCTCGAACCAATATTATTTTTGAAGACTGCACAATGAAAGCTCTTCACTGATAACGTACGAGATTAGCGGTTTTGCAGGTTAACACGCTAAATACTCTTGTTGATACGATACGCCCTTTTTCTATAGCCACCCAAAATATATGTATACACGTCAAGTGTTCACGTCTCGACTATGCAGCCAATCAGAAACATGATCGGAACACCCGCCCTCCATGAATCACTTATAAGGTTTTGTTTCAACCGCCGCTAAGGATACAGTCTGCTGATGGCTTCAAGCGTGAAACTCGAGTAACTGTCATCCAGTTTCTATCTTAATTCCTAAAAATCATTCCGGCTATCTGTCGGCAATGATATATATCTTCAAGTTTGCTGAAGCCGAGCAGCTGTATTAACAAAGCAGCAAAACTGGAACTGATGCAGTTAACATCAAATTGAATGCCGGCAAAGCCCCACATTTTTGAATTGTTATCGTTTTGGAACGTTTCCGGACTGTCTATCGAACGTCCTTGGAGCTTGTTCTCCTTCCTATTTTCGCCTTTAATTGCTGAATGATGCTGTCAAACAGATAGCAAACTGGCTAAAGCGATCCTAGAACGTAAAATAAAATGCTATCCTGATTTTTCATCAAACCTCCAAGGGAAACAAGAATTGGGTTGAGGGGTAAAACTGCAATACTTGGCTTAGGAGAGGGAAATTAGTTGGTCGCCAGTCATCTGGAAACTGAAAAAATCGAGAGTTTGAGCAAATCGAGATTCTAGTATGTATAAAAAGTCTTTCAAAGGAAGCCAGACGCACGGAGTTAATAGAATGGAACTGAATAGATTATAGTTCATCAAATTTGAATCTGGGAAAGGATGTCGAGAAATCAAAATTTCCGTTGAAGTGAATTTTCGAGTTTAGTAATTTCCGGAGGCCATGCGTTTTAATATACGGTGTATCAGGCTGGACCCCGTCTCTGTAGATTGATAAACAACTGAACTGGTTAATTCGGGCGTTCTCTTGCAATGCAGGCTATGTATGTCTGGATTTACGAAAACGCTGCTAAAGAATACGATTCCACCTTGGTTTTACTTCTATCACAGGCCGCTTCCAAGCCGTGTAAAAGCAAAGGGTAAAAAATAAATAAAGGACGGCAATTAAAGGTAGATAGACGGCTGGAGGAAGAGAAAAAGGACTGACTTTCTCATTAATTTCTATATGGTCACCCGCTTAGCGCGAGATTTCAATTCTTTAGCACTGTTTTCATAACTCCGGACATATATAATTTGGTGAACAAAAAATCATTTAAAGTGATAGTGCCGTTGCGGTATAAGGGTTAACTCCAGCAGGGACATAGTGTTTGTGAAGTTGTCGTGATAACATTTTGAATCTTTGAGAATTTGTGCAGAAAAGGGACTCATACATTATTTTCCAAAACCTTTTCGCAATTTCTCTAAATTACACGTAAGTTTAGCATTCCAGGTTTTTTCATGAAAATTATCAAAATCGGCAGGATGCTTTTATTCGACATATAGCGGATAGCATTTGTACGCAAAAATTTAACAGGATCGCCGAATTTTATGTAAATGGATTTATGTTTTCTGCATGGGTCAGCTGTGTTTGCTTCCGCTTTGAATCGGTTTTTAGTTATAGTGTGTTGTCTTACTTTTGTCCTAAGTGTGCTGCTTCAACAATGAGTATATCTATTCAGTTAACTGAACTGTCTTCCCCCGGTGTCTTCCCCGTCTCCACTGTTTGCTGTCTGTTGTAACTTCTCTTTAGTTCTGCAAGTCGGCTAAACAAATATTTTACGAAGTGAAGATAAAAACGTTTTCTGAACACAGTAAGATGATTGCCCAAATTATTTATTGTTTGCGCTTTTCATTCACTGATATTTACAAACCTTTTGTACTTTGTAGCCTGCGTTGCAGACGAATTAAACCCCTGTATAGTATACCGGGATTTAGTTCGTCTGCAACGCAGTCTAGTACTTTGCAGAAATCAGACAATTCAATCTGGTTATTACTCTTGAGTGCACGTGTTCAATTGCAATTTGATTGCAGTGCTGAATTGTATTGCAAAAGAAACCTTTTTCTCAGAACTTATAAGAATTATTGTCAAGCGGCTCGACAAAAGGCAAAAGATAAAGTTTCCATGTTTACTGATAACCACGTTCTGTCCCATTGTGTATGCATCATCAGGTATATTCAAAAGTTTGAACAGCTTCACCCGGAAATTCTGTGTTTAGTTTTCTTTCCCTTTCTTGAAAAGAAATCAAAACCACGGGGTAACATGGATGAAACTTGAAACTTGATGTATCTCATCTTAGAAAAATATTCAAATAAAGCCGCCCTTTAGATTGATGATTGCACGGTGATGATTGTTCCGAGCAGGCAAACATGCAGCAACTGTTCAAATTAACAATTGATAAAAAGAGACTAAGTTGCATGATCCTCACTAGCTGCTACAGTAACATTACCACGGCCTCGTGAGGGCTATCAGGTAAGATGTAATTGTTATTGGGTAATCACTAACCGAGGTATCATACTGAAGATGTTCTTTACAAGGCATAGCTCATCAACATAATCACTATAACCTCTCTTGCTGGTCAATATGAATTCCATAATCAATGGCATCTGTGAGAAATTGTTTCTCCTCAATTGCGAAGTTCATAACTAACAACTAAATATATCGGAAATAAAAGAGCACCATGCGACATTACACAAGTTTTAACAGTTTTATGTAAGTGGTTGTAAGCCAGATTCGAAACCACGGTTTCATCAGCACAAGTCACCGTTACAACAACCGTGCGCGGCCGCGGCATTACAAGCATATTTCGAATGTATGAAATGAAGCGAAATTTCACTTTGGATGTGAAAGATTTTAGAAGGGTCTTACGACAAGCAGCGCGCTCAATTTTCAAAAATAAAAGCTCAGATGTTAGACAGTTCTTTACGTACTCAAGAACAGTGATTAACGCCGTGACTTGAGAAAAGGTGTCCAAAACCGAACACATCGTAAGTTAATTAAAGGACGATTAATTTAGTATTATAACATAGATAAGATAGCCCTAGTGATGCGAGCGTTCTGATTGGCTAAAACGTTTGACCAGTTGCCCGTGCATGGATTGCACGCTAACAGTTTGTTTATTTGCACTTTTTCTCGGCAATTTTTTAATCGATGTTGACACTTTTTAAAACTTAATTCCTGCTTTACGTTTTCTAAAATATGACAAAATCTAATAATTCTACCGGAAATGTTGAAGATCATTCCTGTGAGCCACCAAATTTCGGGCTTACGCAGCTTTTTGCCGCGACTCCACCTAAGAGATAACTGATCTAATTTAAGCGAGCAGGAGTTGGATCAGCTGGTTGAACAAAGGTACTCGGTACTCTGAGAAAAAGTAAACTAACTCACTGCGATCCAAGAAAACATATTGTTGTGTCGCTTTGTCAGTTTTTTGAATGAATATTTTCGCGCGGTTGATTTTACTTTTGACTTCGTGTAGACATAACATAACATAACCTTTATTAGTGTCTGAGCGTTCTAGCGCCTCTTGGCACTAATTGGGGACACATTTAAAAGTAATTTAACTATAATAAAACATACATAAAAAGCCTAAAATTATGTACACTACTCAAATACTACTACAAGCTAATTATTACTAAATACAATTCTTTACAAACATGCTAGAGTAAATTAATATACATAGATTTCACAGTTCCCATTAAGCCAAGCATAAGCGGCATTCAGTCCCACATCCTTCAACAATCGATGTTACATCCTTTTTTCGTATCATTTTCCTAAAAGCTGCCAAAGTATCAATATTTTTCTCCTTCTTGCTTAATTTTGTCCACAGTTGTGGTCCGAGAAACCTGAGGGAGGGCGAGATTCAATGAAAAGATGTTTTTAAAACGTCGCAATAATGTTATAAGGGTAATGGTATACGTGCAGTGTTTCAATTATTGACCTATGGATGCCCTTGGGAGGTTTGCTAAGCACTCAAGACGCTAGAGCCGTTTTCGGCTATTGCCTCGTGCGACTCTTATGCTTCTTTCGTGCTTGGCAATCTCCCGCGTGCATCCCAATTTCGATAGTTGACCACTGCACACTTACCTTTTCTTAAACAAGCAGTGTCTTTTAAAAAGTGAAGTCTTTTAATTTCAATTAGGCCATGCAATTTTCAACATACAACATCGGCATGTGAAAAGGATGGTACATACCCGCATTTCACAACACTTTAACAATTTGTTCTCCAGTTTTGAGTCATGGCAAGATCCAGTGTATTTAGTATAAATTAATAACCTAAGTGCTCAAAATTGAAATAACCCAAAAATCTAATCATAAATATGTCTTAGCTTATTTAAATATAGAGTAGGCATTATACATATTATTTAGTACCGCGGTGTCATCAAAAAGTTTTACTTTCTCATCTTTCCAAGAAAGCGTTCTAATCAAATATGACTTTGAAAACTCAACTGTCCCTTTTGGTAATCGGCGCACTGCTTCTGACCAAAAGAGGCCTCGGACAGAAAGGAGCCTTTGAACAGATTCTTGACGTAAATCTTGGAAAAGGTTGGTTTGCTGCAATTTTTAATTCCACTTTTGACAGATTGTGATGATTATTGTCACTACGATTTGCCCTTAAATACAATTTTGCCTGAAAAATGTTATTTATTATTATTAGATCATCTGCAGATGTCTTCATGCCCATGGTAAGATAGACCCCGATGGGACCCTCATCTGCGAACGAATAAACTTAATTGCGCATGCGTTTTCAGGAATCAATACCACGAACACACGTTTTAGTTTGGTATAAGAGCTATATAATTACAAGACATCGACTTGGTTATTATTTGGGGCACGAAGTGTTCGTTCAACAGGGAAAAGTTAATCTTTAAAGAAGAGTTTACCATAACAAGACACCACAATACCGGCCTTTTTGGATGTGCATTCAAACAATCCTACACATACGTGCACGTCGTAAATAATCTTCCCTTCAAGTTTATGTGGAATAATCTGCTGTAATTCTAATCCATTACAGATAATCCAGAGAGCCCTCACTCCTTGATACAGCTTTACGAAGGAGATATCAAGTTATCTGAAGAGCAGCGACTGAATAATGCCTTGTATGGAAACCCTGATGGAGGACCGTCACGTGCCGCAACTAATGTTGACAAGATAAAGTGGCCCAATGCTGTTATCCCTTACGAGTTTGACTATAGTGTCGGTCAGTTAGTGCATAAGAAATACGTATTCTTTTAGCCGTTGCAGTCTGTGTTAGTTGTTCTTAAAATTCTTCTTTCGCCTTTATTTGAACTAATAACAAATGTATGCACATAGAGCATGTAGAGCCCGACAAAAAGATGAAAGAAGCTGGCATTTCTGTCTCTTTTCGTCATTGGTCAAACAAATCATAAGGAAAATCTCAGTCGGCTAACAAGCAGTCAAGGTGAAATGTCACTCTATTACCTTTCTACTTTGTAGCTAACATGGATCGAGCTGTACGAGCTACAATGGAAGCCATTGCTGAGTGGGAGAGCAAAACGTGTATCAGGTTCGTGAAGAGAACAACTGAAAAGGAATACTTGTGGTTCCACCGTGGAAATGGGTAAGAATCGATGAACTGCTTTCCGTTTTCCAAGGTTTTGAATGGTTTAATCTTAGTTTTACGTAGTTTCCATTCTCAACCGGCAACATTTTCACGAAAAATTTCTATCTTACAAAAAAAAAGTAGAAAGTTTCAATCTGCCATTTTCATTCTTTAACCGCATGATATGCGGTAAATAAATATTTTCAGGGAAGGGTACTGCTTGGCAGTTCAGTAAGGGTAATATTGCGGATTTTGCTCAACAGCTGTTGGTGCGAGGTTGGTAAAGTGTACGGTCGTAGAACATGGCTGTCGATTGGTGATGGCTGTGAATACAAGCACGTCATGACCCATGAGCTTGGACACGCGATTGGCTTTTGGCACGAGCAGAGTCGACCTGACAGAGACAACTACTTGAAGATCAACTGGGAAAACATTCTTGACAGTAAGTAGCCGTTGGTTCAATGTGCATTGATTCTGTGGCTGGAAAAAGAAGCAGAAACCGTGAATTTTGAGACTAAGCAAAGAAACGTGTTTGTCTTTTTGTGTAAGAGAAAGTTTATCAATTAAAAAATTTCAGAAACTGCAAGTCACCAATTCTAACTTCTCAGGCTAACATTTTATATTTAGCACTGAGTCGTTTAGTTATGGGTTAATGAACCAAAGGACAGTATCCCTATCATCGTCATTATCATCGTTTTTGTTGTCATTATCTTAACCTTATATACCAATGTCTAAAATAAAAAGAGTAAAAGTGGGAGTTTAGAGAAAAGAGGGGTTACGTGGACTAATACAACAAGAGGTGATTAGGGTACAGAAATCTTGAATCTATCATAAGTTTATACAGTAACTGTTATATAATGAAATTAGACAAGCTAGAATTAAGATTGGTAGTTACATGTAAAATTTATGATCATGAAAGATTTTAAAATCTGCTCGCAGACATGGCATACAATTTCGAAAAGAAGGTCTATGGAACGGAGGTAGTGGACTATGGAGTCCCCTATGATTATGCATCCATAATGCATTACCCGTGGACCGCCTTCTCCAAAAATGGCAAAAAGACCCTGGAGCCTATCCGGCCGTTGAATGGAAAGACCCCGTATGTGAAACTCAGTGACGATGATGCATTGCAGGCACGCAGGATGTACAAATGTTCAGGTACAAACCCAAATACGACTTGTGCTCTACTGTTAGTTTTGACAATCTAAAACAGGTTAGTAAGAGACTCATGCAAGGTGTTAAATCATATATATACATGCATACTGCTGCGAGAACACGCCTAAGTACATCACATCTAAGTACAATTTATATAATATGAAAATTAATCCTTGACTTTGAATTGGTGTCCTTAAATTGTTATATGCCTCTCTGAAATAGTCCGCAATGTTTATTTTTAGGCCGTAACATGGATGTTCAACTTGACGAGAGACAACAAGCAGGTGACTCTCTTCAGTTTACTTTTGATTGCTTCACCATTGTTGGTGTTGTTAGTGCGTATTCCCATAATTTACCTTTGTTCCTTCTGTCTCCCCCAAAAAGTGTTGGACCTATCTTTTGGCGGCATTTCTTAGGCAGACGTGGTTACTTTGATATAATTACGGAGAATAACGTGGCATTATTCGCCTTTAGTAATTGAACTTCATTTCAATGGAATTTGTTAAAATAACTAAAACAGTCCATCAATGAACTTAAGCCAGCGTTGTTTTCTTTTTTTACTATGTATACCATAGGCTTTAAAAATCTGTTGTTTGTAGCAGATCAACAAGAAAGATGCGCAGACAGAGCATCGCAGAGGGACTGTGAGGGATGGAAAAAAGCTGGATTTTGCGTCAAACACGAGTCCCTAATTTATCACTGCAAGAAAACCTGTAACCTGTGTTCTTCAGGTAAAAATCTGAGAAATTTTATATTCTTCAGGATGGTTAGCAGGCATTGCATTTCAAACAAAAAAAGTCGGGCTTGGTTTCCTAAACAATAAGTCAGTATGATCATCAACGATAAGCGTACAGCATTTTTAGGGGCCAGAATGATATGCAGAAAAGCTTTCTTTTCTGGCTTGAATATACTCAGTTTTAGAGACAACTTGCACATACATGGTCCCTACAGTCACTGCTAGCTATTATCCTTTAATTTCTTCTGCATCTGATAGGAGACACTATTTATATCCATAAAATTTATTACGACAGCAATTGTTGAAAAGCATCCCATCCAAAGGACCACCTTAGCTTTTCAAAAGCCCTGATGGATTTGAATTATATTTCTGACATATTGTATTTAGTATTAACATTAGGGTGATTTCCTGTTTCCCATGCATGTGCACAACTTTGTGAATCGTTTTGAATTATCGTTTTGCAGACAGCTGCATGGACCTAAAATCAGATTGCATAATGTGGGCTTGTACAGGAAGATGCTCAGAGGACCAAGTCAAGAAAGAATGCCCGCACTCCTGCAAAACCTGCAACGACAGTAAGACTGCTGAGTAGATAATCATATTCCAAACCAACCTTCCTTGCAGGGATAAAACGTTAAATGACGTGACAATGCATGCTAAAATTGTCATCCAATATTGTTTTTACGGTCAGTATTGTTGTGAGTGGTCAGCTTTCAAATGATATCTTGAAACAAGATCCAATTGAAAGTAATTACACCTTTAAACAATCACGACAAACGTAGATAACACTATGAACCAATCAAATCTAAACGAGAAAACATCTATTGACTAAAGCTTGTGCCACGCCCTGGGAAACACACCTAAGTTAAATCATGATTGGTTTTGCCTCATAAAACTGGCTCTGACGCTCAAGTCGGGAAGCTTATAAAAGCGCGTCTGTAGGAAGTTCGAAAACTTGAATTTGAAAATGGCTTACAGTTCTATAAACCTGAGTTTACACTGGTTATATCTTATTCTCGCAACAACCTCTTTATATGTTTATTTCTTCTACTTAACAACCACCTGTACAACCAACAGCAACGCCGCCAACAGCACCGCCGGCGACTACAACGCGACCAACCAATCTACCTCCTACAACAGTTCACACCATGCCACCGACACAACCCAACAACACTGGCGTGGGTAAGTTTATGTGTGAAGTTAGCAGGAAGTATTATTAGTTTACATGCACTTTGATGTCTAGCTTGTGCTCCAATCAAGTAGGAGGCACCTCTCACTCTGTACCTTGGGGGATTATTACACCCCTACATAAGTCACCTACTGTCGAAGTACTTAATCCCTTGCCCCTCCCCCAAAAATTCGCTCGAGCGCTACTTGTGGAATGCATTACCGTTGCCGTGTTCCTTTTCAACCATTGTAATTTAAATCATGTGCTGTGAAGCTTCCGTTAGTTTAATTCAAAATTGCTTAAGGTGATTCCTCAGTATTGCATTGCGCATCTCTACTGCGCACGATTTTTGCGTCATTAGCGCGCGCAAATGAGCGCGTGCACGTGC
>OFEW01000018.1_pt1 | contig 13676 bp, 6 predicted proteins | sample 1521191 | NCBI WGS metagenome assembly OFEW01 (sample SAMN04272335, study PRJEB24112) | coral metagenome | biome: Coral reef; feature: Shallow seawater; material: Coral tissue | host: Coral | place: China: South China Sea | collected 2014
GCAGAGCAAAAGTCTTTGTTGAAACAAGGCAAAACACTGAACAAACCCACCCCCCTAGCGGGCCTGAAATTCAACACCTGAGCCTGTGCTCCCTAGGGTAGCTAGACCATCGCTTTTGCACATTGTAATACTGAAAAGAGAACATTTAGTTTATATTTAGTTTGATGTCTTTTACATCGTTAAAAACTCGGTCAGCTCTTTAATAGCTGTTTATTCAAGTAGTTTTTTTGATGTTGATATACTATTTAGAATTATTGGAAATATTCTGTTATAAAAAGATATCCTAAAGTTTCTTATTACATTAACACCTGTGATATACTAGTTTAGCTTTTATGTGAGAACATGTTATCTTTGCATCTGAAGGTAACATATTATCTTCACAAGTGAAGATTTCACCATTGCTATTGGTTACATAATAATACATTGTGCCTTTCACTGTAAAAGTTTAAAGCTTTGATAGTTCTCTGATGTTTATATATCAAATAGAATACTACATGCCCACTTGCAGATGTAAAATTTCTTTTTTCGTGTTAAAAAATATATCACTCCTTCGCTACTGTCACTCGCAAAATATTTTTAAACACTCAAACAGGAATTTCCTATTTCCACATGCCATGTAAATTATATCCTCTCTTTTATACATATAAATCCTAAAGTAAAAGGTCTCACCTTAATGCATTGCTTACAAATCTGAACAGAATCAACTTTCTGTAATGTGAAATATATTACAGTGAAAAATATCAGAAACTTCCAATTTTATTAGGGCAGTTTAAGGAAGAAAAACTTAAAAAAAAGTAATGTGTGTGATAACATTGTGAAGTCAGTGAGATTGAAATTAACTTGATTTCTAAAATAGAATTTAGTCGACACTCGTTTTGCATTTGTTTTTAAAAAGATGGTCTTTTGTTGTGACTGATCAAACATATGGATTTTTTCCTGGCAAAAGGGGTGAACAAAAAGTTTTACGAAATTTGTGAACGTAGCTGCACTCAAACACAAAGAAATGCACTTTACTGATCCGAACTGTAATTTTAGTACGTCTCAGCAGAAAAATGTACTAGGTCACTTTTGTGTGGCTAGCAAACATAACATTGGCTTTTGATAGATCCTTAAAACATGTGGACAATGATAGTTGATCGGGCCGCATTGTTTTAGTGTTTTGGAGAAAATTGTTCGAACCCTTCTCTGCACTACAGTAAAGAATCTACCAAAGCGAAGAAACACACACAAAACTAAGCTGTTACATGTAAACTTGTTGACAGAATTCTCTTGAATGTTTTCAGTACAGTTTATAGTTTTACTGTCAAAAAAAACTAATCAGTTATTTTGCTTACTTAAGTTAGCTTTGCTTTGTTTCTTGGTTCTTCTTGGCAGTGTATTGCTTTGCGAATTAAAGATGGATAGGAAATTTACTGAAGCTTATTAGGAGTTCTCACAGCTTTTTTACATTTCAACTGGCTTACCGTTCCACTGTCCGTTTTTAACGCTGCTAAAACAATGCTAAACATCTCTTTCGTCAGTTGTTAGGTCATGGATGGTCGGTATAATGGAAACTGTGAGATAATAACTGAACATCTACGGAAAATGTGAAGCAAAGACAAGGTTAAAAATAACTAACAATTACGAAGGTTCTTTCCCGCCACGTCTTTCGATCACCTTGACAAACGAACAAGGAAGAAATCAGGGGACAAGATTTAATGCTTACCGTTTTGGAACTTGGTTTAAATGAGGCATTTTCCTGTTGAGACAGCCTCTTAGAACTATCGTGTATCTATACAAAGTTAAGGCCGACGGCAATTTTTGGAGTTGAACAAAATAGACAGTTTCCCTGCAGTCCCTGCAGTTTGAAGGCAGGCAGTATTATGGGTAATTTTGAGGACAATTGGCTGATCTCTTCTGTGCATGCCCAATTGCGGGGAAAATCACAAAAAATGCTCCGAAAATGGAAAAGAAAGTGCTCAAATTTGGCTCGAACTCTCAAAAAGTGCCCGATAAATAGAAATAGTGCTCAAAAGTTGCTACCATCCCCTTTGCGATTTTCAAATGTTTATATCTTACCAAAGAATTGGCCTCGCTTTGGTTAGAAATGCAAAGAGAAGTAACACTTCTAATTTTCAGCCAAAATTATATTTTTTTGGCGTTATATAGATCACGTATCAATATATCAAACACCACACCGGCTCGGGCTCGTCTCAGTCGAAACAGAATCAAAACAAATGTACCTTGTTAGCCAGCAGACAAACAAACTGTGCATGTTGCTCTAAACTGGCCCAAATTACGAAAAAAACGCCTAAATTCTGCCAGAAATACCAAAAATGATCAGACCCTTCTCGAGAATTCAACAAAGAACTTTAAACCAGTGAAACTTTATTCATACTCATTTCACGGACGAGTTCTACACTTCTCCACAGAATATATAAATGTTACAATAACTTACTACGAACTAAAATCAAGCTAGGATAAATCTAGGATGAATGCAAGGATAAAATACGTTAAAAGTTACATCTAATGGCTAGATATTCCAACAAAATAAATTAATGTTTACAAACTTGAAAGAAAAACCTTTGGCAAGCAAGATCTAGCGAACGCTTTGCTTCTAATATTAACAGAGCCGGCGCGCAATTCCCGAAAAATATAACCTCACCCTGCCCTGTCATTCAAGCCAGTATAAGAGCGATTTTGTTTGGTTGACAATACATGTGCGAATTTGTTCTTTTTTTCGCAATCGGGAATTCTTTTATTTGTTACATTAAAATAACAGTATTATTTTAAAATTTAAAACAATATTTCACTGAGCGCATCTCAGGAGACAACCTTCCTTTAAACACTGAGGGTTTGGGTATTGCTAAAGATATATACACAGAAAAAAGGCTCACTAGTTAACTTCCAGCAATTTCTAGCTCATTCAGATTACAAAATCTGACAGGTCAAGCTGAGGTCAAAATGCGCACGAAAGCTGTCAACACTTTACCAGTACTAATTTGACAAGACTAATAGTCGCGTAATTCTTGAGTCACGTTTTCTAAAAGAAATGTAGTAGGCGTGATTTTCATGAAAAAATAACATATATCTTTTTGATAAACAACGCACTATCCTAAGTTAACTTTTTATTAAATGTTATACACTAAAAAAGACTGAAACGTAATATATGAGAACTGAAAAGAAACTAGATAAAATCGTAATATTTACACGTTTTGTGGCCGACGTGATGATTTTTGTAGAACATTCGAGTTAATGCTTTTTTACAATCCCGAAGACTACTTATAGAGCTCGGCGCCTCTCCATTTCTATAAAACATTAAAACATGGCCTCTCCTACGTGCGACGATTTAACACGGTTCATTTATCGCTTTGATTTTAAAAATGGTTGGAAGAATTTTAGAGACGGCGCACCTCAACAATCTTCAGTTGAACGAGGGCGAAGAAAAATTAACTCAAAATACCATAAAATATACCTGAGCAAGAAACCCAAAGCAAGAAGAAGGAAAAACGCAGCATATGATCAAGTCAATTCTTTAAGTCTTTGCTGCTGTGAAGATGGATGCCTGTTAAAATATGGTATTTTTACTGTACGGCAAGTCATTCGTGAAGAGCGAGGGAAGGTTTTCGCAAAACCGTACAATGAACAGAATTACATGTTCTCAAAACTGTTGGAGATCAAATTGTGCCCAAGTGGCCGGCGAACAATAAAGTACAAGATTCCTAGCCTGGGACAGGTGTGTAAAAACGCATTTTTAAAATGTTACGGTGTAAGTCGACAGAAGATCAGCGTACTGTTGCAGAAAATCGATCCCAATGGCGTCAGTGTACTAGCTGATCAAAGGGGTAAACATGAAAACAACCCCAGAAAGTTGTTACCACAGGCACGACAACAGGTCATTGACTACATTACTTCGCATCATGCAAGTGAATCCCATTATAGAAGATCACGAACGAAAAAAAAATACTTTGCGTCCACAATAACTATGAGAAAAATGTGGCTGGAATTTACAAGGCGAAACCCTAACTTCAGGACGCACCGATTAAATCTTAGGAACAAAGGACCTGTTATAAGCTATTCCACCTTTAGGAACATTTTTTATTGTGACTTAAGGGAATCGCTTAGTTTTCGAAAGCCAAGAGAAGATACATGTCAAACCTGCGACGCGAATCAAAAGAAAATAGATCGCGCTAGCGGCCGCGAACTTCAAAAACTGTTAATTGAAAGTGAAAGACATTTGCGAGAGGGCGAAACCAGATTCGCCTCTTTTAAGTATGACAATGAAGTTCTCGCAATAAAACGAAGAAGAACAACTCAATAGTAATGTAAATCTTACAATCTATTGTAGTTTTCTAGTGGAGTCCCGTCTCGGAGTCACAAGTAACAGAATATACAAACAGGTCTGTGGGCAATTGTAATTATTAGCTTTACACCGATAAGCTCTGACATTATAATCCGCAAATACAACAGAAATGTTATTCGGCTATCTGTATGGAAGAGCATATAAAGAAATGGCCGTAGATTAATTAAAAGGTTTTTTCTACATTTTGAAACTGTCTCTGCTTACACAAGTGTTTGTTTCTCGTCGCCGCGAAGACCACGAAGGTCCACGAACGCTGGGAGTGACAAGCCGCACAAAGATGTTAAAAAATATCTGAAACCACGCAGATTCCCTCACTAGCTAAAATCCTCACAGTCAGTTGTCCGTTAATAAGCGTTCCTTCCCAGATTATGAGTATACAGCAACTTACCGGGAAGACGATCCCTAAATGCTGTTCCTGTCTACTGTCGTCCATCTTCATACAAAATCTCAAGCGCTCTCCAATGTCGTCATTTGTACATAAAAACAAAAATCTTCAATCGGCTCACGGCTTATAATTCCTGTTTCATTCCAAAGTTATTTTGCCGTATTGATTTGCATCGTCATCTGTAAAACGTTTCGAGTAAATGGGTCGTGCATGTCTCCTTTATAAACTGAACCGTAGTCGATGATGTGTATTGAACTCCCAACAAGAAGCCACAAGACCACAAAATTCGTAGCTCCCAAATACGCCTTAAGACATTTGCGAGGAGGCATTGTCCCCAATTTGTTCGCATTTACAAGCACTGAAATATTGAAATTCAAATACGACGAAATGTACAGTAACAGTGACAGAACCAGTGGCAATTTGCCTGCGCCGCTGGCAGACGTAATCCAATCCCGGACACTAGAGAAATTAATAATAAACGTTTGTTGTTCACTTCAACATATGTCGTCTGCGCGCGAAAATGAGTAAATGCGTGTTTGTCGTGAATGTGCAATTTTTTCTCTGTTTTTCTAAAAGGTAACAAAATGAAAGATAAGCTGCCGTATTTACGACATGCTTAACCTCTCTGCTATCCGGTGTTTTAAAATAGATAACGTCTGCGGCGCAGGCTGGTCACAAGCCGACGGGTGGCATCAAATTGATACTGAAATGTAACAGAGTATTTAATGACCACAACAACAACAAGTTCATTCAGTATCATCACTTTTACATGGTATTACCGATTAAAATAAACAAGTACATAAATTATTGATAAGAAGGAATATTACACATATAATTAAAATACTTGAAAATACAGTTAATTATTGTTTCTTTCTTTTTTCAGTTGTTTGAGAATAAAATTACCAACTATAACTTACTTTATGTAAGGACCTATTTATCAAAAAGAAAGGATCCTTTTTCAGTGTTGTTAAAACTTTCAAATAACCTATTTTGTTTAATGATTTTAGTAAAGAGACTCTTTCCTAATTCATCATATAACTTGCCATTAAATAATACGTGCGTTTCATCTTCAACTAAATTAAGATTGCAGTGATCACAAATTCTAAGGTTTGCAGGTGTTCTTGGAATTGTGAATCTTAAGCTATGATTACCTTATCCCTAAATTTGGAGGCAATTATCTAATGCTCAGGATTCTTAACATGGTTTATAAAGCCGGATGGTTTTGTTTCGTTTTTAAAAGTGGCATAAAATTTAAGATTTTTTATTCATAGTGTACTCCGCCTGCGAGGTGACAAGTAACAAATTTAAATGGCCGTAAAATGCCGTTTTTGGCTGCAGTGTACGTACACAGTAAAAACAAAAAGCAATAACGAACCAACAGACTTAAAACTTTCTACATTATTGAGTGAAATTTTCGCGACACGTTTATTTTTCGATTTTGTGGTTCACATATTTCGCGACACTAAATATCGCGATTTATTCGAAAATTTTGTATTTAAAATCACTAAACCAGTTAAGCGTTCTTTAGTAAGACCATTGGTGGACTTTGAGGGCAATGTCCACCAATTAAGTTCCATAAATAAGTTACATATAAACATACTCCTAATAAGACTGGAACTTTATTTTACTATTCACCTGCCATTAACCTTACGAAGGATTTTTAATACACTCCAAGTACTCTCAAAGGCAATAAACTCATTCTTTCTTGATTATTTACAATGTGTCACATAATTTTCGCGTCATCTTATGTTCGCGACATCACTTTAATTTCGCGACCGTTGAAGTCCTGGAATTGCAAAGTGCGTCTCTAAGACGCAACAAAATGATCCAAAATGGCCACTGGAAAAAAGCCGAGAAAATGTAAAGTGTTCATTTAGATAGAGTGAAAAATACACTTGATAGAATGGCCTTAAGTTTAGTTATGTCTATTCTGAAGCACCATTGGTGTCTTCTAATCAAGGTCCTGATCATCATCGTCTTCAGAGTTTTGACAGTTTTGAGCGCCTTGAGAAGCTTTAGGGGCGCATCTTAGCGTTTCGTAAAATCTTTTCGCACTATCGGACCGCAGATATTTTTCAGCTAATTTTTGGCAATCCCTTTTAACATCCTCGGGTACTGGTTTACTCTCTAGCCTTGCAGTTTCTAGTAATCCTGGAACTAGCTGAGTAGCTTGCCGTAACTTGACGTAGGAAACAAGTGTGGGAGGCTCTTCTGTGTCCATGGAAAACCTTAGAAAGACTTGATCTGGATGGTGAACAAGCTCCAAACTTCCTTCGTCATTTGCTTTTTCTCCGTATCCGAAATTCAGCCACGCAATGTCTTTAACCCGAAACTTTTTCTTCTCTATGTCCTCGTTGCGAGGTACGTATTGTAACCTTAAAAAGGATTTAAAGTCTTTTATCATATCCAATGTAACCCACTGAACTTTGACGTTGGATAGTCCACTTTCTTGAAGTATCTTTGCATATTGCTGTGGAACTTCAATAGTTTCATGTCTATCAAACAGTTTTTGGATGCTTCCGAACCGTCTGTCACAAATTGAGTACGAGTGGCCTTCCAGCAGAAACTTAAGGTCCGCTCTAAGATAGTCGCCTCTTTTTACCAAGTGGTCCAGGTAAAAAAATAAATAATTTTCTTTGAATTGCGATGGTGAATTATCACACCATATGATAAGCTGCTCGTGCGAGCCAAGGGTGTTGCGAAGCCTAGTGAGCACAAAATCCAGCAGCGAGATAACTTCATTCGCACCAGTGCCTCCAATGCTGTCGTCGTATACGAAAGAGTAAATGATCTCCTCATTGGCACAGTAAACTCCAAACACGTATGTTCGTAGCCTTTGGCTGTAATAGGAGTCCTGCGCTGTAACTTTTGGAGTTTTTAGTGACTTGTGATAATCTAGATGCAGAACAATAGTTTTCGGAAACATTTTTCCGTTTAAGTGTTTGGTCTATATGCGCGCATTTTATAGGCACTGCGATTTGCTCCCGCGAAAAGCTACACGCGTCTAGAAGTTACTGGATGTTGCATGTCATGACGTCGTATGAGGTGTGTTACATACGTCACCAGGTAATAATAAGCGGTTGTCGGTCACGCTCGCGGTAGTAGTACTGCAAACGCGTCGAAACTTTTCGCGACCGTTCTCGAAGCTGCAAATTTCATCCCGCTCGCTTTTTGACTAAGCCAGTTGTTGGAGTAAACGTTGTTTCCATTGCCATTTTAAAATGTCTTGTTATCACCCCAGGGTGCTAGGAGTATTTTTATTCTTACAGCTGGCACTAGAGTGCTGACTTGGATCCCTGGCATCAGAAGCTTTAGTTTTTAACACAGCTTCTCAGCGGCTGTGTTTTTTTTTTCAGGGATTGAAGAGGGATAAGAATAACCAATTTTCTTTTATTGGGATTAATTGACTAAATAATAGCTTTGTTTTTATTACGTTATGTGCACAGGAGGCGAGGGGAGAAAGTTTGAAAGAACGAAATGGAAATAGCAAAGTATCTTTTGCACTAATCGTTGGCGTTTTCCGAAATAACAATTTTCTCTGGATCAGAATAATGGAATAATATTATTTTAGAACAACAATCCTTTTTTTAATAACAGCTTTTACTCAAACACTATGTGAAAGCCAATGTGATTGTTTTTTGCTATACCTTTGCCTTTAAGTCGTGGTCGCAGAACGGCTATTTTAGGATAGAGGATTGGTTTTCGTTTTGAGCTTTGTGTTGGTACACTTGAAACAACTTTTTATCGAGCATTCTCGTGTTTCACTTGGGGCAAGGGAAACTTTTTTATTAAACGTTTCCTACTAAGTTTAAGTAGGAAATGCTCTCGTATTGTCTACAAAAGTCGTTCCGGGATATGCGCGTGGCTTTGTTGTAGAGCATAACAATTTATCCAGGGCAAATTCAACTAATTTTATCGAGCTTTATTGACCTTTATGCGATTTAAGCTAACCGGAATCGAAGGGAAAATATTTCAGCAATTAAGTTGAAGGCCATGCATTGGGGTACTAGAATTTTCAAATGAGTGAATAAACTCTACTAACAGAGAAGAAGTAAACAGTAAAAAAAAAAAAAGTTTTAAAAATCTGACACGCAAACGATGTCAGTAGAATCTATTTTAACTGAAATCGAAAATGCAGACATTAAGTAATATTCTTCTGAAGTAACTATCCGGCAGAAATAATACTGCAGAAAAGATAAAAAGATTTATATTAAATACCACGTGCAAAAAAATCTGTTTCAAGGGTGGCTTTGTTTGTAAGACATGTTTTGTATTCTAATACGCTTTTAAATTTTATATTTCGTATTCTGTAAATTAAGCCTGTACAACCGGTACCCTGCAGAGATATTCAAAAAACTTATTGTATTCACGGTGGCCAAAATGTATAGGTAAGGTAGGTTAAGCCTGCATACGAGCCAAGTGGCCGATCAGGCGGGAGTTTATCCCAGTTCCTGTAGCATGAAGCGGCTAGGAGTATTTCTGCTCCCCCCTCGATGGGATGCTAATCACATCACAGGGTTACCCCCAGCAGTAAATTCGCCGGTACCCATTTATATACCTGGGTGAAGAGAGGCGTAAGACACTTTACCGTGAGAGTAGTGTCTTACCCAAGGAACAACGCAGTGTCCCAATCTAAAATCCAGCGCACCAACCATTAGGCCACCGCGCCTCCACCTAAAATGTAAAGAGTGTAAAAGAATTTGGTGCCAAATTAATGGAAATTAAGGTCCCGCAATTCAACGGCCCACTACATTACTTCAATTCCACGAGATTTCATGGCTGGAAAAATTTACACTTAATTAACTTTTCAAATTCGCGTCAAGTACTTGTCTGTTTCCTATATCATTTCTCTCTTTTTTCAGTAAAAATAGTAAAACTATTAATTTTAAACAGTTCCTAGGATCCCAATTTGAGGTTTTCTTGAAAATTGCAAAGATCGCCAAAATCTTCCTAAACAAGTAACCACAAATTTTCATGCTTTCAATTCAATGCAAGCGCACGTGTTTTTTTTTATTTCTGTGGGAAAATGTTAAATGCTCTTGTAGGTGATCGAGAATAGAGAATCAAGATGGCATTTGCAAACGTGAGAAGAATTATATTGAAACACAAGAGAGGGATTAAGTGTCCACTTTTGAAAAAGTTTTTGACGGAATGCGTCGAAAGCGACGCCGAAAGTTTTATTGCTACTTGCGACATTTTCGATGCCTATGAAAATGCAGTGTCATTGTGGACGGACGGGGACAGTGTTCATGGGCAAACACAGTTTCTGATGAAAAGAAATGCTTTCAACCAGGTAAGAATGAATGCTTTTATTTTGAAATATATGTCAGTATTTTTCAGATAAAATCGGAATAAGAAACAATTTAAACCGCTTCTTTGTCAACAGCAACTAAAGAAGATCATTTTATGTCCTGGTCGATGGGATGTACGTCCAGATATTAAGGATGGACGACGTGGATATGTAGGCATAAAGCTTCGACGCGTTCGTCGGACCCCAATAGGGTACGAATTTGGTGGACGGTTGATGCAAGAACGAATCGCCGACTATATGACAACCAATCCTCCACCAGCTCCACCAATCAAGGTATTTTTTTTTTCTACGATAAAAGCCAAATATATAGCCAATTTTTACTAGCACTAATATAAAGCGACTTCTTGCGTCAGTGTTATTTCAGGAAGGTGATTCCATGTCACTTCCCCGAAAATGTAGATTACCGAGTCACATCCAAAGGACAGCTGCAGCTAACACTGAAGTCATTAGAAAATGATGCTGAGGTTTAATAATTGAGCATCAGACAAAGTTTAATTTCCGTTTTATTTGCTTAATCAATTTTTATGCATACTTCTATTTCGCAGATTCATGATGTCCCAAGCGACCCCAGAGGTGCAGGCCGTTGCGCATTTGCATGCCGTGACGTAGAAAGGGGTGAGGTCGTGGTAGAATACGTCGGGGAAGTAATTTCCATGAGCGAGGCTGCTACCCGTGAAGTTCGTTACGCCGACGTGGGCAAAATTTGCACCCTTATGGTCATAGAAAGTAGGGGTGATCAAATTGCGTAAGTATGGTGTTGAGAAACAGGGTTTTATTGCAAACGACGTATTAGTTTTCCCCGTTGAACTCAAATTTCAACTTATTCTAACAATCGAACAAAGCAAAAACCTGCGTAAGTCACTAGCGAGTATAATAAACCGGCGATAGTCGCTCCAACTAAAATGAGCAACTCTCAAAAGTGACTAAAACTACCACAGATTTAGTAATACGACATGTACTATAGTTAAAAGTGAAATAATTCAACTCGGCAGGTAGTGTCGGAAAAATACATGAGCCACAAAAGAAACAGTTAAACTTTTCTCTTACACCGCCTCATTGAAACAGTAAAATTTCCTTACCATAACAACAAGCTCGACAGGAAAAATAGCAAAAACACAAGCTTTCACGAATATCGTCGAAACAGTTTTTTTGTTTCTTTAAAAAAAAACTTATCTGTCGATATAAAACCTACAAGAAAACAACAATAACTATATTTTATGGAGCAAATTCGCTAAAAGGCTGTTTTTAAAACTTCGTTGGCAGTAATTTTTTCAACATTCTTTCGTTAGCACGGACAATGACTTGAACGTAATAGTTATTCGAGATTATAATTTCCGCCAAAAAGGTTAATGGATCATTATGATTACGGCCCTCGTTTATAATTTGGAAACTTGGAATACGCTTTACCAACATACTTTTGTGTAAAATACTAGCGGTACATCGTTAGAACAATGCAATGCCGTTTGGCGGTTCCTGAGAGTTGATTCAAGATTTGGAATACATTGCTTGCAAAAATATTCGGACGTAAAAATTGCAGACTTTATTTTGTTCGGTTATTTTGTTTTTCGTTAAAGCAGTGCCAAAGCAAATTAACAGCTACTAAACACGTTTTATACTAAAAAAACGTGCCAAAAAGATAGTTTTTTTGCACCTTTAAGGATTACAGATATAAACATGAGGAAATAACACAAATTCTGTCAAACTGTTACGTATTTTAAGAAGTGCCTCACGTAGGGTTTGCTCCATATAACAGTTTTGGTGCTCAAAGTGGCTAAATGATCTACGACAAGAATTTTAAAAGGATCTTCTGGTTCAAGTGTCTTAGTGACAGTCTCCTAGCCCTTTCTTGTCACATCGGGTTTGCTTAGGCTCACCAGCGTGGTTTTATTGTACCGTAAAATTTTCGGACGCTTAAAAAGTCCGAAATACTTTGCAAGTAATGTACCTTCCTAAGTACGCGTTTTATATTCAAGCATTTACCGATAAGCAAAATACTTTAAAATTTTCCTTTTATTTAAAAAGGCTATATGCGATTTAAAGAGAATACATTACCTTAATGGTAAATATATACTCCACGTAAAATTTTACTTGAAAAAACCGATATCAAACTCATCGCTTCGCGATTCTTGTGATATCGGTTTTAGTACCTACGCATCATCATTCCAAAATAAGAAAACTTCCTCCCGCAAAACAATTGGAGATATTTTATCCTCTGAAGAGTATTAGATTTGGCAGCTATAAAATAACGGTTACGTGTACATTTTAATAACACACGAATGTTGTTTTGCTTTTAGAATCGACCCCTACTATGGAAATGAGGAGGGTGAGCCTACATGGGGAGCGACAATCAACCACTCTCTTCACAATGCTAATCTGAGACCTTTCGTCGTAGACAGAAATTCAGAGAAGCCCAGAGTTTTTTTTGTTGCTCTGCATGACATTCCCGAAACGGTTGAGTTTCTCTGGAACTACAACGATACGAATTGGGAATTTCATGCAGACAGTCAAACTATTCCCTCAACAGAAGATTAGTTAGACTTTAGTTAGTACCACAATGCATGATCTAGTTTGAGTGATAAATACCTATTGTTAAGTCCTATCATGCCTTACAGTATAAGATGAGTTGTTTTCAACTTTGTATCTGACATGTTATCTGAAGTAAAAAGATGTATTCCAATGTTATTAACATCCTGTTTTATTCTCATCAATATGATCTACTACCGAGAAGGCGTACAATTGTTTTCAACATCACTAGGAAATATTAAAGACGGTTCTTTTACAATACCACAAGCCGGACTCAGCCCAAAGAAATAAACGCGATACTTTCCAAAGAAAAGACTCACTCACATGTGTCCTCCATCGTATAAAACTTGTTACAAGCAAGTTCTGCCTACTGGGTAAAATTTCGGTTTTCTCTCAAAAGGTAATATTTTTGCAGCAATATAACACACAAATAATTCCCTCCTGTAAGATTCTCACCATAAGATTGTCACATCATACGTCATTAAAAAAGAAAAGAATGCTCGATGGAAAATTTTCGTCAAAGCCAACATTCGACCAAAATAATTTTTTTCACTCTAAAACAATTCTGGTACTCTTCTTAAAACTTGTGTGACCACACCTGAATATCCAACTAAACAAAACATAAGAAAAAGAAACAAAAAATTAAGATTAGTAGTCAAAAAGAGGAAAGATAAAGCTGGCCAATTAAACATAGCCAGGGAAACGACTAAGCAACTCCACAAATATCCTTTTATCAAATCAGGACAGATTGTGGCAGGAAATGGTTAAACCAACATCCAAATTCAGCCTGGCAGGTGCCAGACAGCGAATGACCGAGTGCTCTGTCCATTTCTGGGTGTCTTTTAGAGTGTCAGGGAATATTCCCTGCAGTAATCTGTCCTGATTTAGCAAAAGATAGCCTGGGAAAGTCAAATGCACTCCAGGCCATTTTCCCCCACCCTGCCCTCCCCCTGTAGGGACTGGAGGCCCCCCCACCTAACCCAAGGTACTCCTCCCGTCGACGGTCAAAGCTAAGCTAACAGGAGGCAGCCGGCTTCTAAGGCCAGCTGCCAATAAGCAAAGTCAAGAACCAGTACTGACCCTTAAGGCAGAGCAAAAGTCTTTGTTGAAACAAG